>Ga0247609_10001096_pt1 | contig 33766 bp, 59 predicted proteins | sample 172DNAGHGlowgp2_FD_193487 | JGI IMG/M metagenome (GOLD analysis project Ga0247609, IMG submission 193487) | Sheep rumen microbial communities from Palmerston North, Manawatu-Wanganui, New Zealand - 1728 DNA GHGlow gp2 | ecosystem: Host-associated > Mammals > Digestive system > Stomach > Rumen ... | reverse complement strand
TTGCATACTTCAATGCAGCAGCTCCACAAAAGTTTAAGATTGTTGCTTTCTTTTTTACTGTTGTTGAAATGTAGGACTTTGTTATATTCTTAAATGTTTTGTCAGCTTTTTCAAATAGCTTTATCTCCCCTGTTATAAATTTTTTTAGATACAACCTTCTTACATCATAGGAATCCAAATAATTATTCATATATATGTCTGTTTTAGGAATAGACATATAATGTATATCATTTAAAAACTCTCTAAAGTTTTTTGGAATTACAGTATTGTTTATTTTTATACTTGTATAATTCAGTGAAACATCAGAGTAATTAATGTTTAAATCAGTATCTATTTTACAATATGAATCACCTACAAGTTTTAAATAGAACTCTCTTAATGTAAAATCATTAGATAAAGCAGTATTAACAATTTCTTGTAGTTCATCTTTAACTATATCAAGCGTTGCATCAACTACTTTTTTAGTCCTGTCATTAAACTGAAGAGCTTCTCTATTAGGAACAATATCTACCATTCCTATAGGTAAATCAACAATTAATCCACGAGTCTGAAATTTAGATGGAATTAATCTATCATTGTCAGTATATAATACTTTTCCTAGACTAAAATAACAATAATAATTTATAAGATTACAAGTTTTAAAGTATTTATATTCTGTTACTTTTCTTTCATTGAATTCTCTTACCCTACTTATTATAGAATAATTCCTACCAGAATATTCAACATATAGCTTATCAAATAAGCATAATGTTTTTATTGCATCTGTAAGCTGACTATCATTATGTATTCTCATCTTTATGGAAACTTCTAACCCATTCTTAAAGTCTCCTTCTGTAACAGATAACCTGTCTATATTTATACCATTTCCATTTTTATACATTACATAGGAATATTTCTTTCCTTCATAATAAGAAGTTATGTTTGCTACATTAGTACAAGCTAAGCAACTAAATCGACCAATCATTTGTTAACTTAAAGGCTTTTTATCCTTTAATTCTTGTAGTTTCCTACAAGTTCAGCATATCTTTTCATTGTTTATACAATGTCCCTGCCTCTTGTGGAGATTATATCTTTTCACTCCATATGCGTTGCGGCTGGTTTATCTTAGATAAACCTTCACCTCTGATTACCATATCTTTCGACTTAGGCTTCCAGATTTTTTCAGGGATTTTAGTTCGGCAATGGTCATAATTTTTATATACCGAACATTCCTATGAAGTCATTACTATCTCTTTTAGTAGAACTTCCTATATTCCTATATATCTTTTCAAATCTATCAGGGCTTATTCCAGTACCATAATCCCTAATTGATATTCTATAGTTATAATTACTTTCTTTATCATCTTCAATTAACAACAATATAGGCTCTTCTGTGCCAGCTTCTACATGGGAATCATAAGCGTTTGATACAGTTTCCCTAAGAAAGGATTCCAATGGTTTTGAATATAGGTTTGAAGTCAACAAAGTAGCAAGAAAGTTGACATTCTCCTTATCTATACCTACTCTATTTTCTTCAATATTTCCTATATAAGAAGCTTCGTGACTTTCTTCTGTGTTTACTATCATTGTTTTATGTTTATAGTTAAATAAAAAATAAGGGGGAAGCAAAGCATAATAGCTTCACCTCCCCCTTAAAGAATAAGAATTGATTAATGTTTCAAATAATCAGCAACTTGATTAGCTTCATCCTTAGTAAGGATACTCTTAGAACGAAGCAAACTAAGCAAGTAGAAAAGTGCTTCTTCTGTATTGTTCTTCTTAATCTTGACTTCTTGGATAGAAAGAGTCTTCTTCTTACTAGTTTTACTGTTAATCAAAGCTTCAAGCTTGTCACTTGAAACTCTGGTGTAATTGTCACCAAATTGTTTCTTTACTTCTTCAGAGAGATTAAGTTCCTTAATCTTTGCATAAATTTCTTTTCTTGTCATTGTAATAAATTGTTAATTGTTAAATAATGGGGTTATAGTTTCAATGAATTTCTCCTTGCCTACTACTTTATAAAAATCTGAAATATCCTTACCTCCTTCAAATTGTGGGAGTATTATGTTTTTGAATCCAGTTTCTTCTGAAGTCTTTTGTGCATAAGCCAAACCTGCCTTATCATTATCATAAAGGATATAGATATTCTTGAATCTTGATTTAAGGTTTTTCTGTGCAGTAGTGCTCATTACATATCCTTCTCCTTGCAATGCTATAGCAGGAATTCCAGTATTACAGGTAAGGCATAATGCATCTTTTACACTTGAACACAAACAAACTTTATCTCCTTTTTCAGGTAAGGTACTCCATAATGATATAACATCCCCTCTATGAGTACCTAACCATTTATATCCTCTTGTATTATAAGGCTGATATAACTTTATAGTAACTTTCTTGTCTTTTCTTTCAACATATGCATAAGCTAGTTTATCCATAGGAATAGCCATTGTTTTACCATCCTTCTCAATAATCCTATGAGATACAGGATATACATCTGCTTTCTTTAAGGCTTCGATTGTCACTCCGTAAGACTCCCAATATTCTTTGTCATAAGGTTTCCAGTTTCTTACTTTTACTTCTATATTCTTGCTGGAATCCAAGGTATGATTTACAGTTACCGCTTTTTTTGCTTTTTTGTTGCTGTTATCTTTAGTTTCAATAAGGTTTTTATTTAACTTTTCAACAGCTTCTGGTATACTCACACCCCAATATAAAGAGAAGAACTTTAACATTCCTCCATGCTCTCCTGTGGAGAAATCCTTAAAATAAAGATTTACACCATCAGGAGAGTATATTTTGAATGAAGGATGTTTATCGTCTCTTAAAGGAGATTTTATTAGGCAAGGTATCTTTGTAATTCCAAAGAATTCATTGAGTAGGACAGAGAAGTCCACTTCTTTTGACAGTACATGATAATCTACTGTCTCCTTACCTAATGCAATCATAATTAATCCCAGGGATTATCTGTGGTAGAAGAAGCTTCTGCCTCAAAGTTAGTGGCAGTAGGAGAATACTCCTTCAAAGGACCAAAAGTGAATTCAGTGTTTGCATATCTTCCGCTAGTTGCAGGATTAGTGTTAATCTTATCCAACTCTTTAGCAAAACCTTCAGATTGATATTTACCGTCAGTAGTCTTGATTCCTCTATAGAACTTGTCAATAAAGAAGGTTTGATGCTCTCTGTTTTGGTCATCAGTTCTTACACCGAACAGCACTTGAATGGTGTTATTAGGCTGATAAGCAAAAGCATCCTTAGCTTCTTTGGTGTCGTTGTTAAACCAACGGTCAATATGGTCAAATCTGACTTCACAATCAGCAGGTGTAGCCTTTGGATTAGGTACCCATTGTCCATTAACATAAGCAGTTAAATTAGGAATACCCAAATAAGTCTTCATAAACTGTGTAAAGTTATCTTCTCCACTGAATGCAGGACGATAGTTATTTGCAATGCTGGCAGCATTACCATTGGAATACACAGGAATATCGTGATTCTTGAGTTGTTCCTCAGTAACCCAAGCAGTTCTTCCATAGGAGTCAATAACTTGGAAAGTTCCCTTGTCCTTGCTAGCAAATCTTTGATTCCTAATGAAGAAACTCATAGTGAGAATATCATCAATTTCAATAGGCTTTACATAAAGGGAAAGTCTAATAGACTTTACACCATCCTTCTCAGTTACATAAACAGGCTCTTCTTCAACCTCTCTACCAAGCTTAGCTAATTCTGCCTTAGTAGGATTGATAGCCAACACATTCACATTACCAATTCCAGTGTATCTCTTGAATGATACTTCTTTTGTTTCATTACCTTTTGCAATTGCCATAGTAATATTACTTTTAAATTATTAATTATTGATTTACTTCTTCTGTTGTCTCAACAGGCTTTGGAGTAATGTAGTACACATTAGCTTGTGCATCAAACTCCACAATGTCAGTATTGGGAACATACTTTGTAATCTTCAAAGCACGACCATCCTTGTCAGTCTTAACTGCACCTGTGGTAGGGTCAACATAGTCACTAACAACTCTCTTGACAATTTCTTCACTGGTATAACCACCAGTAAGAGCCTTAGTGCCATACTCCATACCTTCAATCTGTGCGTTGATGGTTTCAAGTTCTTCCACATACTTCTGTAATTTCTCTCTCTTTTGAATAAGAGGTAAAACATTTTGGGCAGTTCTCTTGATTGTAGCCCACTGTCTTGTTGATAATTCTTTCTTTTCCATAATTAATTAATTTGATTGATTGATTTGTTATTTTTTTTTCACCATTAAATGGCATAATATTTTCTAATTGTGTCATCCACAAGTTTAAGACTGTTGGGAATTTCAAACTTATCGAACATTCCAATAGGAGTTTTTGCAGATGAATGATTTGCTTTTGTTTGGAAATAATATCTATTATCTCCTTCATCACCATAATCTACTCTAGTCATAAAGACTATTGGATAGAATCCTTCTGGCTGTACTTTGGTTAGCTTTTTTCCAATAACACTGAAAACCATTTTTTCAGTGCCGTCTGATTGGGTTTGAAGCATTGTGTGACCCATAACATATACTATTTGGTCATTTCTTAGATTGTTACAAATTGAATTAAGTTCAATTACATCATTCGTTTTGTTACATACAAGCTCTTTATCTTGTACTCTCCTTCTTTCAAAGGAGTATCGGACTATATCATCACTTTGTATCTCTACAAAGGCAGGGCACTCTTGTCTGATTTATTGTTTAAGCTACTCATCAGTTAGTCTCTGAACCTTCTACATACTTTTATGCTTTTCTGTAGCTTGGCTGCTGATTGGCATAGATAGCAAATCCTTAGCTTTCCAGCAATTCACCCTGTTTATTGTGGCCAATGATTTTATAATTCATTTCAGGACATACAAATTCTTTTATAATATCTACAAACTTGTTATAGTCTTTTTGTATTAAATACAATATTTCTTTATCTTTATTTTTATGTATATGTACAGTAAGACCAAAATTCTTAATCATCATATCTTGTAATTTAAGTTGACTATTATGATTAAAACCGTTTGTACTAAAGTAAGCTCCTGTTGGATGATGTATTGCTCCATCATCCATATACCATATAGCTAATCCTATAGGACCTAATTCATATATAGTATCTGGAACTTCTTTCTTGGGATTATACCAATCTTCTCTATATTTATTAAAAGATTGGTTTACTTTGGTAACTATTTGACAATACCCATTGTCTTTAATAATTCTTCCATTTATTATTCCGTTTCTGTAAGAATTTGTACGTTCACTATACTTAACGTGAAGTCCACTTTGTTCAAACAGTTTATACTTATGTAATACATATTGTTTTTGAACTAGACTGTGCCTTACTACCAAAATACAATTTGTTCTCTTTCTTATTATAGAACCATCTCCTAACATTGAACCTAAAATAAGTTGATTTGCCATAGGAGATATTTCTATAGGAGGTTGAGTACATAATATTTTGTTTCTTAAGGCAAGTTTCTCTGAAAAAGAGAAAGTTTTAATATTTTCTCTTTCAATAAAATCTCTCATATTTTTGAGAGGTTCATTAAACATTGTAGATAAATTACAAACTGTTAATTCTGGGTTTTCTTCTAATTTTGCTAAAATTAAATCTTTGTCCAACATATTTTTATAATTAAAGTTGGTGCAAAGATACGAAAAATATTTTAATTATGCAATAGCCACATCACGCCACTGGTCGAAACTAAGCTTTTTCCTTTCATTAAATTCTTTCATTGATAAATAAATATTGATTGTGTCAATAGAAATTGATTTAATGTTTTCTTGTTTTGAACAATAGTCTAACCATTTCTTAATTTCAGCAAAATCCTTTGGTTCACAATAATTATGTTTCTCTTTACACCACATTCCAGCAGGGAAAGGCAAAGCCTTACCATCTAGATTCATAATAAAATGACTATCAGGATTCATTCCTTGATAATTCTTAGGGTCATATTTACCATCTGGCCCTATAATAGTAGAAGTGCTTTTACCATCACCACTACTTCCTAAAATTGCTACTAATACTGACATTTAATTTGTTTTTACTTTAAATATATTTAATTTCTTGAACCAACCAAATAAAGTAGCCTCTACTTTCTTTGGTTTATCTAAACTCTCTGCATATTTATAAACTTTCTCAAGTTCTGCTTTATTATCAGGCAATGGCATCTCAAAGAAACTACAAGTTGCGCCATCAAAGAACAGTGCTGCCATACCTCCTAACTCACCATCTCTGTTAAGGCACATTTCCAAAAATCTTATATGGTCTCTTAATCTTACTATGTCATACCCCATATATTCTCTTAATCCAAATTTAAAAGGATTAAAGAGGCCCATTAATACATTGACATCTCTTGCTGTATATTTAGAATCACTTAAACCTGATGAAGAAGGCCTTATTCTTCCTAACTTAAAGTTGTCACTGCTCTCATTTTCAGTAGATTGCTGTTGAATAACTATTGGAGTTATATTATATTTGTTTCTTAACTCTTTTGCAAGATATTCACTAGTTTTATCCAAAGTTTCTTTTTTGGACATTCCTTTTTCAGAATCAATAAGACTTCCGTGGTCAATTACAGCAATTCTATATTCAAACTCATCATCGGCTTCATAATAATCAAATACCTCATTTTCATTATAAGATACTTTCTTTTTATGTACAGTACCATGTTCTTCAGCATAAGCTTTTATTTCTTTATAGATGCCAGTTGGATTGCCTGTATTACTGAAAGTAAACACTTTATCAAAAAAGTCAAAATAAGGCTTATATCTTTCGCTTTCTAATAATTCCAATATTTCAATTGGTAATGGAGCATCATTTCTTGAACTTCTTAAGTCTGAAGGAGAAATTCTTATCTTATCTAACTTAAAAAGAAGCCAACTTTGGAACCTATTAAAGATTCTTTCGTCTTTTTCCTCAAGATTAAAATAAAATATTTTAAGTCTCGCCTTATCTGGATTATTAAAAATATACATAAGAGCCTCAAACAATAGATTAAGGACAAATTGAGTTTTTCCTCCTTTGGAATAAGATGTAATCAAATAATAGCATCCTTGTTCTAATCCTATGAAATCATAAGAAAACCTTCTAAAAGGAGAAGGAATACTGTTAATCTTACCATCAAGAAGGTTTTGTCTTCTTTTCTTAAGATTAGTTATTGCTCTTTGTACTAAACCTTCACTCATACCAAATGTGTCTGCCATAAATTATTGTCTAAATCTTCTTGTCCTTCATTAGTTATGTAAGACATAAAATCCGACCTTAATTCTCCAGTAGATGGGTCCTTCTTAAGAATAAAGTACTTCAGCAACTGCATATATGTATAGTCTCCATTAAAAGACTCTACATATCTTTTTGTAGCATTTACTGCTTGTTCTTTTGTAAAATTAAATGCATACTTGCTTTTGAGAGTTTTTAATTTATGTATTATAATAGCAGTGCTATCTCTCCAATAATAAGAAGTTCCCGATTTTACTCCACTTGGATATACTTCTCTCATTGCTTTTGCAATATCTTCAAAATCCAAATTTTCATCCTTGGATAAACTTGAATCAATTAATATAGAAGCTACTAAGTCTTTTTGATTATCGCTTAATATTACATTAAAGTCTTTAAATAAGTCTTTACTAGCTAGATTCTTCTCTATAAGTTTTTCTTTTATGTTATCTATGTTATATCCTCTCATACAAAGATACCAAAACAGAAATTCTTCTAAAGTTAAATCATATTTTTCTAGTACTCTTTCATCAATTGTTATCTTCATAATCAAACACTTTTACATATTCTTCATTTATACCTTCCAATGCATTCTCTAAATACTCTTCATCTCTAGTATTCTTGAAATATAGGATATATTGTACAGGAAAATCAGACCTTAACACTCTTCCAGTGCGTTGAATAAATCTCAATTTCTGACCATCTAATTGTACAATTATCCCAACCTCAATTCCCTTCAGGTTCATACCTTCTTGTAACATATTGACAGCAAACAATTTATTGGATTTGAAATTATTAAAATCTTCCAAAGCTTTAGAATCAGACTTTGAATGAATTGCATATTTTCCTCCTAATTCATTTGCTTGTTCAATTGAGGTACAAAAACATATAAATCTTTTGTCTTTTACATACTTAACTAGTCTCTTTGCTTCTTTGGTTTTAAGTTCTCCAAGAAATCTCTTTCTTCTTGAACCATATTGTAACCATTGATTTTTCATTATTTCAATTCTATACATCTCAAATAATCTCTTATAATAATCCATCTTTTTAGTCAGATATTCATAATGTTGTGCTTGAGTGCATCTGATGTGAACTTCTGCATTAGGATTAGTCTTTTTGAATAACTTACTAGTAATTCTAAAGACTTGATTATAGTCACAATATAATTTTTTCCTAAGTTTCTCCTTACCCCAAGTCTCAACTATTTCTTCATTAGCTGTTGTATTGTCTAGTTCCAAAGGAATCAGTCTTATTTCAGGTTTTTGTATTATTCCTGAATCAATAGCGTTTTGAAGTGAATAATTTATTTTGGTTATTGTCTCTTTCATACAATATTCAAGTTTACTTAAGAGATTATAACTTAATGTAGCAGAAAGAAATATCCTTAATTTAGGAACAAGAGTACCAAAGTATCCAAGTCTTATAGAAGTGTTGAGATGATGTGCTTCATCAAATATAATGAAGTCATATTCATTCTTTAACTTATGCATTGAAGCATAACAGAAGAACTCAATGCTTCCTATATGTTCAGGATACCACTTCTCAATTTCTTCCTCCCAATTTTTCTTATGTGCTCTTTCTGCAATAAGTATTAAGGTCTTAGAGTTTTTAAAATCAATTTTCCTTATTATGTCAAGTGATAGTTTTGACTTGCCAACTCCAGTACCTGCCATTAACGCAATATTTTGTGGTTTATTGCTTTGACTTATCTTAGAACATACATAAGCACTGAGTTCTTCTCTATTCATATTTATTTGGATTTAAATAGGTTAATAAACTTTTGCCAGAAACTTAGTTTAGTTGTAGTAGCTATTGCTTCTGCTTCTTTTACTTTGTTTTCTAGCCATTTTTTCTTCAACTTATCATAATAATGTTGTTTGATTGAACGTACTGTCCTGTCAGGAAGCTGTCTTTTTAAAATCAAGGCAAGCTCTCTTGTAAACACTCCATCTTCTGGAATTGAATCCAAGATTAGTTTATCTTCAAGTTCAGTCCATTTTTTCATAACGTAAGCTCCTTAATATGAGAAACTTCCTTTGAAATTAGTCTTTCGTATCTTGTCTTTTGGTTTGTCAAATCCATTTCTTCATTGAAGAGTTGATGTTTAAGCTCAATAATAACTTCCTTGATTTTTCTGTACAGTTCTACTTTCGCTCTGGATTCAGCAATTTGTCTACCTTTTACTTCATCATACTTATCGTCTTTTCCACAAACTGCTTTTCCTATAACTTCAACATCAATAAAGCTAAACTTTCCATCTAAAACTGGTATATGTCCAAGATTACTTGTAATTTTACAAACTACAGTACCTTTCTTTTCATTATAATAGAACTTTACATTGTCTTCGTTTAAGGTTGCTCTAATCCTTTTCATTTTGAATTCTTTTTAGTTGTTGATTTTACTTTAAACTTGTTATTTAACCAGGAAGTAACCATATTAAATATGTACTTTCCTTTAGATACTTGTATCACATTAGTGTTCTTTTCGTTCTTTGAAGCTCCTTTGGAGTCGCTTGTATAGAACAAAGCGGGCATATTCTTTCTGTTTAATTCATCTCTGCCTTTAGAGATACCAGTTCTATACCAATATTGCTTTATGGTATTTGGAGATAAACCTGTCTTTTCAGCAACATTTCTAAAAGCCTGACTTAAATTATGCTTGTTGTTTGTTACTTCTTCTGCTAATATTTGCTTTAAGTCTTTTATATCCATTGCTTCAAGATTAGTGAAATCTCTTATTTTTAATTCTGGATGTCGCTTTTTTAACTGATGTATCTTAATATATATAGAATTTTTACTTCTATTTAACTGATTAAACAATCCTTGCAAATTAGTGTTTTTGGGGTCAGTTATATAATCTAATACAATCTTGTTTTCTTCTTCAGTATAGAAGTTCCTGTTTTCATTTGTAGGTTTTTGATTCTTTTTTAGAAAACAATACCTTACATATACTGCTGCTTCTGTCCTACCCAAAGAAGCACTTACTTCACTTATAGCTTGTGGAAGTTTGCCTTTTTCTATTAATTTAACAAGAATCTCATCTTCTTGTTTTGTCCATCTTTTGGCCATTAGGTTTTTACTTTAAGTTAACAAAAGGAACTGAATTACCTAACATATACTGGGGCATCTTGCCATCCCATCTTTGTACTGCTTCATAAGTAGTCAAGTTAGGATTGGCTTCCAATGCCTTTGCCTTGATATTAATAGCCTCAGCTTCTGCTTGAGCCTTAATTTTAGTTTGCTTAGCTTGTTCTTCAACTTGAATAGTCACATTCTTAGCCTTTAAGGCATTCTGTTCAGCTACTTGCTTTTCCTTAATAGCCTTCTCAAAGTCATCATCAAAGTCAATGTTTGTGATTTGAAATTGAATGTTCATAAAGTATGTGCTATCAAGTACTCTTCTTAACTGTTGTTCAATCTCTCGTCTTACAACATCACGATTTTCAACAATCTCTGTTGCAGCAAAATTACCAAAGGATTGCTTCATAGAAGACCTGATAAAAGGAATAACAATGCGGTTATGATAATCATCACCAACATTCTTCATAAGCTTAGTGACATTCTCCTTAACTAAATCATAGTTGATAGTATATTCAACATCTGATGTTTGGACATCCCTTGTGTAACTTTGCTCTCTTCCATCAAATTTCTTTTGCTGGACATTGACTTTACGCACTGTTTGGATGAATGGTATCTTTGCATGTAAGCCATCACCAATACTAATATCATTAATTTTTCCAAAAGTGCTTAACACACCTCTTTCAGTGGATTTGATAGTGTAGAAACTGTCTACTAGCAATACAGCTGCCACAACTGCCACTACACTCCAGATAACGATTCTCTTTGTTCTTTGTTTCTTTTCTTCTTGACTAATCATTTTAATTTAATTTTATTGTTAGACATTTAGTTAGTTGCTTTAATTATAAGTTCATATATAACATCAAAATTCATTTGAATCTGTGTGTATATATCAACTTTCTTATATTTGGAGATATCTTCCTCAAAAGCATCTCCAATAAATAGTTCATATTCCCTTCTACTCCAATAGCGGTAAAGGAAATAATCATCTAAGGCTTTCTTCTTATCCGTTGTTGAAGTCAGAGATTTTGTTTTCTTCTTAAATTCTTCAAGAAGATTCTCTGTAATGATGTTGTAAGGTTTCAATTCTTTTGCATTGAAATCAAAATACAACACATTAAATTCAGGTGTTTTCTTCATTATTTCTTTTTATCAAGGTTATTAATCCAATAATAATAGTGATAGGCCATATTAATGTAGCTACTACATATTTTACTATATAATGCTCTAATAGAATATTCCTACAAATTAGGAGCAGCGTTGCCACTGCTCCTAAATAATAAACAAGTAGTATTATTAACATTGACATAGTATTAACATTAACAAGTAGTATTAACATTGACATACTCTCACCCCTGAAGAGATGAGATTCTTGGCTCAAACACAACTGCCTCAAAACCAATGGGTTCGATGGTCTTACCGTTGCTCGCCAATTCGTAGATGCCCCTACGAAGTATCATTTCAGCAGCGTGAACATCACGGTCATGAATTTGCCCGCAATGCGGACATACCCAACTCCTATTGTTCAAACTGAGATTGTTATTTTTGAAGCCACAGTCACATAACTTGCTGCTTGGAAACCATTTGTCAATCTTATGCACAGTGCAACCATATTTGGCTGCAACTTGCTCCAAGATACTAACAAACTGTGCATGAGCAAGGTCATTCATCTTTCGACCCCACAGATGTATCATACCACTGAGGCTCAAGTTCTCAATGAATATGATATCATACTGCTTACAGAGGTCATGGGCAAGCTTCCACTGGAAATCAGACCTCTTATCACTGATTGACTCGTAAAGTCTGCACAAGGTAAGCCTTGCTTGCTCTTTGTGGTTGCTGCCACTGAGACATCGAGAATACCTCTCAGAGACTTTCTTGAGTCTTCTGAGGTTTTTCTTAAGAAACTGTGGATTACTTATCTTCTTACCGTTTGAAAGGCTCATATATGTCTTTAGACCAAAGTCAATGCCAACACTTGCACCATCGTGTGTCTTAGTATAGCTCTTAGGACTTGCATCTGTTATGACGTAGATGTACCACTCGTTAAGGTGGGAACGCTTGACTCTCACTTGTTTAACCTTACCATTGTAATGGCGTGACAAGGAGAACTTGTAGTCCTTCTTAATCTTGTTAACGTGGAACACGTTACCACATAAGGAGAAGCCTCCTTGTTTATAGCAGAAGGAAGTAAAGTCAGCAGTTTTTTTGAACTTTGGAGGTCTCTTGGCAAGATGTTTGAAGAACCTAGTATATGCAAGGTCAAGTCGTTCTAGTACTTCTTGTGCTGATTGTGAATGAAGATATGTGCGCTTTATGCGTTTTGCAAAATGCTTTTGCATTGCAGCACAAGAAATATACTTACCGTAGAGACGATAGTACCGTTTCTGTAGTGCAAGCGCATGATTCCATACAAAGCAAGCCTCAGACAGCATTGCATCGAGGTGCTTAGTTTGTTTGCTTTGATAAAGTTTGTATTTGTAGGTTATCATACGCTATTATTTTTGCAAAAATACGAAAATTTATTGATACTACAAAATTTATTGTCTTTTTAACATGACGGGGTTGCTTTCATCCAACGACTAAAGTCAGTGGACTTTTCTGCTCTATTAACAGTAAAATCATAACAACAGTTTGGCTTCTTCAATTAAATCTTTGAAATTCTTGTAAAAGGTGTCTCTCAAATCTGCTGTTTTAAAAGACAATACTGTATTACCATAGCAAGTGGTTTGGTCAACTATTCTATCTTGATAGAAATAAAGTACATACTTCCAATCACGTTGGCTCCAATCGGGTTTCCAATCACCATTATAACAATCCCTTAATTGAATAAGCTTACACAATGCAAGCATTGCTTTGGCATATTCTCTTGAAGGAAGCACATTAGCATCTATAATACTATCTCTATAACTAGGATTCGTTGGTGATAAGGTAGAATCAGTCTTGATAAAATACTCTCTTTGAGTTGTTGGATTTTTAATACAGAATTCTTCCCAAGTTTTAGGAAGTTTCTTTTCTTTCTCATAAACAATTCTTGTGTCGTTAGGATTATATGTATATCCTAGTTCATCTAACTTATCAATAAGCATTTTCTTTTCTGAGTCAGAAGCTTCTTGTTCTACCCAAAGAGCCTTTTCTCCCAGACTCAATGAACTGCTTGATGTAGATAAAACGGCTAAGCCTATAACCTTGAATCCTATATATTCAGCAGGCTTTATGTAGTCCTTTACTAGTATAACCTGCGGGAATGGGCCTCTAGTTGTAGCAATATCTCCTTTCTTAGGAATCCATTTAGGTTTGAATTTAATACATTCAAATGTTGAATGTTCTTTGTCAATTTCCATTCCTTCTGGGACATTGATTTTAATTTCGTTGTTCATATTTTAAATTATTTAGATTTGTTACTTTTATAGTATCTCCAACAATGTATAGCTCATTAGTAAATACAATTACGTCATCTATCCATTTAGCGTTAAAATCTTTTACAGTGACTTCATACTTAGTTGTATAACCATTTATAAAGGAATTCTTTTTTAGTTCAACCTTTGTAACTATACCAAAGTCTGTAATTTCTTGTGTACAGCTAAGCATAATAAATACAAGTACAAATAATAAGATTATTTTTTTCATGTTTTTAAGAGTTAATTTCTCTTATTTGCTTAAGTAAACTACATACATCTTCTTCTTTAAACATTTCAATAGGAAGTTTAAGAAGATTAATAGAAGTATCAAGTACTACATAGATTTTTCCATCTATTTCCTTGATATTAACCAGTTCTTTAAGAAGTTTTTCTCTTCTTTCTTCTTGGGATTCAATCCCAAGTATGTGTTTTAATTTGTCGCTCATTGTGTTATTCTTTTGTATCAATTCTAATAATCCATTTTTGTGTAGGTTCATATGAACCTGGAGTTTTATCAATAATACCAAAAGTAACTTTTTTCCAGCTCTTTTTATAATTATCAACTGCTTCTTTGATAAATTCTTTTGGATAGTCTCCATTAAGTTCAATCTTTAAGTATCTGATGTTGTCTTTGTAGATAGCTTTTTCTCTCTTGAATTTTTCTACAGCATAAGACTCAGCACTTTTCAAATCACTTACAAACCTAGTGTAACTATAATTATCAATAGGTTCAGGAGTAAGGTAATCTTCTAATTGTTGTTTAGTAATCATAATTAGTTAAAGTATTTATTGCATCTAACCCAAGGTTCTTTCTTTTCCTCTTTGGTTAGATAGTGGTTATCAAATTCTACATAAGTTAATTCTACTACAATATCCTTATAAGGACATTCTTCTGTATTAAAGTACATACAGTAACTACATATCAAAGGTTCTTCTTCCATATTTATTATGTTTTAGCTTCAAATAAAATAAAAAGGGATAATACTCTTGGTAGTATTATCCCACGAACTAACCTTTAAAATTCACAAATACATTTGAAAACACAACAGAAATGAAATTATTACTACAATCCAAGATAGTAATAATTTTCAGCACAAAAACACTAAACATGGTGGGAATCGTAAGAATCGAACTTACTAAAGACCTACGCAATCCCTTCAGCTCAAAAGAACTTTTAGAAAGGCAGGATTACTGCGAGTCTACCCTATCTTATACTTCTTTTGATTCAGTGTCTTTACCACCTAGGAATTCCCAAATAAATAGGCTGTCTTACTCAGATTGTCACCTTCCAGACCATATCTCCAACATCTAACTTACCCGTCTAGCTGCATCTAGATTTCTGTCACCCATCTCAAGCATTTCCCCACGATTTAAAGCAGATTACGGGGGCTTTCTTGAACCTCAGACAGCCTATTTTGTTACATTAAGACTTCTTTATTTCAAATCCCAAACTCATGATAAGTTTAAGAGTTGAAATAGAAGTATTTCTGTCATATTCTTTCTCTGATTCAGGAAGTTCAGAGTAAGGCACTAAACAAGGATGATGCTTTAAAGTATCGTTTCTTTCAGGACCATAAGTCCAGCCTTGTTCAATTCTTGTTTTAGCCCATTCTTCATGGCAGTTTTCTGCCATAAGTTCAACGAGTTCCTCTAATTCCTGAGGAAGAACCACTTTTTCTGTGTTTTTAGGATTTGGTTTGTACATACTTGTTGTTTTTAGATTAATAATAATAGTCTTATAAACACTGTAAGTTTGCTTCTTAGCGTTTGCTCCACTCTACATATAGGTAACTTCCGACTATTAATTAAGTTTGTTACTTTTATTGGAAATGATTAGTTTCCTTCCTTCATAGGCTACGTAACTCTTCCTACTAACAAGTTATCATCTTGTCTGTGTGGTCCCCCTGGGACTTGAACCCAGAACCTACTGATTATGAGTCAGTTACACTAACCAATTGTGTTAAGGGACCGAATTTTATAATCTGATTGTTCTACTTCTGGAAAAGGCCAGAAATTACAAAAACGTTTAAACATTTGTTTTATAGCTTCTTCCAATGAATTAGCTTCTCCAAATCCAATACTCTTTGCATATTTATATGTATTAGTACCTTCAATATTTAGAATAACATCACTATTACAATGAGTTAAAGGAGAGTGTACTGATTTCGGTTTTACATTTTCTCCTTTTTCTTCATCATAATTCCAACAACTCCAATTAAGAAGATGCCAAACAGTTTCATCCCAATAATCATCAAGACTATCTAGGAGTACATATCCCTTGTTTACACATTTTGCATTTCCTTTATTTGTTTTTTTAAAGTCTTCAAGATTTGTATAGCCTATTTGCCATACATTAACTTTAATTTTAGAGCTTTCCATAATTTTTTCTTATTTTAAGGTTGTTTTATCAAAATAAAGTGGTCCTCCCTCAGGGACTCGAACCCCAGACAGACTATGGATATAAGCCATACGCTCTAACCAACTGAGCTAAGGGAGGGTTTAATGCAGCATGGTTCATTCCAACTTGGTATTACCCTTGTGCCAGTGATGAGCTGACTGCTGCATTATTTTTATCCTGTTAGTGAATATTTATATATAACAAATTATGAACCAACACTACCTTGTGACCGATGATATAACGGATTCACTATAACCAATTGAATTTCGCCTTTCAATTGGGATACTACAGGGTTTAAGTTGTTAAGGCATATTGTCTAGCTTTAAGTTAGCTTCTGCAATCGCCTCTAATTTAGATTTCTCTTCTTTTGTTAAGTTAGGGTCTCTTAAATCTGCATTTAATTTTATTGCATCTTCTTTAGACATTCCTCTTGATATATCATACCACACATCTTTCCAAAATCCCATAATTTTATTTTATTAAAGATTTCATATCTTCAGTTGACAGATGGAACAAAAACAATATCAAAATCAAGAGCAAAAACCTGCTTTTGGAATCAAGAGCAAAATCACCTCCAATATCGTCAGATATATCTACGGTAAATATAATTTTCTCCAAAGGCAGCCATAAGATACCGCTTGAGTATCTCATTATGTATCAATTTGATATTATTCTTATATGTAAAACCCATCCGTCAACTAAAGTTCATTCAAGTTTTGGAACAATATCCTCAGTCTTGAATTATATGGTCAAAGATTACTTCTTCCCTAAAGCTGAAATCTCTTTGTAAATTGATTCCAAGCTATCAGGAATAATAATCTTGAGCTTTTGTAACTCAGATAACTTCTCGTTCTTGAGTACTTTTAGTTGATTGTTTACATCAACCATTTTATTACTCCAAACGAGATATTCGTGTTGGAAATTGAAGTCCTTCTCTTTCTTATCATTTTCAAGAGCAGTTTCAATTTCATGCTTCATACTGTTCAGTTCAGCTTGATATGAACGATGCAAGCCTTGCATCTCCATGAATTTATCTTCAATTTTTGAAGAATCAATACTTGGAGTATACGTATACACAATGGCATCACGACCACTACCATAAACATCACGAGGATTATGGATATAGTCATACATTAAAGCACGCTCTTTTGAGAAAACTCCATCTGGATGGATGTACTTCCCTATTTGAGCACACATTGTTTCAAGGTAGAAATACCTATTGCGCTGCTTGATATTCCATGTAGATATAACATCGTCTTCTGTAAGATATACAGGTCTTTCAGGCTGTTCAGGAACTTCAAGTCCAAAGTCATTATAGGACATATTTTCAGCTTCCTTGAAAAGTCTTTCTTTTGCTTTAAGAGCCTCTCTAAGCCAAGCAATCAAGCTCTTCAATTTAGCTATTCTATCGTGTTTGTCTACAATATCTGAAATATCTTTTGTACCTTCTGAAATAAGTTGTCTTCCAGATGTACCTATAAGCTGCATATCCTTGTCATAGAATCGAATATTATTCAATTCTTTCTCAATCTGTATGTAAGTCTCTTTTGCAAGATTGCAGATGTAGTTTGCACTTGTTGAGGTCAATCCTGACACTCCAAAGAAGATTTCATCTTTTTTCATTGTTGTTGTATTTTAGTTGTTATATATTTAATGAAGTAGTTATAATAACTGCTTAGTGCTCCAGAGGAGATTCGGACTCCCATGCCCTAAGGGCAGCAAATTTTAAGTTTGCCTTGTATACCTAGTTCCAACACTGGAGCAAATGAGTTTTTAACTAGAACTCTAACTAGGGTATTATGAGAATACCTTACCACACTATGTTACCATAGCCAAACAAAGATTTCACAACTCAGACACTGCCATAGATTTGTTGTCTTATTGTCAATAGTTACTTTCCGCTTACTAGCAATCAATCAGCAGTCATAGGCATTGCTATAATAAGTTGTTTGTTGTGGTCTTGACTGACATTACCATATTGGAATTCTTGCAAGATAATTACAACTTTCTCTTCTTGCCGCTTTTCAGCCTTACCTTGGGATTTGAACTCATGTAATTAAATTCCAATCAGGTATCTCCTATTTCAGTCTACACGATTAATGAGATAGGGGTCTAACCTATGCCTTCCACTTTCCATTGATGTTGCAATCAGCAATGTTCCATAGATGTTCGTTCATTAAACTACTCATTTTCGCTCGGTATAGTCCTTACACCGTATTGGTTAGTGTACCAACATCTTTTAACAGCTAATTAATCCGCCCTGTGTTGATATGCTCGGATACTGTGCTTCAAGCAAAGGATTTACACCGATTTTGGGAAATTCTACATGGGTCTTTCGAGCCTATGCACTCATATTTTATTTCGCTGCAAAGATACAACTTTTATTTTATATAAAAACAAAAAAGTAAGAAACGAGTAAAAAATCATAAATCATAAACAAAGCCAAGTCAAATAAAAAACCTCGTTTCTTACTTATATTTTCTATTTCTTAATCCAATCTAACTCTAAGATATAGAAATCTCCCGTTTTAGTTATTAAAGCGTTATCTGTTATTGCTCCTAATGCTTCTTCTAACTCTAATGTATCTTCTGTATATGTTGAGTAGATATTATCCAATTGAGTAATTAATGACTCTGCTTCTTCTACTGTTGTACCCAAAACAAGAGTATCCATATAGTAGACATTTGCATAGTAGCCTGTACTATCATCTATTATTTCTATGGAATCTATCCACTCTGGGAAGAACAAATATTCATTTTCCTGTAGACATTGAGATTGTGATTGTTGTTGCGGTTGAATATTATTTGCTTTTACTATATGGTGTATTACTGAAGCAGTCATTCCAATAAGTACTAATGCTAACAATATGTAGCTTGCGATGTTTGTTTTTTCTTTCATTTTAATTCTATGTTTGTTGTTAATAATATAAAATAGTTAAGGAGTATTACTACTCCTCAACTATTTCAACTTTGAAGCCTCTGCTAAGATACTCTGCTGCCTCAAATGGAGTGAGTTCTTTCCTAATTGAAAGAAGAGTAGCAAAGTATCTCAACCCTTTCATTTGTTTTAACTTTACTAAAGTTTCAGAGGCAACAGTATTACCTATTGTAATGCTAATAGGAACATTTACATATTCCTTTAATGCATTTTTATAAGCTTTTCTGTTTTCATATGCCTTTTGGCATTTGGCTTGTTTCTTTGTAGGGTCGGCTGTTGTTGCAACAAGCTCTCCTTTAGTTTTGAAGTGTTTTCTGTGTGTCATATTGTTGTGTGTTTTTATTGGTTTAGAATTCTTTCTCTTATTATTTTATCTATAGAATGATTTACTTCATGTATGTCAAGATAATAATATGAATGTGACATTTCCTTTTTAATTCTCTTTATTTCTTCTTCTACATTGAAGTTGTCTTTTCTTTTAAATCCAACTGATATACAATTTTGGCAATCAAAACAATCGTAGTTTTCCGATAAATATCTTATGTCTTTACCAGAATTGTATTTAATAAGATGCTCACATTTAAGTTTGTTCATTATGGTTTCAAACTCTTCATCTGTAAGTTCTTTTATTAAAGGATTTCTTAAGTCTTTTCGACCTTTCTTGCTTTCTGTTTTGTCATTATAATAAAACGGGTCGTTAGAACATTCATTTGGATTGTAAAAGTAATATCCTTTATCACTTTCTCCAATTATTATTCCTTTGTATTTGTATTTTGTTTCCATTATTGTTATGTTTTAAAGGTTAGTATTCTAATTAAAAGTGCATAACCTACGCTTTTGTTCCATAAAGATGTTTGTATGCGGAGGTACAGACTCTTCTTATGCTATGCTATAGAGATTTAGAACATTTATCTCTATATTATTCCTGTATCATTGATACTTTTATTTTCACCTTTGTTCTAAGTAGTTAACATAAGTTTGTCTGCTGCACAAACCGTCAGAAACTGTTTCTAACGATTACCTCGTTCTCCATAGTAGTATCGCTCTGCATAATCTCTTCGATTTATAGAGAAAGTTTACTGTTTTCTGTTGCCAAGCACAGTTGCTCCGATTGAATTAACATTCAATCATGTCAAAAGGAATCAAATCCCATAACCCTCCGCTAAGATAAGTTTCAGCATATAGGGTTCCATTTTGGTCTTGATAGACTTCTCTTATATCCTCTAAGCAAGGAATAGACAAGTCTATTTGACCAATATGAGTCATTTTCTCTTTGTTAATTCTAGGAAGCCATTCTTTTGCTTCTCTCTCTTTAATCAAAGAAAAAGACTTGGGTTCAAAACCTTTTAGGTTATAGGTTTTAACCTTTTTCATAATTGTTTGTGATTTTTGTGTTTAAATGTAATGAATGAGGTGAGAAATAAGAATATCTCTCATCTCAATTTAGTTATTCTTTTTAGTCAGTGCTATTTTTTGGGTTATCAACAGGGTTATGAACAGTTTGGGGAGTGTTTTCAACAGCTTTTACGAGTTATCAACAAGTTATCAACATAGTTATCAACAATCACTGTTGATAACTTATTATCTTAAAATGGAAAGACTCAGGAATTTCTCCCTGAGTCTTCCCTATTTGAAACTCCTTAGAAGTCCACATCCTCCCAAGCGTTGGCTCCCTTGTGGCAGAGGACATAACTGCCTGATTGTGAAAGTTTCACAACCTGCAAGTTGTCCACATTCTCCTTAATTTCCTTTGCAGTTGAGATACCCAACTTGCTGGAGATTGCCACAAACGTCTTGTTGGTTTGCTGGTTAGGATTGTTAGGGTCAGTAAACACACAGGAAGTGAACTCCCTCACTTCACCAGTGGCTTCATCAGCCTTGGCAAACTTGCCAATTTGCATCTTACCCATTTTGTTGCGGAAATCACGAAGGCTCCAAGAGTCGCTGATACCTTGATTCTGTCTTTCTTGAATGGTCATATTGTTAGTAGCCATTGTTTTAAACTGCTCTTTCAGCAAGTCACTGATTTAACTGGTCAGTTCCAAGATTGCAATACACTAAATTTCCTGTCAGAGACAATCACACTCTTTCAGGGTGGGCTGAGGAAGCCCAATTAATTATTAATTCCTCAAGATAAAGGAGGAAGTGCTGTTTAATTTAATGAAGAGTCCTTAGGACTTTCCCTTTAAAAGTTCCATTCACAAGGAAAGTTCTCCTGTGCTGTTTAATTTCTTGAAGAGACTTTTTGCAGACTTTTTTCTTTCTTTACAAAGATAGAAAATAAAGAGTAGGATAATACTTAAGAAAGAAAAGTTAAATAAGATAAGAAGTAAAAGGTAGAAAAATAGTATATAACTTACTAAAATATAATCACTTATAGAGATTTTTATTTTATCTTATAAGCTAGTTATTCTTAACTATAGTTAAGGATACACTGCTCATAGTTAAGGACATTACTTAATAAAGTATTAAGGAAAACCAAAATTTATAAGAATATCCTTGCATATTTATTTAGAATTGTGTATTTTTGCAGAAAATTTAGAACTATGGCATATACAAAATTTGAGACTGTTACAAATGATGGTTATTCTCTAGTTGATAACCAAACAGGAGAAATAAAGGAGTTTAAACAAGTAAAGAAAGTTTCTTATGATGACTTTATGATTGTTTTTCTTTCCACAATTCCAGAAATGATGAATTTGAAAGGAAATCAAATGAAGATTTTATTGTTGATTTGGAAAGAATCTTCATTTAATCCAACCAACTCTACAGACGGTAATATCTTTTACAATAACAAATTATTTAAAGACCATATAAGAGAAGCTAATCTAGACCTTACTGATGGAGCAATAGATGTGTATGTTAGCCAATTAACAAAACAAGGGTTTCTTATAAAGAAGTGTAAAGGATGTTATATGCTGAATCCTAATTACTTCTTTAAAGGAAGAGTAAGAGATGCTGCACAAATGTCATTAACTTTAGAATTTGACCCTAAAAATAAATAATATGGATAAAACCGTAGCCTAATAGTACACTTACTCCCTTTTAAAAGTATACTTAGGATTGAAAAAAAAGAAGAGAAAGTGGGTTTCCCACTCTCTCTCTTCTTAGGCTCAGAATTCCACCTCTTCCACACTTGTGTACTCAATGGAGTTCATCATACAAAGCCTCTTGTACTTCCACTCAGGACTGGAAGCTACTTGTAACTTGTCCTTATTGAGGAGCAAGAAGTTGGCATTGATGGTGCCCATTTTGGAACTCACTCTGATGATTTCTGCATTGGGGTCATCTTTTGAGTTGCCCAAAATGAGTTCTTGCCAACTCTCCTTCTGGTTGGTCTCAGGGTTGATGATTTCCTTCACTCCAATGAAGACCTTTCTAAGACCCTTGAAGGACATGAAGTTGGTGAATGAAGGCTTAACATTGCTGTTGTTGGTGATTTCTGTGTTTTCCATAATTATGAAATTTTAAGGTTAGTAATTAATTATTGTCAAAATATGATAGGTAGTGTAGTTTAATTTTAATAAAAAGAACTTTCCCACCCTCCTCCGAAGATTTGGGTGGGAATTATGTCAATCAAGTTTTACTCTGCTTTCAACTACTGACTTGTATTCTTCAAGGAATTTGTCAATACCCCAATAATATGGGATATTGTGTTCTTTAGCAATTTCCACAAAATCCTTCCAAACAAGGTATTCAGCAATAAATATTGGCCTATTAGCCTCACAGAATACATGAGGGGAGAAATGCAAGTGCAAATCATCCCAACTTCTGCTATGGTAGACACCAAAAGCCTTACATAAATTATCATAATATTCTTGCCAGTCACTCATAGTGTTAGATTTTAAAGGTTAGACAAAATCCCCACTACTTGCCCAAAGGCTTTCGTGGGGAGTTCTTACTTGATTTCTCTGAAAACATCAACAGTCTCAAACACATCCTCAATTTTGTACAAGATATACTTGTCAGGAGTTACATCCACAAGGACTTTTCCTTTAACAAAGAAATGCCCGTTGACACACTTGCCAGCCCAGAAACCATGATACTTGAATAATTCCAAGATAATGTCTGGGAGATACTTGAAGAATGTGTACTCCTTGTTGTTGGTAGGACAAACATCAGTTCCAAGTTGTAGCAGTTTTTGTTCCCCAATTTTAGGAATACTACAAATTTCATGCTTTTCTTCAAGCTTGAGCTTAATGCATTCGTGTATCACCAATGGTGTTTCCATGATGGAAGACACTAACTCTTCAAATGAACTGCACCATTTGGCATCTTTTAGATGCTTGCGCTTTGGATGTTCTGTATCACTAACAACAATGTTGAAGTTAGTGCCTTTGATAGACTGTAATACAGTCTTCAGTTTTGCGTTTGAAAGACAAGTAGTGCCGTCAAATATGAAATACATAGGCTTTGTAGCATTAACAGCGTTGAGTTTTACTTTAATGAAGTTTTTCATAGTAATAGAAATTTAAATGAAAGAAAATGCAGATTGATAGCCCAACCTGCGTTAGTAGAAACACTGCTATGCGCCTTCCTAAGAACTCAGATACCCAAAGGATACTGTTACCACACGGCAACACCATAGACAGACACTATAAACAAGGCTATTTATTTATAGTGCAAAATATGATTGGAAGTATTATTTAATTTTAAAAATTTAACTTTAAAATGAAAGAACTTAGGGCAGATTTCTCTGCCCCTTGTTCATTAGAGTTCATCATAGATGAAGTCATACCACATATCCTCAATAGACTGTAAGTATTCGTCATAGAGGATTTCATATTCTCTTTGTCCCATAGTGTTAGATTTTAAAGGTTAGACAATCGAAGAAGAGTTGTCACTTCAAATTATGATAGGTTGTTTTATTTAATTTAAAAAAAAAAGAAAAATGGTGTAGAGGTCTCATTTCAGCCGAGTTTTACTGAGGTCGTTTTGTGCCATTGCCTCAAACCTTTCAAAGAAGGACTCTACACTTGACTGCTGTTGGAGTGGCATCTCAGCACAACAGTCCAGGGGGATAATCCCCACTTCAAAGTAAGGGTAGGGGGTGTTGTTTAGATTATCTCTCCTTCACCTCAATATAAACATCTTTCAAAAAAAAAATAAAAAAAAAATAAAAATTTTTGGAGTTAAACTAAGGAGAAAAATAGAGTAGGATAATACTATATATAGAATTACTTACTATATTCCTCTAAATTAATTAGTTATAGAAAATCAACTTACTGTGTACATTATATAACCTACTATATACAGTATAAAACCTACTTTGTACAGTAAGTTTGTTTTAAATTTAAAGTAAAAGAGTATAAAAATTTTCTAAAAATATACTTTTATTTGGTAAATTATTTGTATCTTTGCAAGAGAAAAATAAATAAGATATGGCTAAACATAAAATTTTTGAAAAAAGAACTGAAGTAGTAGACCCAGAAACTGGGGAAATCACAGGTAATATTACTACAGAAAAAAAGTATGTATATAATGTAGATGCAGATAAATTCTATATGACATTTATTGATTTTACCGCACCTCTTTTCAAATTAAAGAGTGATTCTGCAAAGAATGTATTACAATGGATGTGTTGTAATGCAGAGTTTAATACAGGTGTTGTATATTTACCTGCACCTAGAATGGAAGAAATGTCAGAGTTTCTTAATATGCCTAAACAAAGTATATACAATAATATAGTACAATTAAAGAAGTTGGGTCTACTTACAGGAGAAAGAGGTAAGTTTATGATTAATCCTGAGATATTCTGGAAGGGAGATATTCAAACAAGAAGACAATTGCTTGAATCTAATGGGGGTGCTATAAGTGTTACATTCTCTATAACTCCTAATGAAAACTTTAACAATGATTAAATTATAGTAAAGCAATACTATGTTAAAATGGACATATGAAGCTTGTTATGAGGAAGCTAAGAAATATAATTATAAAGTTGATTTCATAAAAAATTCAAGAGGTGCTTATGATGCTGCTCTAAGAAACAAGTGGCTTGAAGATTATAATTGGTTTCTTAGTGGTATTAAACGAACTGGAGAGAAGCATAGGAAGTGGAATTATGAAATATGTTATAATGAAGCATTAAAGTATAGTACTAGAGGAGAATTTGGCACAAAAAGTCAACGAGCTTATTATGTTGCACTTCAAAATAGGTGGTTAGACGATTATACTTGGCTTAAAGATAAAAGGTTTGATTTAATAAACGATGAAATAGATTGTATTTATGTTTATGAATTTACAGAACAAAAAGCTGTATATATTGGTAGAACACTAATAAAGCGTCAAAAAGAAAGAGATTGGGAACATATATTTAAAGAGGATTCGGTCTCTAAATTTGCAAAAGAAAATAATATAGCCGTTCCTGAAATGAAAATACTAGAAACAAACCTAACTATAAAAGAAGGGGCTAGAAATGAAGGTATTTGGATTGAACTGTATAAAGAAGATGGGTGGAATATTCTTAATAAAGCTCCAGCGGGTTCTATTGGTAGTTTAGGAAAAGGAAAATGGAATTATAAGTCTACTGTAGAAGAAGCTAAGAAATACAAAAGTAGAAGAGAGTTTCGAGATAAAAATAAAAGTGCATATAATAAAGCATTAGAAAAAGATTGGCTTGATAATTTTAATTGGCTAAAGAATAATACTAAACACAGAAAAGAGTATTGGACTGAGGAAAGATGCTTAAAAGAAGCCAAGAAATATAATAATATGTCAAATTTTAGAAAAGAATGTTCTGGGGCTTACTTGTCTGCTAAAGAACATAACTGGCTTGAAGACTATACTTGGCTAAAAATACAATTTAAATGGACTGAAAAATCATTATTGGAAGAAGCCAAAAATTACAAAACTAGAGGAGAGTTTGCAAAAGAAAAACCCGGAGCCTATGAATATGCATTAAAATATTCTTTATTAGATAAATGTACTTGGTTTGAAGAATTAAAAAAACCAAACAATTATTGGACTTATGAAAGATGCCTTGAAGAATCTAAAAAATACAAAACAAGGGGAGAATACAGAAAAGAAAATAACGGCTCATATAAAAGCAGTTTAAAACATGGCTGGCTTGATGAATTTTTCCCTAAAAATAAATAAATAAAAAATAAATATTATACAAACATATGAATAATATTACTGAAATTATCAACTTAAAAAGAAAGGTTCATAAAGAGACTAAACCTTCAATAAGTAAAACCGAGAATTATATACAAGAAGATGGTACTGTAACTAAGATGATTACTATAACACTTCCTGAATCTATATTTAATAATGCCGACAAAGTTATGTTGAATATACAACCTGGAGGTAAATATACTGTTGATATGATTAAACTAGAGAAAGATATCAATCAGCCTCACGATTCTGACAATTATGATTTATGGTTAATTAATATGGAAAACTATGACAACTGAGAAAATAGAAGAAATTAAAAACCTTCCTTTAAAGGATAGGATTATTACAACCTTTGAAACTAAGAAAGATTGGATTCTTGATTATATTAAAAAGACAATGAATGAATTTGATTATGCTAGATACATAATTAACAAACCAAGTAAAAGTCATTTTTACAATAGTCATTTTATCCTATATAAGGATTTTATGGAAGAATACTCTAATATAAAGAATATGCTATTAATAGATTTAAGAGGATATATTATTGTTTTTCCTATAGCACTTTTAGAGTTAATAAAAATAGATGAATTGCCTAATATCAATCAAGCAGAAGCTATAATAAAATTCCTAGAAAACAAATATAATATGGTTTTTGATGATATAAATATGTATAAAACAAAACTTGAATCAAAATATTCATATTATGAATGCGCTAATTTTGAATATATAGAGGACGATAGATTTTTCTCTGACAAACTTAAGAGAATAAAAGTACTATATGAAAACAATTGTAAAACTTATGAGGATTATAATAAAACATATGAAAGATACAAACAATACAATTTGGATTAAAGAAGAAGATTTTACACAAGAAGTTGCTTTTAATAAGGAGTTTCTATCCTTAACATTATTTAGAAATAAATTATCTATACCAGACAGTCTTGCTAAACAATTTACAGAAAGAATTATAAATTATTTATTTACTAAAACTATTTAATTATGAAAGACAAATTTAATAAGATTTATTCAAACAAGTGGTTTTTATTTGGGGTATCAATAATACTTGTTATATATGCATTCTTTCATAAACCACAACTTGGACTTCCTTTATATAAAAATAATTTCATGTGGGATAATTATAATTGGCAAGAGAAAGAGATTGTTGCTGGAGCTGTTATTCTTGTTATATTAACGACAATTAATTTATTTAGAAAAGATAAAAAATAATATTATGCAAACAATTAGACCTTTAGCTATAGATATAATATTTATCATTATAAGCTTGTATGTAATTATAAGCTGTTTATATTCTAACTATCCTTTTAGAGGATTCTTCTTAGTTATAGGAATACTTAATTTATTAATTAGTGTTTATAATATCATTAAATATTTTATAATCAAAAACAAAAAGAAATGAAGAAAGAATTTAAAAGAGAAGTTATTATTGCATGGATTAAAATTATAGCAACTATATTAATTGGTGCTTTTATATGCTACTTAGCAATAAGTGAAGACGTATTTATTATTGGATTATGAGTAAGAAACCTTGGGAAATAAAGTATGTTTACTACAAGAAATACACTTATGAAGATTTCGTGAAGGCTTTAGAAGAATTATTTACAAACAAGACGCAAAACGATACAAAAAATGTATCTTTTTACAACCAAGAAGTAAATTAATATGAATATATTTAAAAACATCTTACTTACCTTATGGTATGTAATAAGATTCCCAATTCAATTGGTTTTGATATCCTTATTATACATATTAGCAATTATAGGATATATATTTGGAGTAAGAATTACAGCAAAGACTGATTTTTATCACAGTCATTATTAATGAAAAAGTAGGATAGGAATTAATTAACCTTTTATCTGGACTCTAAATAAATTGTTTTTCTTAATTTTGCAAATTAAAAGAAAATATTATGGAGAGAAAATAGAAGCAAAATAAATAGAAGCTCTGCATACATTATGGTGAAGGAGTTGTGAATATAGCTAATGATTCATCGGAATGGTATGCAGAATATATACCTACTTCATATAAAGTAAAATATCAGGAGGGTTGTTATGTATAAGGATTTATCTTTAAAAGAGAAAGCTAAAGTTATTAGAGAGGGAGTTAGATTAGGTCTTAACTCTATTGATGATGTATAGAGTCTATATGATGAAGCTATAAGTCATAAATTTGCTGAAGGTAGTATGACTACTCCAGATTGGGACCCAAATAATCCATATCATTATCATACTGCAAGTGGAGAGAAAGTAGTTATTACACCAGAGGATTGGGAAAAACATAAAGGATAGCCTTATTTCAAGCAAGTTGAGGATGCTGTATTAGCTGAACAAGCTGCTCATCCAGGCCCTGAATATATAATCAATCCTAAGTTCTCTGAGGATTTGAGAAGAGTATATAAAGGAAATATGGGACCTTCATACCAAAACTATTCAAGTTTCTCTGGTAATCTCCCACAAGGTTATAGTTTCACTCCTGAAGGATTGGTATAGGATAGTCAAGGTAATCTTTATGTATAGAAAGGTTTTAGACAAACACCAAGGTTTACTTATGATGAAAATAATCCTTTAGTATTCCCTGTTCTTGAAGGTAGAAATCAAGGTAATGTTACATTCTTTCCTATAAATATGGAGAAGACATTGAAACCTTCATTACCTGTTAGTAAAATTATGGATGTTGAATCTGAAAGAGATAAACACATTGAAAACTATTTAAACAAAAATATTACTGATATAGAATATACATCTCCATATTATTTAGGCCATTCAATAAAAATGAAAACGTCTAATTCGTCTGATGGATTTAAAGACATCTATTTTGTAAGAAGCATTTGGGATGATGGTATTAGATATTAGGAATTTGATTCAAAAGACGAGGCTATTGAATTTGCAAAAAATCTTCCTAAATTAAGAAACCACGTAGATTGGTCTAATACTATTGGAGATTTTATGAACGAAGAAGAATATTATCCTTCTGTACAAATTAAAAAACAAATTAAACCTTCTCGTAAAGAAGCAGAGAAAAAAGCTGTTATTGAAATAGGTCCATTACAAGTTGATGATGTTTAGACTTATGCTCAAGGAGGTCCAATAGTATCTCCTTATGGTCAATGGAAATATCCAGGAAGAGATACTATAATTCCTTCTAATAATATAACAATGGATAATGTTAATTATCCTGTATTAGGAGTATCTGATGTTGGTGATGTTAAAGTAATGATGCCTTGGAATAATTATCATTTTAATGGTTCTATGGTATATGAACATCCTTTGATTGGTAATTTAGCTTAGGAAGGAAAGAAACTTAATAGACAAAAGATTTCAGATAATGAATACTTTTTCATTATGGAGAAAGTGGCTTAGGAAAATAATGCCAAATGGAATAAAGACAGAAAAGAGAGAAAACAAAGACAATTATCTGTTGATGAAGAGCTTGTGAGATTACTTAATTCTAATGATTATGATTATAGAGGGTATTACACAAAATACCCAAACAGCAAGGCAAATGCAGATACTCATTGGACTGATGAATTTAAGACTATCTATCATCCTACATTTAGTAATGAATCAAGATATAGTGGAATAATTGATAGAAATTATAATCCTTATGGTTATATAGGAGGAAGTTGGGGAAATAATGATAAGTTTATTCCTGCTCCTTGGTAGCTTGATAACCAATATCAACTAGGAGGATTAGCCAAACCATTTAGTTATGGAGATATACCTGATGTAAGATATTAGAAAGGAGGAGAATTACAAAATTATTAGGGTATTCCAGAATATAATATAGCATTATATAACAGTGTAAGCCCTCTTGGAGATTTTCCTGATTTCTGGGGAGCTTTAGCTTATAGAAGGCAGGTTAAAGATAAACTAAAAAATGGTAATATATATGAGAGAGATTATAAGGTAGGAGATACACAAGGAGAAAAAACTGCTATGGCTGCTTGGGCAAAGAGGTTAGGAATACCTTATAATGAACAAGATTTACCAGTATATAATGGAGATACTATTACACTGCCTTATAGTTTAGTATAGGAAATACCTTATGATACCAATATGCTAAAGAATAGAATACAATAGAATAAGGCTTTATAGGATAAATATTCAAAATATAGATATAGTGATGTTATTAATGCTGCTATTAAAGCTGATTAGTATAATCTAGATAAACTAAGAGAAACTTATAAAACAGGTAAACCTGTAGGGTAGACTGAATTTGGATGGAATAGTAGATAGTTAGTTGATAATGGAGAAATAGTACCTATTGAAAATATTCAATCTCCTTTAAATATATTAGGAAACTACAATGTAAGATATTCTCCAAAAGAAAGAAGACTATATTATAGTGATGAGTATGACTTTAATCAATTTGAAAACTTTGTTCCTGGAGAGCCTTACAGAATAAGAGGATATATTGATTTAGATAATAATAAAGCTTTAGGAGGTAATCTGTTCCAAATAGGAGGATCTAAAAAGAAACTAAAGTCACCAGAAGAGATTCTTGCAAAATATTCAATCGAACCAGCTGTATCAGAAAGCACTTATGTATAGAATCCAGTAGTTACTCCTTAGATGGTTAATGAGTATTCAAATACCCCAGCAGGAGCATTACTTGACTATGGTATTATAAAACCAGCAGAAAAAACAAATGCGTTACAGAGAGGAGTCCGTTAGATTAAAAATACAATGCATGAAGACCCTGTGTATAATCTATTATATTTTTCAGGAATAACAGGTGCTCCACTTTTGCTTGGTAATGCCTATGATAATATTAAAAGTGGTAATTATGGAAGGGGATTGCTTGATTTAGGATTTGCTTCATTACCTTGGTTAAAAAACATTAAAAAAGGAGCAAAATTTTTATGGAATGATGGAAAAATCATACAAAAAGAAATGCAGTATGACCCATAGAAATTTTATAGGATTGTTGGAGAAGATGCTATAAAAGATGCAAAAAAGACAGGTATTATAAGAGGTAGTAAAGATTTTCCAGATGGACCTTATTTTCTTAAGGGTAATAACGTGTGGAAATTAAATCCTGATTCAAGGATAATAGAAGGTTCTGGAGAAAACATGGATTGGATAGATGCTCTTCAATATAACAGGTTATATAATGAATTTGGGCATGGAAAAAATACTTTAGGTATTGTTGAAGACTGGTATTCAAGAAACCCAAAAGACCCTTCTGTATTTCTTTCTGATTATTTTAGAAAAGGTGCTCCAAGAGGAGGTATAAAACTTCTTGATGATACTACTCCAATAGGAACGGAAGCTATGCCATTTTATAATCAATCGACAAAAGTGCCTTCTGAATACTTTACATATTATTAGAAATATCCTATAATTGGTTGGAGATAGTATAATTTTAATAAAGGCGGTTCAATCTATATAAAACCAAAGAATCGCGGTAAATTTACTGCTTTGAAGAAAAGAACAGGACATCCAGCTTCTTGGTTTAAAGCACATGGTACTCCTGCTTAGAAAAAGATGGCAACCTTTGAATTAAATGCCAGACATTGGAACAAACATGATTTAGGAGGATATTTATATTCAGAAGGAGGATTTTTATTAGCTCCATACTTATATATTGAATAATTTATCTATCTTTGCAGCGAAAATTATTGAGTATGGAAAAAATTAATATCCTTTATATGCCTTCACAGAAAGATGGAGGTGTGTTTTATTATAGGTGCCTAACGCCTATGATTGCCCTAAAAAAGAGTTTCCCAGATAGGTATGAAATAATCATTACCAGTGATTTAAGTATAGCTTGGCAAAAAATTACAAACACAGATATACTAATAATTCATAACTGTTTGTATAGTAATAAAATATAGATGCTTGTCTGGAATCTTGTGTGTGAAGCCAAGAAGATTGGTGTAAAAGTTGTGTTAGATATAGATGATTACTGGAACTACGGTGAGCAACATCCTTTATATAATATGTGCATGGTAAACCAATATCCTACTAAAGCTACAGTAAATCTGAACTTATTTGATTGCATTACGACTACTACTGAAAGACTCAAATCTGAAATTTATGAGTATAACCCTAATGTACATATTTTAGAGAATGCAATATCAGAAAATGATACACAGTTTACCGTAAATAAAAACCCATCACAAAGACTAAGGTTTGGGATAACTGGAAGCAGTAGTCACACCACTGATATCAAACAAATTGTAAACGAAGAGAAGTGTATATTTGATTATCTTGATAAAGACACAATAGACAAAATTCAGTTTGTGCTGTGTGGATTTAGTATAGAGGGAAAGTGTATTAAAACAGATGAAAATGGAGAATTTTACATTGAACCTTCAAAACCTGAAGATATCTGGTGGGTAAAGCTTGAAAAACAGATTACTAATGATTATACTCTTGTATCTCCAGAGTATAAGGAGTTACTGTTAAAATATGACCGTTCTGATGAAAATTATGATGCTTCAAACGAGCCATATAGGAGAATTTGGAGTAAATCCATTACTAATTATGAGTATGGTAGAATTTATGAAAATATTGATGTTCTTATGATTCCATTGACTGATACTAAGTTTAATTCAATGAAATCCTCTCTTAAACTTATTGAAGCTGGATTCACAAATACAATGGGTCTTGCAAGTAATGTCAAGCCATACACTGACTATGGAACAAATTATAAAAATTGTATATTCGTTGAAGATATGACCCCAAAAGGATGGGCCGATAAGATAACCGAAATTGTCAACCATCCTGATGAATGTAGGATTATTACTGAAGGGCTTCACAATAAGGCTACAATTGAACAGGATATTGATATTGTTACTATAGAGAGAGATTCATTATACAGAAGTCTAGTTTGCTATGAGTAAAGAAAATAAAGAATTAAAACAGGATTATTTTAAAGGTAAAACAAAGGAAGAGTTAAGAAAAGCTTATTATTGGCTTCTTCAAAAAGGTAAAGTAACTCTTTCTGAGTATTTAGAAGCTACTATAGAGAAAGGTAGACCTAATTGTTGAATTAAAGTATATAATAAAATGAAAAATTTTAAGTTTAACATATTTGGAGAAGAGTATAAAGTATCTTTTAAAGATAGTGTAGATTTTGATGGCTGTGATTTCACTTGGGGAGCAAGTGATGCAGTATATAAGCAATTGGAAATAGCAGAGAACTATCCTAATGGTGATAAGATAAACAAAGAAGAAATCATTAGGACTATTCTGCATGAATTATTACATATGATTCTTGATGAAGGTATGTATTGGGAAGAAGGTAAGAACGAGGCTTTAGTTGAATGGTTAAGTAAATGTTTATATGATATTATATTCAAACAAAAAATATTTGATAAAATAAAGCAAAGTAAATCAATAACTTAATAAAAATAATACAAAAAAGTTCATAAAAACACTTGCTAATTAAAAAATAAGTTGTATATTTGCAGCGTTAAACAATTAAAAATATGGAAGAAACTAAGAATATTGTAGAAATGGAAGACCTGATTGATGGTTATCTGGTATGTTTTGATATAGCATATCTTCCTAAAGGATGGAGTTTGGAAGATTGGAGAAAGTATGTCAAAGAGAATAAAATGGCTATTTATGATTCCTCAACAATGAATCATTGTGGAGACCATCCTTGTA
>Ga0247609_10001095_pt1 | contig 33768 bp, 19 predicted proteins | sample 172DNAGHGlowgp2_FD_193487 | JGI IMG/M metagenome (GOLD analysis project Ga0247609, IMG submission 193487) | Sheep rumen microbial communities from Palmerston North, Manawatu-Wanganui, New Zealand - 1728 DNA GHGlow gp2 | ecosystem: Host-associated > Mammals > Digestive system > Stomach > Rumen ... | reverse complement strand
TGTGCTGTTGTTGTATCTGCCTGTCTTCGGAATCATGACGTGTGGACCCGGCGGTTTTCCCTTCCTTGTCTCTGCACTGTCAATTTCCTCATTGCAAACATTTCAATGAACTCAAGCTTTCCGCCCCCAAAAACACCCGCCGGAAAAGGCGTCAAAAAAATCGCTCACGCAATTTAGCATCTTGTGAGTCGAAAAGCGTTGCAAAATTACAGCCGTTTCTTATACTGACCAAATAATTCTGATAAAAAGTTTCAAAAATAACTTTCTTTAAGAATTCGTTGGCGATAAACCTGCCATATACATATATAATATAGGGAGCCATCGTGCAAATGACTCCCTATTTTTCAGTTTCGATTAAAAGAGCGAAAGTTGCCGTGGATCCTCGCCAGGATGAGGAGGCATATTACCGTCATCCACCCAGTCGATGTCATCAATGGCGCCCAGCGCGGGATCGTCCTGCGCATTGGGCAGAGCGGCATCCTGAGCGGCCGATGCGGCATTCTTACTCAACTCTTCGACCTGCTGCATGAGGGAAGCTATGCGACGGTCTTTCTCGGCAAGGGCATCGGTCATGGCCTGCGCCTCGTGCTGCTTGCGCTGCAGGTTGACCTGGGTGCGCTTCAGCTCGGCCTTGGCATCGTCGCGCTCGGCAGTTATCTTGGCAAAGCTGGCGGCCTTCTCGTTACCGTCGACGCTGAGCGAATTGTACTTGCGCTTGTAATCCTCGGCCACAGCATTGACCGAAGCAAGCTGCTGCTTGAGGCCGTCAATGAGGTTTCCGGTCTCGATGCTGCGCCTGTTCTGGACTTCAGCATTTTGCCTTGCCGTCTGCTCAAGCTGGTCGATATTCTTGCGCAGAGCCTCATTTTCATCGGTGAGCACGATGTGCTTTTTGCGCAGTTCGTCAAACTCAGAGGCACGCTTCTGCAAATCGATGATCTGCTGGCGCAGTGAGGAAATCTCAGAATTCTTTTTATCCTTGAACTCCTCGACCTGCTTGATAGTCTCCTGCAGCTCCTCGGCGGCTTTGAGTTCCTCGGCGGCATTGTTCAGGCGTTCTTCAAGTTCAGAATTATTATTGCGCAGATTCTCGATCAGTTCATCGCGCTGCTCTATCTGCTGCTTCAACTCATCGATGGTGGGGCCATCGTCGGCAGGCAACGGCATGTTGTCGCGACGCTCAATCTCGGCCTCCTTCTCGGCAAGCTGCTGCTTCAAGTCGTCGATAGTCGAATTCAGTTCTTCTACCTGGCCATTCAACTCATCGGCATTTTCAGACCTAACCTCCATTGCCTTGATTCTGCTCTCGAGACTCTTTTTCTCAATATCGAGTTTTTCATGCTCAGTCTCCAGTTCAGCGAGCTTTGTCGAGAGGTCATTTGCCCGGTTCTGAGCCTGCCTGCGGTTTGCCTCATTGGCCTGCATCTTCTCCTTAATCTCTTCGACTTCCTTATTGGCGTCCTCTACCGCCTTTAACAGTTCTTCTTTCTCGTTTTTCCACGCACCCTTGATCATGTCAATCACCGCCAGCGTGTGATCGTTCATCAAGCGTGCTGCCCTATCGGTGAATTCAGCATCGATAGCATATTCTTCGTGCTCATCCACCACGAACTGGGCGTCATCCAGCGCCTGCTCGCGTTCAGCTACATTCTTGTCCTTGCTGAAGGGGTTTACAAAGGTTGTGGGCTGGCCGAAAACATCATAATCATCGTTATCGGAGCCAAAAGCGTTCTTGACAGATTTCCAAAATGACATAATTCTACTGTTGTTTTAGTTGATTTGGTTTGTTTTGTTGTTTTCATTATTCCAATTGCCGTCCAAAGCCACCGCAAGACTTCAAAACAACTTGAACTCTTATATCTCAAGTTCCAATCCTACAGATAGATAGATATCGGACAGCCTTGATACTTGCCGCGGCAGACGCCGTCGGTTTTCTCTCCAGTCGGTAAAGTTACGACGATTTTTTCTAATACTAGTCCAAAAAAAGAAGAAAAAAACAATATTTGGATTGAGTATTTTTCAGATTCAAAAATCTACATAAACACAATCAACTGACTGGAAATCGCTTGCGGGTACAGTCCGCAAGTAATGCTTTAAGGAAAAAGAGGAGGCACGATGCCTCATGCCCCCTCCTAAGCCGTTCAAAATCCCGAAGAAACCTGCCGCCAGCAGCACCCCTTCAAGACCGATGAATCATTTCTTCTTAGCAGTCTTGCCTGAAGCCGATGAGCGGGTTTTGGCAGCCCTCTTGCGTGCTGCACCGCCCTTAGAGATGTTGGCCTCGTCAGAGACAATTTCCATGCACTCTTCAAGAGTGAGAGACTCGGCATTCTTCCCCTTGGGAATTTTGACATTCTGCTTCTTATAGACGATATATGGTCCGTAACGGCCATTCATCACTGCAAGTTCGGGTTCCTCATCAAAGGTCTTGAGCACCTTCTTGGCATCGCTCTCGCGCTGTGCTTTGATAATGTCAATCGCCTCATCGATGGTGATGGCTGTGGGCGACATGTCCTTGGGGATTGAAGCATACTTGCCGTTGTGCTTGACGTAGGGCCCATAATGCCCCACTCCAATGGTCACCTCTTCGCCCTCGAACTCACCCAGACTGCGGGGAAGGTCAAACAGTTTGATGGCCTCTTCGAGTGTCAATGTCTCGATGCTCTGTCCACGCTGCAACGATGCAAAACGCGGTTTATTCTTGTTGTCGGCGGTACCCATCTGCACGAGAGGTCCATATCGGCCAATCTTCACCATGATGGGCTGGCCAGTCTTCGGGTCGTTGCCGAGCAGCCTCTCGCCCACCTTGTGCTCCAGGCGCAATGTCGAAACCTTATTGATGCTGGGATGGAAACCCTCGTAGAAATCGGCAATCTCCTTATTCCATACGACCTTGCCCTGAGCGACCTCATCGAACTCATTCTCCACCTTAGCAGTAAAGTTGTAGTCCATAATCGCGGGGAAATACTTCACAAGGAAGTCGTTGACCACCATACCCACATCGGTGGGCACCAGTTTACCCTTCTCAACGCCATAGACCTCGCTTTTCTTGCTGGTTGTAATCTTCTGGTCCTTGAGAGTGATCACTTCACAGTCGCGCTTCTGGCCCTTGTCCTCGCCCTTCTCGACGTAGTTTCGCTCCTGGATGGTCGAAATGATGGGAGCATAGGTTGAAGGACGACCGATTCCCAGCTCCTCCAGCCTCCTGACAAGCGAAGCCTCGGTGTAGCGGTTAGGCTGCTGGGTGAAACGCTGAGTGGCAGTAATGGATTTGGCATTGAGCAATTCGCCTTTCTCTAACTGAGGAAGCGTATGCACGTCAGTAGCGTTTAAAGCATTATCATCAGAGCTCTCCATATAGACTTTGAGGAAGCCGTCGAACTTCACTACCTCACCCTCGGCCACGAAGTACTCTTTCCTGCCGTCGATGATGATGTTGGCAGTGGTCTTCTCGAGTTCAGCGTCGGCCATCTGCGAGGCGATGGTGCGTTTCCAGATCAGGTTGTAGAGCTTCTTCTCCTGCAGGGTACCATTGATGGTGTGGTTGCTGATATAGGTAGGACGGATGGCCTCGTGAGCCTCTTGCGCCCCCTTACTGGTGGTGTGATAGTGCCTCATCTTGAGGTAGGGCTCTCCGATGTTTTCCTTGATTTCCTTGCTGATTGCGCCCAACGCCAGTTTACTCAGGTTGACCGAGTCGGTACGCATGTAGGTAATAAGACCTTCTTCATAGAGTCGCTGGGCAAGTCTCATGGTCTGCTTGACCGAAAAGCCGAGCTTGCGGGCTGCTTCCTGCTGCAAAGTACTTGTCGTGAACGGAGGTGCCGGCGTTCTTTTCAACGGTTTGACCGTCACATCGTTGACCTTAAACTGGGCCTGCTTGCAGTCTTCAAGCAGCTGTGTTGCGGCCTTATTGTCCTTGAGATGGCAATTCAACTCGGCAGGGAAATCCACCCCGCCGTTTCCGTTGAACGTTGCATTGACGCGGTAATAGGGCTCGCTCTTGAACGCCTTGATTTCTTTCTCGCGCTCGGCCACAAGCCTCACTGCTACACTCTGGACGCGTCCTGCCGAGAGCCCCGGCATGATTTTGCGCCACAGCACAGGTGAGAGCTCAAATCCCACGATTCTGTCGAGCACACGCCTAGCCTGCTGTGCGTCCACAAGGTTCAGGTCGATATCGCGCGGGTGCTTGATGGCATCCAGAATGGCGGGTTCGGTAATCTCATGAAAGACGATGCGGCGTGTGTTGTCGGCGTTGAGTCCGAGTACCTCGAACAAATGCCATGCTATAGCCTCTCCCTCGCGGTCTTCATCACTTGCGAGCCACACGAGTTCGGCTTTGGCAGCCTCATCCTTGAGTTTCTTAACTTGTTCTTTCTTATCTTCGGGGATTTCATACAAGGGCATGAATCCATTTTCCACATCAATACTGAAATCCTTCTTGTGCAAGTCACGGATGTGACCGAAACTCGACATTACTTTATAATCTGCTCCCAAAAACTTCTGAATCGTTTTTGCTTTGGCTGGAGACTCGACAATTACAAGGTTTTTTGCCATTTCTATGATCTGAATTGAATTGCTATCTTTAAAATCGGCTGCAAAGGTAAGTCAATAATTTGGAAAAAGACGTGGAAAAGAAAAAGAAAATTTTTCGTCACACATCTTTTAATAATAATATTATTAAGGTGAAAATAAACTACTGTTTTTGATAGTGGTTATATAGGCCGATAAAAAGGGTGCGTCCTGACGGCATCACTGCCGGGGGACGCACCGTCACACATCAGGTTACTATATACTATACTATTTTTTTCGAGCTTTATTTGATTATCTTAGCTGTGCTAGTAGTACCATCGGTGTATGTGGTCACCACGATATTCACGCCATTAAAGGGCTCGTCGCTGGTCATGCCGGCCACATTCACATAGCTGACTCCAGCCACATTCTTCTCGGCGCCGAGGTTCTCAACAGCAGTGGGTTGGCTATCTCTTACCTGAAACTTGTCCATGCAGAGGTAGGTTGCCGTGTTCGAGCCCCAATCACCTGCATCGGTAGAAGTCATCTTGAAGTAAACCATCGTCACCTGGCCCAGGCTGGAGAGATCAAAGAATGTCCAGTCGTTGGCAGCGTTGAGTTCACCATTGGCAAACTCGGCAAGACGGATGCTTGTGGTGGTTTCAGTACCATCCTCGGCGATGCCCACTGCAGTGAGTTCAAGGTAATCGCCTTCCTCAAATGCCCTGGCAACGCCCTCGCCGTGCTCACAGTCATAGTAAGCCCAAGGGTGGTTGCAGACATAAACGCCCACGGGTTCAAAGGTGGTGTTACCCTTCTTGTCCATGAACATCATCTGGAGGCTGCCGTGAAGGTCGGCCCAAGAGCTATAATAGGATACGAAATAGGGCTGATCAGGATCGGCAGTCACACTGCCGTCAGCATTGAGGACGCAACCGCCACCGGCCATGCAGCCGCCCTGATTGCTGGTCCAACCGGCCTGTGAATAGTCGGTCTGGTCGCCGCCAATAGCAGGGCAGAAGCCATCCCAGTAATATCCGCCCCACGATGAGCCCTCACCACCGATGAGGTGTGAAAGCATAAACTCACCGTTATTGTCTCCGAACTCTAACCATGTGTAGTTCACATCGTTGTAGCATTGTGTCCACATGCCATCAGCACCAAATTCCAGTGTTTCGGGATTCAGCGTCTTGTTCATGTCAAGCGTGATTACACCAGCCCAAGCGGCCGAAGCCATCAGGGCACTTGCTGCTAAAGTAAAAATCTTCTTCATGTTGTTTTGAATTTTAAAACGGTTAAACAATAATATTTTGATATTTAATTCTTGGTCAACAGCTTATCTATCAGGGTCGACACGTCGGCGATGGTTACAACGCCGCTACTGTCAACGTCGGCGGCGATGAGATTCACACCAGTGCTATCGCCAGTTAGCAAATAGTCAATCAGGACCGTTACGTCAGCAATAGTCACGGCTCCGCTACTGTCAACATCACCCTTCAATACAGGAGTAACCACCACAGTAAATGTGGTTGATGCCAACCGGCCGTTGCTGTCGGTTGTAACGCTGACAGTTGTCTGTCCTGGTGCAAGTGCCTCGATGTGGAGGTCAGTGCCGCTCATCCAGACATGTGCAACTTGCTCATTATTGCTTTGTGCTGTTGTCACAGCCAGTGCTGCCATGTTATCAAGATCGCTCACAGCACCAATCATGTCTATCACATAGGCTCCGCCCTGCGCCAGCTGAGTGTCGGCCAGTATCACTGCTGGCTCGTTGACGTCGGGGTAAACAGCCATGGCAGGGAACCAATAAGCATCCTGCAGGCGAACTTGTTTCTTGAGTTCCCACGTCTTGGCGTCATAGAAGAGCACCCAGTTGTGGTTGAACACCTGATAGGCATACATGGGAGCCGCCTCGGTGGTCTGCACCACCAGGTCACCCGTATGCGGGTCAAAGCTCAGGGCCGAAGCATACAGTCCCTGCAAGTTGCGAGTGCCGTCCCAGTTGATATCGGCCGCCTCGGGCAGGTCAATGAAATGGTCAACAAACTGCCTGTCACTGAAGTCATAACAACTGATGTAGTTCTGGTACTCGTCATAGTTATAATATACCCTCTCGGCCACCGGATCGACACAGAGCATGCGTGCTTTCCAAGCGCCCCAAGTGCTCAATGCCCCATGCGTTTCACCCGGTTCAAAGACATCCATCACCTCGAAAGTGACAGGATTGATGCGGGTAAAATTTGCCACATAAGGCCCATTGTTGTAATCATAGACTTCCCGGGAATTGTTTGCGACATACAGGTTACCGCTCGTTGTCACAAACACCGTCACGATGTTGGGGAACGGCAAAGTATTGACGATGGCATCAGTTTGTGGGTCAATCACATGGAGGCCCTTGCCCTGCTGCACAGCAAACACATACTGGCCAAACCGCAGCATATCGCCGCACTGGTCGAGATAGAGGCTGTTATAGTCTCCCTTGGCACTGGATTGCGTGCCGTCTATCATACCTGTGACGGCCATGGACGATACATCAAAGACAAAGATTCCGGCATTGGTCGAGATATAGCCCTTGTCGGGTGTGACGCCGCAGTAGGCACGGCCGTCATAAACGCTGTCGGGCGACTCGCCGAAACGCAACACACTGCCTTGCTGCTTGAGCGTTGCTGCATCGAGCACAGCCAAGCGAGAGCCCGTCATATTCCCCGAAGCCTCATTGGTATTGGCCTGCTTGCTCACGACAAACAGGTGATTACCGAAAAGTTGTCCGAACTGTGATGTCATGCCCAGCTTCGTGTCGGGATTCATAATGGAATAGACGTTATATTCCATCTCATCATAGTCATAGTTGTAGAAATTGATGGATCCCTGATTGGGGCCGTATCGGTCCTCGTTGATGAAGATAACGCCATTAGTAAACGTGAAATCATCGGGGCCTGGTCCGGGTTCATCGCCTTCGGCATCAGGATGCAGGTCCTCGGCACCGCACACCTCGGTCGAGACTTCGCCCAGCCAACCGCAATAATCCAGCTGCGCGCAATAAACCTTGATAAAGTCAATGTGATCGAGATTAGCAGGATTGCCTTCCTCGTCGATAGCCCAGTCAATTTTGAAACCAGGTTCCTGCCCGTTGGGCAGATTGTCAACATATCCCTCGCCAAAGAACGGCTGGAACCAGTTAGTGCCTTTGCCGCCGCTCATGTCAATCGACGAATTGGGCAACCTGTTGCCGCGGAATGTGAGCACCGTGTCCTCGATCCACAACGGCCAGTAGGGCTGGGCATGGAACGTGTTGCGCCAGACATATCCGGTGGGTGCATCGGTGTTGTTGCTTGTCCAATAAACATACTCCGTGTCGTTGATGAAGTTCCAGCTTGCATGAGGCACCTTGACTTTGTTTTCATCGGGTTTATAATAGGTAACCTCGAAACTCTGCTGGCAGCGTTCGTAGTCGGCACCCTTTATTTCATACCACTTGTCGCCCTGGCTAGGCACTCCGTCGCCGTCTACATCCACGCCCACCATGATGATTCCAGGCTCGCAGCTGCCGCCCAGCTGATCAGGAACGGCATTGCTCTGCATGGCATTGCCGTAAATCTTCACGTCATAGTCGTGCTTGTTGACCACAGGATGGTCAAAGCCGAAGACGATGTAACCGCCATAGCTGCCCAGACTGACAGGGCCACCGCTCACCTTGCCGCACAACGATGCCTCAACGATAGCATTGATGCTGTCCTGGGTAAAGCCAGGACGATAGGCAGGCGACTGGTTTACAAACTGGCCTGGGGCGGGCAGGTAGTCATATACATGGGCTATATAGGGTGAGTTGCCGGCATTTGCCGTCAACGCTGCCATAATGGTCATTGCAAGGAGTAACGATTTCTTCATGTCACATCGTTTTTACTGTTTCACATCATGTTGTGAATCAAGCGACACGAGAGGCCGGCAAGGCCAATTAAGACTCAAGAAAATGGGCAGATCAGTTTCTGCATCATCTCACTTCGCCAGGGTTCAAATGCCGCGTGAACCACAAGAGTTGGCCGTGTGAAGGCAGGTCTTCTGACTTCTCCCCCATCGCGTCGGCGCCTTCCCGGTGATGATGCATACCATAGAATGTTTGCAACCAGTGGCATGAGTGCCGCGCAATGTGTCATCAGGGAGTTACAGCAGCGGGTACTGTTCAGGATTTTCACCTGATTCCCTTTTGATCCCTCACCATTCCATGCAAGGGAACCTCGACACGTTCAATTTATTGCCGCAAAGATACAACAATATTTTTGAGACTACAATAAAAAAAGAAAAGGAAAACAACAAACAATTAATGCAAAGCGATACAGGACATATCAGGTGACAACAAGACTACTGTAACAACTCAAACTACAAAGTTGGTTTTCAATTCCCGTTTATTGGTGACCGAGGATTTTATCTATCAGGGCGTTGATGTCAGCGATATTGACCTCACCGTCACAATTCACATCACTCATGTAGTCATCACTATTGGCCAAGATATTGTCAATAATCACATTGATATCAGCAACGTTTACTTCATCGTCCAGGTTCACGTCGCCCGATGACGGATCAATGCCCACGATGTTAGGGAACTTTCGCCACCACTCATCAGCTTTATAAGCGTCAAGGGCATCAATAGGCACCCTGAGGGTAGAAGCCTTAAAGAGCTGAAGGTTGTAATCATAGGCAAAGCCCACGCCATTCAACTGCGGTGGAGTATTCGCTAAACATATTACCGCCTGCACATTATCGTCTTCACAGAAAGCATCATTCGCTATTGACTTAACCGAATTGCCAAGAGTCACGCTTTTCAAGCTACGGCAATAGCCAAAGGCCATTCTGCTGACAGTGTCCACATTGATGGTTACATTTGTCAATCCGTTGCAATGACTGAAGGCTGCTTCTCTGAGTGAATTGATTGAATTGGGGAGTGTCACACTCTTTAAGCCATCACATCCACTAAAAGCCTCGCTGCCGATGGTGGTGACTGAACTTGGGATAGTCAGGCTGGTTAAGCCAGTGTAACTGAAAGTATTGCTTTCAATGGTAGTGACAGAATTGGGGATAGTCACGTCAGTCAGATAAGAGCAACCATAGAACGCGCCACTACCGATGGTGGTGACAGAATTTGGGAGAATCACTCCCGTCAAGCCAGTATAACGGAATGAATTGTCTCCAATGGAAATGACTGAGGATGGAATGGCCAAGCTTGTCAATCCCATGCAATCTGAGGCGAAATAATCAGGAATCATCTCAACTTCATCGCCGATAGTCAGGTGTTCAATTGTGGTGGGAACGCTGAATGACTCACATTTTTTTGCGTTCCATGTGAGATCTTTCAGGTTTTTGCAGCCAACAAAGGCAGCGCTGCCGATAGAGGTGACTGAGGATGGAATGGTCACGCTCATCAGGCCAGAATTAGCAAATGAATTGTCTTCAATTGTGGTGACCGAAGCAGGGAGAGTCACGCTGGTCAAAGACATGCAATCATAGAAAGCTTTGCCACAAATGGAGGCGACTTTAGTAAAATACCTCAACTCCTCAAAAGAAGTAATATCTGACTGTCTAAAAACTTCGCCAATATCGGTCACAGCGGCAGCCTCATCAAGCGACAGAGCTCCATCATCATTCTTATCCCAATTCAACAAGCACAGGAATTTCGCCTCTGGATCGGCGAAATGAATTCCAGCGTCAGGACCTGGCAGAGATGCTCTGGGCTGAGCATTGATTATCGCAGCTTGATGAGTAGAATAAGGCAAAAGGAGATCACCGAATTCATTTGCCGTCAATACGAAATAACCATCGGGGCTTGAAGGGAACCCCCCAAATCCCCAGCCCCAATTAAAATGATAGAAACCATTGCTTTCGTAACCATCGCACACAAAAGCATGCCCTCCACCAGATCTAGAACCAGAATAATAAACAGGGCGGCCGTGTGACAACTCGCCGTATATTAGTGTTTCCCAATCCTCATCGGAGTCATCCCGATACACTATCCTTGTTTTAGAGCTATAATTAAAATACTTTGGCCATGCAATTGCGACAGCACCACTATAAGCACTACTGGCATCAGATGTATAATCCATTTCAGTTGCCACTCCGCAGTATTTCATCAGATTGGCTACAGCCTCAACTTGCACGTCGGTATCATAGCCGTCATAGCTATAGAATCTCTTCATGTTTTCCCAATCGATAAACGAGCCTGCAGGGATTGGGTCTATAACAATCTTGTTCGTCACAGTGGTGTAACCAGGTATTTCTTGTGTCGTTTGATTGACCGATCGAGCACGATGGAAATACATTACCTGTGACATTGCAGTGGCCACACAACCTGTCAAGCATCGTCTGCTTGAAACCGGATCTATCGGGCAAGCCACGTTGTATGGATAATCCTGATTCCACTTGGTGGTGAGCATTGGGGCAATAGGTGGACGCTCGGTGATTTTCTTGGACGCACGGTAGGGTGCTGCACCATGCTCCTGCAGATATTCAATCTGTCGGGCATACTCGGCAAGCCATGCCTGCATATTGCAGGGCAGATCGTTGATGTCAATGAAACCCTCATCTGAAAAGCCCAAGACAGCCTTGGCAGCGTCATCTCCGCTGGCAATGACATAGCCCTGGTTGTTGCCGATGTTGAATATGTAATAAGGCTGAACCGCATCGGGTTGGGCGGAACGCATCTGAACATATTTTAGAGAAGACATGGCAATACTCTTGCCGCGCTCTCGCATGAAGGCCAAAACTTTGTGCTGCGCCTGCTGTCGCGTAATGGGGCTTGCCGTGATTGGCAAAGAGAGGACGGCCCACAACAGCATGAAAGTTGCAAATATCAATCTGATTCGTTGCTGTCTCATCATTCTTAAATATTATGTGGATAATCAAGATTCTCTTTAGCAGCGAGTCCGCTAAAGAGACTTGGAATCTCAACACTTTCAATTTATTGATGCAAATATATGAATAATAATTTACACAACAATAACAATATCCCGCCGAATGGTTTGCCGCAACTTTTCATCAAGCTCAGAGTACAGGGCAATGATACAGTGCCAAATCGGTCGAAGATTTGGAGATTTCTCTATTGCCAAAGGGTTACTTGGCCGGTGGTGAGGGTTCGCTGAACGTCGATGAGACGCTGGTTGCGGCTGCCTCGAAAACGAAGTGAGATATCGCGCTGGGCCTGAATGAAGGGGCCATCGACGAGGACGTCGAGCTCTCGCACGACAGCTGACAGTTTGGAGTCTTTCATGATTTCATCCCAGGTGTAGCCGGTGAAACACCAGACGTTGTAGCCCAATTCCTGCTTGATGCGGTGGATGAGTTCACGGGTGCCATCGGGCTGCTGCAGGGGGTCGCCGCCGCTCAGGGTGACGGGAGCCTCGTTATAGGCAATGACCTGCATCAGTTCGTCTAGTGTGCGCTCTTCCCCACCCTGCGGATTCCACGAAGCCGGGTTGTGGCAGCCAGGGCAATGGTGGTTGCAGCCCGCCAGATAAATTGACGTGCGCAAGCCGGGCCCATCGACACTGGTACCCTCGACAATGTGCAGTACTCGGAGGATTTTAGACATTAGGCTTTAGGTGCTAGGCATTAGGTGTTAGCTTGGGCATTAACTAATGCCTAATAAGCTAGCACCTAATGCCTAAGACATCACTTGTGGACAACGCGGTCCTTGAGTTCGGCAAGTTTACCGCTGTTCCAGCGATCGGTGGTGCCGACGAGGTAGCCGGTGATGCGCTGCAGGCGGTCGATGTTGTGTCCGTGGCACTCGGGGCATTCCTCAAGGCCGTCGGTGGCATCCTCATATCCACAGTCCATGCAACGGTTGCGGTTATGGTTCACTGAGCAATAACCCATATTGTACTTGTCCATGAGGTCCACCACATTGGAGATAGCCTCGGGGTTGTGGGTAGCATCGCCGTCGATCTCGACATAGAAGATGTGGCCGCCACGGGTCAACTCATGATAGGGCGCCTCGACCTCGGCCTTGTGCTTGGGCGAGCACTTGTAATAGACGGGCACATGGTTGCTGTTGGTATAATAGATCTTGTCGGTCACACCGGGAATTTCGCCAAAATCCTTGCGGTCGCGACGTGTGAACTTGCCCGCGAGACCTTCGGCGGGCGTTGCCAGCACACTGTAGTTGTGCTGGTAGCGCTCGCTGAACTCATTGACACGGTCACGCATATAGGTAATGATCTTCAAGCCCAGCTGCTGCGCCTCGTCGCTCTCACCGTGGTGATGTCCGACAAGAGCAATCAGGCACTCGGCGAGCCCGATAAATCCGATACCCAATGTTCCCTGGTTGATGACACTCTCTACCCTATCGTTGGGACTAAGTTCACTGGCTCCGTTCCACAACTGGCTCATGAGCAGGGGGAACTGCTTGGCCATGGCGGTCTTCTGGTACTGGAAGCGGTCATCGAGCTGTCGTGCGGTAATCTCCAGCATGTTGTCGAGTTTCGCAAAGAAGCAGTCGATGCGCTCCTGCTTGTCCTTGATGCCCATGCACTCTATCGCCAGCTTGACGATATTGATGGTGGAGAAGGACAGGTTGCCGCGGCCGATTGAAGTCTTCTCGCCAAAGCGGTTCTCAAACACGCGGGTGCGGCATCCCATGGTTGCCAATTCATGGACATAGCGTTTGGGATCATCGGCACGCCACTGGTCATCCTGATTGTAGGTAGCATCGAGATTGACGAAGTTGGGGAAGAATCGGCGTGCTGTCACCTTGCAGGCAAGCTGGTAAAGGTCATAGTTGCGATCGCCGGGCTTGTAGCTCACACCTGTCTTCTTTTTCCAAATCTGAATAGGGAAGATGGCAGTCGAACCGTTGCCCACGCCCTCATAGGTCGAATTCAGCAGCTCACGGATGATGCAACGTCCCTCGGCACTGGTGTCGGTGCCATAGTTGATGGAGCTGAACACCACCTGGTTGCCGCCACGTGAATGGATGGAATTCATGTTATGGATAAACGCCTCCATGGCCTGATGGACGCGGCGCACCGTCTTGTTGACCGCGTGCTGCAGTATGCGTTCGTCACCCTGCAGGAAGTCGAGTTCCCGCTCGGTATAGTCATCCAACTTCACGTCATAGAGGCGGCTGTAATCCTGCCCCATAATAGCCTCAAGCGCTTTGACTTCCTCAATGAATGTGCGGCGCACATAGGGAGCCAGGTAGAAGTCAAAAGCGGGTATTGCCTGTCCGCCGTGCATCTCGTTCTGTGCCGTTTCCATTGTGATGCAGGCGATGACACCGGCAGTTTCAATGCGCTTTGCAGGGCGCGACTCACCATGGCCAGCCATATAACCCTGCTCCAGCACCTTGTCGAGTGGATGCTGGACACAAGTGAGACTCTTGGTGGGATAGTAGTCCTTGTCGTGAATGTGCAGATAGTTTCCACGAACCGCTTCACGGGCTTCCTCGCTCAAGAGGTAATCGTCAACAAAGGGTTTGGTGGTCTCGCTTGCGAACTTCATCATCATGCCGGCAGGCGTGTCGGCATTCATGTTGGCGTTCTCGCGGGTAACATCGTTATTCTTGGCATTGATAATCTCCAGGAACAGGTCACGCGTCTTGGCCTTGCGTGCCACGCTGCGCTGGTGGCGGTAATTGATGTAGCAGCGCGCAACCTCCTTGCGCGGACTCTTCATCAATTCCAGTTCCACCTGGTCTTGAATGTCCTCGACACTCATCTGGCTACGACCCCGCTGTCCGATGCGGTCGGCAATGCGCTGGATGAGGCTCTCATCCTCACCGGCTTCGGTCGCAAGCATTGCTTTGCGAATGGCGGCCTTGATTTTTTCCTCATTATAGCCGACAACGCGGCCATCACGCTTCAAAACGGTCTGAATCATGATTTATCGTGAAAAATTACAGGTTCTTAATGTTATTGCTATCGTCACAAAACCGGTCTCCCCGATTTGTGTCCGCAAAATTACGAAACCGACATGAAACAGCAAAAGAAATCGAGAAAAATTTTCGTTTTGGAAAACAATTTGGATTTATCAAAAATATAAAATGCTGCATATTAAGCACTTATTATTTTTTTTGGAAAACTTTTCCGCAAAATACTCTCGTAATATTTTAGGAATAAGTCCATTATACAGACTTTAGCCCATGAACAAATGTAATCATATGCGCTCGTAGTCAATAAAAGGCAGGCCCCGCTATCGGAGCCTGCCTTTTATTGACTTTTAAATGCCATCAAACCTAAAAAAGGTTGATCGCATGAATCAGTTATTTGCAAGCAGCTTGTCGATGATTGCAGAAACGTCACCGATTGTGATGTGGCCATCCTGATTAACGTCGGCATTGGTTTCGTTGAAGTTGGCACCAGGATTATGCAGCAGGTAATCGATCAAAGCAGACACGTCGCCGATAGTTACATGGCCGTCATCGTTTGCATCACCAGGAATAACCTGAGGCTCGGGAGTGTCTTCCTTCACATAACCGAAAGTAGTCATGGGTAAGAACTTGTAGACGTGGCTCTCCCAACCCGAGGAATTGAAGTGAGCATAGGAAACATAATCGTTAGTATTGGTGCCCAGGAATTTGTCACTGAAACTATATTCACCAGGCTCGGTTACCAACGTCTCGACAACGAGGTTGCCACCATTGTAGGTATAGGGCTCATCGAAAGTGAACACGATTTCACTCTCACCCAGTACAACGGTACCGGTTGCGACTACGGTCAAGTCGGTAATAGCGGTAGCGCTCTCATAAGCACTCTGCTCATCTTCCTTCAACGAGAGCTGGATCTTACCACCTTCCAAACGCTGGAACGGAGCAGATGCATGGAACTTGATGCTATTGATCTTCTTGCCCTGCAAAGCGGTCAACAAGTCAGCGTTGTAAATCATCTGGGCCTGGTTGCCACCGTTATAATACTCATAATCACTAGTTCTAATGGGAACAATATTGCTTGTGGCAGTGCCTTCGGCAACAACGACTTCGGCAGGCATCTCGGCAGCAATACCAGTGATAGGCACCTCGAACAGGCCAGCAACACCACAGTTAACAATCAAGGTCTGATTATATTCACCGATTGTAGAAGCAGTAAAGGTAACGTCGAAGGTCTTGGTCTCACCAGGAGCAACCTCGGTAGCGGCATCAATGCTAAAAGGAGCCTCAAGGCCGCTGAAGACGGGAGTGAAAGCATTCTTGCCCAAATTCTTCACGGTGATTGCCTGAGTTGCAGTGTTCTCCAGATAAACAGTACCAAATTCAATAGCAGCAGGTGTTACCTTTGCCATATCCTCGATACCACCTGAATAGGTGAAAGTAGTCTTGGGGTAGAAAGCTGTAGGCGTGGCAGAAGATTTTCCATAAACAGCATTATAGACACTCGAAGGCTCTCCAAGGAATTTCACGTCGGGGCTATTACCACCTTCCACAACACGTGTCTCAATCATAATATTGCCGCCATCATATACCCAAGGCTCATTAAAATCGATGACGATTTCGGTTTCGCCCTGAGTCATTGTGATTTCAGCTACCTGAGTGAAACCAGTGGTGATAAATTCTGCACTCAGCTGATAGAAATAAGACACATCGGTAGTTCCAATAGAAACAGCCAGTTTACCGCCGCTCATCTTGTTACCACCAGCATCGGCAATGTAAAATTTCATCGCGGTAACCGATGCGCCAATCATATTGGCGAACTCTGATTCAGGGAGAATCGTCTGCACCTTATAGTCCTGGGTGTCATACCAGTAACCACGGATAGGCACTTCCTCACAAGTTGCGGTACCTGCGCCGAACACGGTCAGTTCCTCGGCCTGAGCGGGCACGAAAGAAGTCAGCGCGAAAAGCGCTGCACACATGAGTATAAAACTTTTCTTCATAAAGTAATTGCTTTGTTTGTTAATATTTAAAAAGTTATTTTGTACTAGAATTGTTCTATAACATTTTCATAAGCCGAAATGAAGGTTAATCATTATGACTGCAAAGCAACTAAAAATAATTGAATGTGCAAAAACATCTATACACAAAAAACGCAAAAGAGTGAATAATCCCATTAAAAACAATTATCAGAGAGGCTTATCAATATCTATTAGGCCGTCACACAAGGTTTTTCATCCGCCCTACTCTGCCATTGATGCAAAAAAACAGGCCCCATGATGATGGAGCCTGTCCTTGATGTGTTAAACTTAACAGATTACCAAGTGTGGTTGATCAGGAAGTCAATCAATGCAGATACATCACCAATGGTAACGCCGCCCTCCAGGTTGCAATCGGCGTTAGCGAGATTAATGTTAACAGTTTCGTGGCTGAGCAAGTAGTCAATAATACATGAAATGTCAGAAATGCTCACGTTGCCGTCACCATTTGCGTCACCGCGTACAACCTGAGGCTCGGGGGTATCACCCTTCTCAAAAGTGAAGAGAGCCTTGGGCAGGATGCGCTCAACCTCGTAATAAGGAGTAGAGCTCCAAGAGTAGCAGTATTCAGCCATTGCGGTTACAAGTTCGGTAGCCATACCATAGAATTTGGTGCTTGAAAAGCTGCCTTCCTGAGTAAGGACGGTCTCAATCAACAGATTGCCGCCATTGTAGGCAAACGGCTCATCAAAGACAATCTCAAACTCGGTTGCGCCTTGAGTGGGGTAAGTATTTGCCACAACAGTAGCACCAGTCAGCATCGTGGTTGATTCATAGTGGTCTTGCTCAACCTCCATGAGCGCAACCTGCAGGTTACCTGTACCCACCTGGCCAATAGGATCAATCGTGTAGAACTTGACAGCAGAAATCTTGCCACCGTTCATCTCGGTGAGCATACTGGCAGGATAAATCGCCTGAGAAGTGGTGTTCTTGGTATCCAACATGAAACCATAGAAGGGAGCGACCATACCTTGAGCAGTACCATCAGCTACCAGTAATTCATTGGCCTGAGCAGGCACGAAAGAAGCCAGCGCGATGAGCGCTGCGGACATGAGTTTAAAACTTTTCTTCATAAAGAAATTGTTTAGTTTAAGTTAAAAAAAAAGGTTAATAATTGTATTAGAATTACTCTACTACATTTTCATAATGTACATTTTCATAAACCGAAATGAAGGTCAATCATTTCGGCTGCAAAGCAACTAAAAAAAATTGAATATGCAAAATTATTCATACAGAAAAAATGCAAACTGTTGATAATTCCATTAAAAACCGCTATCGGAGAGCGGCGCCAAATATCTATTAGACCGCCAAACAAGGTTCATCATTCATCCTACTCTGTCCCATTGATACACAAAAAAATAGGCCCCATGATGATGGAGCCTATCCTTGATGGGTCAAATCCTAACAGATTACCAAGTGTGGTTGATCAGGTAGTCAATCAATGCCGAAACATCACCAATGGTAACGCCGCCCTCCTGGTTGCAATCGGCGTTAGCGAGATTAATGTTAACAGTTTCGTGGCTGAGCAAGTAGTCAATAATACATGAAATGTCAGAAATGCTCACGTTGCCGTCACCATTTGCGTCACCGCGTACAACCGCAGGCGCTACTTCATCAACATAGGTAAAGGTGGTCTTGGGCAGGAACTGCTTCGTCTGCAAGCCACCAGTAGCTGTAATTACGCAATTGTCGTAGCCCGTGTTCTCACCGACGTAATAGACGTTATAAAAACTTGATGTGGGTTGATCTACAAGGCTCTCAAAAACGAGGTTGCCACCATTATATTCGTAGGGGGTTTCAAACTCAATCGTCATCTCAACAGCACTTGACTCATTTTTAACAAAGGTAAAAGTGCCTACCTGAGTCATACCCTCGGTGATGTAATCAGTCATCACATTAGCTTCAGTCTCACCTAATGAAATCTTCATTAAACCGCCATCCTGTGCGCAACCGCCATCATCGGTGTAGAAAGTGATAGAAGTGATCTTTTTGCCAACCATACTATACAAATCAATAGCAGGATAGAGCACCTGAGTCTTATTACCCGGGGAGTCAGACCACATAGCATTCAGGGGAACATAGGTGTTCCAGTTGATGGCCTCATACAAATCCAAAGTTTCAGCAGATGCGGAAAGCATCATCAGAGCTGCTGCGAGTGTAAAAAACTTCTTCATAATTCTTTTTGATTTTTTAAAAAATAAAACAAATATGATAATCGTATTTTCTTAACGTGCTGATTACAGTCCTCAAAAGTACAAAGAAAAGCCAAATTAATTGCATAAATCATTTTTATACATTGCTTTTTTTGAGATTTTAACGTTATCGGGGAATTATCCTCAAACAAACAATCAACTACGCCTACGCAAAGCAAATATTGCGCTATTGCTTACAGCATAATCATATCAAGAACTGTATTCACATCGCCGATATTGACCTCGCCGTCACCGTTGACGTCGGCAACAGGGTTGAAATCTCCGGCAATTATAACGGAAATCACTGCATTCATATCACCGATATTGACCTCACCATCGCCGTTGACGTCACCAGGCGGAACAAATGACGGCTCAGCATCGGGATGAAAGTCGATACCACCAGCCACCTCGGTCGATGTCTCACCAATCCATCCGCAATACTGATTGACGGCATTATAAACCTTGATGAAATCGATGTGGGTGAGGTTGACATGTCGGCCTTGTTCATCAACGGCCCAGTCGATCTTGAACCCGGGATTGTATCCCTCAATGTCAGGCAAACGTGACGGCTGGTTTGGAAGATTATCGACATATCCCCAGCCAAAACAATACTGGACAAAATAGGAATTGCCATCATTGCCGCCAATATCAACGGCATTGCACCGCAATTTTCCCCCATTGAAAGTCAATGTTTCCTCGTTCTGCAACCACAATGGCCAATAGGGTTGCATGTGGAAGCTGTTGCGGCTCATGTAGCCGCTGGTGCTATCGGGATTGACATCGTTGCTGGTCCAGCGGATGTAGGTGGTGTCGATCAAGCTCGGATCGGTCGTGCTGGGGGTGCGCGGTTTGCCCTCATCGGGGCGGTAATAGGTAATCGTGTAATCGTGCTGTGTGCTCGGATGATTGTACTCGCTGCCGGCCAACTCATACCATGCGTCGCCATCACTGGGAACGCCGTCACCGTCCCTGTCAACACCCACCATGACAATGCCCGGCTCACAACTGCCGCCCGAAACCATCTGGTCGCTGTAGAAGGCATTGCCCCAGATATCAAAGTCCCAAGTGTGCATGTTCACCACAGGATGGTCAAAGGCCACAATCACATAGCCACCATATCCCCCCAGTGTAACCATGCCATTGGCCCACACGGTGTCGATTCGGGTAATGGTCTGGCCGTGAAAAGTGGTTGTCGTCGTGTCAATGTAACCGCAAATGTTTGCCTGGCAACGAGCCAGCACACTGTCTACAGGCTCTCCCACCCTGGCCACGGGCAAGGTGTTGACAAACTGGCCTGGGGCTGGTTGATACTTGTACACACGCGTGAGCCACGGGTGGTTTCCCCACACGGTCAAAGCCGTCATCGCGGCCAAAACAACCAGCATCATATTTCTCATTTTTCTCATATGTTAAAACCTAAATAACAATTATCTACTTTTCATTAATATTGGTGCCCAGAAAAGCAAAGTGGGCTGGGATATCGCCCGTGCGTACATCCCACTTCTTGACACCATAGCGGTCAAAACAATATAGACGTCCCGGGGAGACATAGTCCTTGGCATCGGTGACATAGATGTCCTTAGTGATGGGGTTGACCGCAACAGCATATGGGATGGCAATGTCCTTATCGGTACCGTCGGTAATGAAATTGTCACAGACCTTCTTGTGCGTTTGGGTGTCCACGATAGCATAGGTGACAGTATTGCTCATTGTCACATAGCTCCACTGGGTGCTCACCACAAAGAGAGAGTCGCCATCAAGCCACATGTTGCTCACAAAGCAGTCAACACTATCGACGAGTTGCTGTTTGCGTGTGTCATAGGCATAAATCTTGCTAGGACGGGTATAGTAATCACCACGCGACGCAATCCACAAGATGCCATGACTGTCGCTCTTGACCCACGACAGGTTGATGGCGATGGGTATGCGCCGCTCCTCCTTGAAGGTCGCCAGGTCGATGACAGAAACCGTGTTCTCGTAGTTCGGCACCATGTAACCGCCAGAGTTGGCGACATAGATCTTGCCCTCGACAATTTCCAGCTCATCGGGCTGGAAGCCCACCAGGCAGGTATCTACGATCTCCATTGTCACGGTGTCGATCTTGGCAACATAACCACGCTGCTCATAGTTAGGATTGATCTGGACAGGGCCGGCATAGCTTGTCACATAGGCATAGCCGCCAAAGAAACGGATGAAACGGCAGTTGGGGATATTAATCTGATATTTCTTCTTGCAGGTATACTTGTCGAGCACATCAACCTTGTTGGAACAATTGATGACGCAATAGAGATTGCTGCCATAAATGCCGATGTCGTTACCCACATCACCCATCTCCTTGGGAACCGTAGGATTGGCATAGGAAAAGATGTTGCGGACATATTCACCATAGGCGTAGTCATAATAATCCAATGTTGCCTTGTTCCAGCCCATATTGCCCTCACACAGCAGGTAAAAGCCCTCGATGTCGGTAAATTCGGGTTGTGCCACCGACACATGCTCGGGCAGGAAGATGGTTACCTCCTCGCGACAACCAGCCAACAGCAATAAGGGGATAATGATATATAATAATCTTTTCATCAGATGTCGAACTTGAGGATGAGTTTGTAGTTGCGGCCAGGCATGGGATAGTTGAGGATGACATCATAGTACTGGTTAAAGAGGTTATTGACCTCGCCCGATACTTTTAACGATGTCTTGCCCAAGTGAAAAAGGTAGCCAGCCGAGAGGTCGTGGGTGTACCATGGCTGCTCATGGTTCTCGCGTGTGTTAGCGCTGGTGTGATAACGCTCACCCACATAGATGAAGCTGTAGTTCACGTCCAGGTCATGCCAACCAAGATGACCGACAACCGAGCCGCTGTGCCATGGAATATAGGCCAATTGGCCCTTGTAGGTGCCTCCATCGCCGTTATCGGCAGGATTGGTATAATCCTGAGCCTTCTGGTAAGTGTAACTCAGGTTAATGTCCAATATCATGTCGGCAGGCAAGCGCAGTGTGGTTCGCGCACTCACGTCGATTCCATGAATCTTTACTATTCCCACATTCATCATCATCCAACGATACTGGCCTGTACCCTTGGGGACGGCAATGATCTTGTCGGTGATGTAATTGTAGTAAGCATCGGCACTCAACTTGACACCGGCCAGCAAGCCACGGTCGGTGAGCAGTCGGTAGAGAAAACCCACATTGTACTGGGTGGCATACTCGGGATCAAGCGTGATGTTGCCCATGTCGGTATAGTAGAGGTCGTTGAATGTGGGCATGCGAAAGATGCGCTTGTAGAACGCCCGCAGGTTGAATTCACGGTCATGCCAGGGCTGCCAACTGAGAAAAACAGCTGGCGTGACCTTGTTTTTGTATCGACTCATCTTGCCCACCACCTGGCCGTCGAAACGTGCCGAGGAGCGGTCGTTTACCATCGTATAGAGCAGACTTCCCTGGGCTTTGAACCCGCGCCAGCTATATGCAGTGGCCAAAGCCGTGAGCACGGTATGGCGAATGGGATAGCCGAAGCCCGTCAACGTAGCGTCAAGGCTGTTCCATTGGTAATCGACCGAGAGGTTCACGTCCCAATCGGTAAGGATGGTGTATTTGTTGGCCGTCGAGAGGTAGATTTCGTCCTGCCAGAACCTGTTGTCGATGTACATTAATGTGGTATCAGGATTGAGGTAGTGCAGGTAGTCACGCGAGTACTTTGCATTGAACATCATCTCGTAGCGATCGGTAAACTTGCGTTGATAGCCCCCCTGGAGGAAGAAATTACTGTCCCACTGCTTCTGGGCATGTTTCCACACATTGTTGACAATAGCCCCAGGGATACCCTTGCTGCTGTCATACCAGTAGGCCTTGGCGTGCCACTTGCCACTGGGCATTACGCCGAAGACGCCCCCCTCAATGCGGTAGGAGCGCACTTCGCCGTTCTGGCGCACAGCCGTCGTGTCCCAAGCCAGTGAGCCGTCGCTGTAGTGACGCATGTAACGGAAGCGGTACTTGCCCGTTGCATAGGTAAACTCGCTGTTAAACGAGAGACTCACCGAACGACTCAACTTGTGTTCCCAACGCACACTGGGATTAACGAGGCCAAAGGAACCTGTCTTGAACGACACATTGAGGTTATCGCGCTTGCCATCCTTGAACTTGGGGCGGCGGGTACGCAGGTAAATGGTGCCGGCCGAGCCATAATCCTTGGCACTCTGGAAGATGTTGCTGCGTTGCCCGTTGTAGAGGGATATAGCCTCGATATTATCTAGCGAAAACTTGCCCAAATCGACCTGTCCGTTCTGGGCATTGCCAATCTGGATGCCGTCATAGAATACCCCCATGTGGTTGGTACCCATCGAGCGGATGTCAACGGTCTTGAGGCCGCCCACTCCACCATAGTCCTTGAGCTGCACGCCTGCAAAGTAGCGCACGGCATCGGCCACCGAATGGCTGTTGAGCCCTTCGAGCTGTTTGCCAGTAAGTTCCTGGGCAGGTATCACATCCTCATAGGGGCGGCGGCCATAGATGATGACGTTTTGAATATATTGCATCGAGTCCAAGCGGCTGTAATTTACCGGAGCAGCTACCGAGTCGGCCTGGTGTGCGAGGACACCCTCCTGGGCATGAGCGCACAGGAAACACACAAGGGCAATAAATGCTATGACTGATGCTCTAAGCATTGCGATTCCGGGTTTCAATATTTCAGATTTGGCAGGTCTTCTGACTCGCCCCTTCCCTTCTCTTGCGAACTGACCTTCCCACGCCTATAGCGCAGTGGTCAAGTGCGGGATATACAACAGGGGGCACACAGCAGCACCGTCTGTCCGGGATTCCCACCCGGTTCCCTTTTCATCCGGGGTCCTCAACCCCAGACACCAAATCACGCTGCAAAGGTAATACAAAAACGTCATAGATACTTATGAGATAAATAAAAAACTCCGGTGCGCTTCACAGCGCCCCGGAGCCTCAATAAACAAATTAACTATGGAAATATATCATTACGATTATTACATTCCATTTCAATTCAGGTCAATTGAAACGCTGAAACAGCTCATTTCAATCTTCCTTCTCGGCAAGCTCACGCTCTTGGCGAGCCTGCTCGGCGAGAGCCATCTCATTCTTGTCACCGACAACCAGCGTCTGGTATTCACGCAGACCGGTGCCGGCGGGAATGAGGTGACCACAGATGACGTTCTCCTTCATGCCTTCAAGGTAATCAACACGACCGTTGATTGCAGCCTCGTTGAGCACCTTGGTGGTCTCCTGGAACGAAGCGGCTGACATGAAGCTGCTGGTCTGCAGGGCAGCGCGGGTGATACCGAGCAGAATCTGCTCACTGGTTGCGGGCACGGCATCGCGCACGACAACAAGTTTCATATCACGGCGCTTGAGTGACGAATTGATGTCACGCAGCCTGCGGGCGGTGAGGATCTGTCCGTTCTGTACTTCATCGCTGTCACCCTTGTTGGTGACAATCTTCTTGCCCCAGATGCGGTCGTTCTCTTCCATGAAGTCACGCTTGTCAACAGTCTGCTCTTCCAGGAATCGGGTGTCGCCCGGATCGATAATGCGCACCTTGCGCATCATCTGGCGAACGATAACCTCGAAGTGCTTGTCGTTGATCTTCACACCCTGGGTGCGGTAAACGTCCTGTACCTCGTTAACGATGTAGTCCTGTACTGCCGTCGGGCCCTTGATGCGAAGGATGTCGGCGGGCGTCACAGCACCGTCTGAAAGCGGTGTACCGGCACGCACGAAGTCGTTCTCCTGCACAAGGATCTGCTTGGACAGTGGCACGAGGTATTTCTTCTCCTCACCAATGCGGTTCTTCACCGTGATCTCGCGGTTACCACGCTTGATTCGGCCGAAGGTCACCTCACCGTCGATCTCGCTGACGATAGCGGGGTTAGACGGGTTGCGGGCCTCGAACAACTCGGTTACACGAGGCAGACCACCGGTGATATCACCAGCGCCACCCGAGAACGAGCGTGGAATCTTAACGAACACCTCACCGGCGGTGATTTCCTCACCGTCCTTCTTCATGAGGTGGGCACGCACGGGCAAAGAGTAAGACTTAACGACATTACCCTCGGCGTCAATCACCTCGGCCTCAGGAATGCGGTTGTGGTCCTTGGTCTCGATGATGAAGATCTCGGCATTACCTGAAATTTCATCATACTCTTCGCGGAAGGTCACGTCCTTGATCAGGTTCCTGAATCGCAGTGTACCACTCACCTCGCTGACAATCACAGCATTGAAAGCGTCCCACTCGCAAATCTTGTCGCCCTCGCCCACGGTATCACCGGGCTTGAAGAACAACTTGGAACCGTACTCGATGGGAGCATGCGTCAGAACCATGTTGGTGTTGGAATCCTTGATTTGCATCTCAGCCATACGGCCTACTACGATGTCAACACCATCTTTATCCTTCACGGTGCGCAGATCTTCAATCTCAATGCGACCGCTATATTTAGATGTGATATTGGATACGGCCGAAGCGTTGCTTGCCACACCACCGGCGTGGAAGGTACGCAGGGTCAGCTGAGTACCAGGCTCACCAATGGACTGGGCGGCAATCACGCCGACAGCCTCACCCTTCTGCACCATGCGGTGCGAAGCCAAGTTGCGGCCATAGCACTTGGCGCAGACACCACGTTTTGCCTCACAAGTGAGGACTGAACGAATCTCAACCGACTCGATGGGCGAGTTGTCGATGCGTGCCGCAATGACATCGGTGATTTCCTCACCGCTCTCGACAATCACTTCACCAGTGGTGGGATCGATCACATCGTGAACCGATACACGGCCCAGGATGCGCTCACCGAGCGTTGCAACAACGCGGTCACCATTACGAACCTCGCGGCAAACGAGTCCGCGCAGCGTTCCACAGTCTTCCTCGTTGATGATCACGTCGTGAGCCACATCGACCAGACGACGGGTCAGATAACCTGCATCGGCGGTCTTCAAAGCGGTATCGGCAAGACCCTTACGGGCACCGTGGGTCGAGATGAAGTACTCGAGCACCGACAGACCTTCCTTGAAGTTAGCGAGAATGGGGTTCTCGATAATCTGGTGTCCGCCCTCGACGCCTGACTTCTGGGGTTTAGCCATCAGACCACGCATACCTGAGAGCTGACGAATCTGGTCCTTAGAACCACGAGCGCCCGAATCCAGCATCATGAATACCGAGTTGAATCCCTGCTTGTCGGCAGTAATCTGCTTCATCAGCTCGTTAGTGAGCTCGGTATTGACGTTGGTCCAGATATCGATAACCTGGTTGTAACGCTCGTTGTCGGTGATAGCACCCATGTCATAGTCCATCTTGATTTGCTCTGCCCTGGCATCACCCTCAGCAATAATCTGAGCTTTCTTGTCAGGAATGAGCACATCGTTCAGGTTGAATGACAAACCACCCTTGAATGCCATGTAGTAGCCCATGTTCTTGACATCGTCAAGGAACTTGGCCGACCTGGGCACACCGCAGTTGCGGATGACGCGGGTGATGATATTGCGCAACGACTTCTTGGAGATGAGTTCGTTAACATATCCGATCTCATAGGGCACCGTGTTATTGAAGATGATGCGACCCACAGAGGTCTCATCCACGAGCTTCTGCTCATGTTCTCCGTTCTCGTTCACGACGTCAACCATCACACTGATGATGGCGTGCATCGCAACCTTGCCCTCGTTGTAGGCTACCAGAGCCTCCTCAGGTCCGTAGAACTTGAGGCCTTCGCCCTTGTCGCCCTTGCGCAGCTTGGTGATGTAGTAGAGACCGAGTACCATATCCTGTGAAGGAACGGTAACGGGGTCACCATTGGCAGGATTCAAGATATTGTGGGGCTCGAGCATGAGCATCTGTGCCTCTACAACGGCCTCGTTGCCCAGAGGCAGGTGAACTGCCATCTGGTCACCGTCGAAGTCGGCGTTGAATGCCGTACATGCCAGCGGGTGCAGCTGAATTGCCTTGCCCTCGATGAGCTTGGGCTGGAACGCCTGGATACCCAGACGGTGCAGTGTCGGTGCACGGTTCAGCAGCACAGGATGACCTTTCATCACATTCTCAAGGATGTCCCAAACGACGGGCTCCTTGCGGTCCACAATCTTCTTGGCGCTCTTGACAGTCTTGACGATGCCGCGCTCAATAAGTTTGCGGATAACAAAAGGCTTGTAGAGCTCGGCGGCCATATCCTTGGGGATACCGCACTCGCCCATCTTGAGCTCAGGACCCACGACGATAACCGAGCGGGCTGAGTAGTCCACACGTTTACCGAGCAGGTTCTGACGGAAACGACCTTGCTTACCCTTCAAGCTGTCGCTCAATGACTTGAGAGGACGGTTGGAGTCGCTCTTGACAGCACTCGACTTGCGTGAGTTGTCAAGCAACGAGTCCACAGCCTCCTGCAACATGCGTTTCTCATTGCGCATGATGACCTCGGGAGCCTTGATCTCGATGAGTCGTTTCAAGCGCGTGTTGCGGATGATAACGCGGCGATAGAGATCGTTCACGTCGCTGGTAGCGAAGCGGCCACCATCGAGCGGGATGAGGGGGCGCAATTCGGGCGGAATCACGGGGATGACCTTGAGGATCATCCACTCGGGACGGTTCATGCCCTTGCTGGCACGGAACGACTCAACAACTTGGAGTCGCTTCAGTGCCTCGGTTTTGCGCTGTTGTGAATTCTCCTTATAGGCCCTGTCACGCAACGTGTTGGCCAAAGAGTCCAAGTCAAGCTCGGCGAGGAGGTCATAGATGGCCTCGGCACCCATCTTGGCAATGAACTTGTCAGGATTATCATTCTCAAGCAGCTGGTTATCCTTCGGCAGCTTGGCCATGATAGCCATGTACTCATCCTCGTTGAGAAGGTCATACTTCTGCAACTCACGAGTCTCGGTTCCGTTGTCATACTTGACACCAGCGGGGTTGATCACAACATAACGCTCGTAGTAGATGATCATGTCGAGCTTCTTGGTAGGGATACCAAGCAGATAACCGATCTTGTTGGGAAGAGAACGGAAATACCAGATGTGTGCCACGGGAACTACCAACTCGATGTGTCCGCTGCGCTCGCGACGCACTTTCTTCTCGGTCACCTCCACACCGCAATGGTCGCAGACGATGCCCTTGTAGCGAATGCGTTTGTACTTGCCGCAATGGCACTCATAGTCCTTTACCGGGCCAAAGATGCGCTCACAGAAGAGTCCATCCCTCTCGGGCTTGTAGGTACGGTAGTTGATGGTTTCGGGCTTGAGAACCTCACCATGTGAATTCTCCAGGATTTCGTCGGGCGAAGCCAGACTGATTGAAATCTTGGTGAAATTATTCTTGATCTTTGTATCTTTCTTGAAAGCCATATCGGGAAGCTATTAATCGAGTTTCACATTCAGACACAGTCCACGCAACTCGTGGAGCAACACATTGAGTGATTCAGGAATACCCGGGTTGGGCATGGGTTCACCCTTAACGATTGCTTCGTAGGCCTTACTACGTCCCACGACATCGTCGCTCTTGACGGTAAGGATCTCCTGAAGCACGTGGCTGGCACCAAATGCCTCGAGTGCCCAAACCTCCATTTCACCGAAGCGCTGTCCACCAAACTGAGCTTTACCTCCCAGAGGCTGCTGGGTGATGAGGCTGTACGGGCCAATCGAACGGGCATGCATCTTGTCTTCGACCATGTGGCCGAGTTTGAGGAAGTAGGTGACACCGACGGTAGCCTTCTGGTCGAAGGGCTCACCGGTTGCGCCGTCATAGAGCTGAGTCGTTCCTGCACGGGGCAGTCCGGCCTTGTCGGTCCACTCATTCAGGTCATTCAAGCTGCAGCCATCAAAGATGGGAGTAGCAAACTTGACATTCAGTTCTCGTCCAGCCCATCCAAGGACTGCCTCGAAAATCTGTCCGAGGTTCATACGAGAAGGCACACCCAGCGGGTTGAGCACGAGGTCAACAGGCGAACCGTCGGCAAGGAAAGGCATATCCTCCTGGCGCACGATTCTCGACACGATACCCTTGTTACCGTGGCGACCTGCCATCTTGTCACCGACGCTGATTTTGCGCTTCTTGGCGATATACACCTTAGCCAGCTGCATAATGCCTGAAGGCAGCTCATCACCGATGCTGATGTCCAGCTTCTTGCGCTTGAGCTCTGCCTCATAGGCCTTGCTCTTGTGCAGATAGTTCATCACGGTAGCACGGATGAGTTCGTTGCGGTGAGCGTCGGAAGTCCAACGGCTCAAGTTGATACTGTCAAAGTTCTCGATACCCATGATGAGTTCACGAGTGAACTTCTCACCCTTGGGCACGATTTCCTCGTCCATGTAGTTCTTCACGCCCTGTGACATGCGGCCCTCGGTGAGGGTGGTGAGCTTGTCCACAAGAATCGTCTTCAATTCTTCCTGGCGTGCTGAATATTCAACATCGAGTGCCTCAATCTCGGGATCGACGCCCCTGGTGCGTTTCTTGATGGCCCTTGCGAAGAGTCGTGTACCGATAACAACACCCTTGAGCGACGGGTTAGCCTTCAAGGAGGCATCCTTCACGTCACCTGCCTTGTCACCGAAGATGGCGCGCAGCAGTTTCTCCTCGGGCGTGGGATCGCTCTCGCCCTTAGGCGTGATCTTACCAATGAGGATATCGCCCGGGATAACATGTGCTCCGATGCGGATGATACCGCGCTCGTCGAGGTCCTTGGTGGCGTCCTCGCTGACGTTGGGGATATCGTTGGTCAGCTCTTCCATACCACGCTTGGTCTCGCGCACCTCGAGGGTGTACTCGTCAACATGGACACTGGTGAGGATATCCTCACGCACAAGGCGCTCGTTGATTACGATAGCGTCCTCATAGTTGTAACCCTTCCAGGGCATGTAAGCCACCTTGAGGTTGCGACCCAGTGCGAGTTCACCATTCTGGGTAGAATAGCCCTCGGTCAAAATCTGGCCCTTGGTCACACGGTCACCCACCTCGCACAACGGTCTCAGGTCGATGGTTGTGCTCTGGTTAGTCTTGCGGAACTTGGGCAGCTTATATTCCTTGACAGCGCTGTCGAATGAGACGAACTCCTCATCCTTAGTGCGGTCATAGCGGATGCGGATGACGCTGGCATCCACAAACTCCACAACACCTTCGCCCTCGGCTTGAAGCTGAGTGCGGCTGTCATAGGCCATGCGCTGCTCGATGCCGGTACCCACGATGGGCGCTTCGCTGCGCAGCAAGGGCACAGCCTGCCTCATCATGTTGGCACCCATCAGGGCGCGGTTAGCATCGTCATGCTCGAGGAACGGAATGAGAGCAGCTGCAATGGAAGCAATCTGTTGAGGAGATACGTCCATGAGCTCTACATCCTCAGGAGCCACAACGGGGAAGTCGGCATTCTTGCGGGCCTTAACGCGGTCGCGCATGAAGGTGCCATCCTCGTTCAACGGGGCGTTACCCTGAGCGATGATGCGGTCTTCCTCGTCCTCGGCAGTGAGGTAGATAATATCGTCATTCTCGAGATTGACCTTGCTGTTCTCCACCTTGCGGTAAGGAGTCTCGATAAATCCCAGATTATTGATCTTGGCATAGACGCAGAGCGACGAAATCAGACCGATGTTGGGACCTTCAGGAGTCTCGATGGGGCACAGACGGCCATAGTGGGTGTAGTGAACGTCACGCACCTCAAAGCCGGCACGCTCACGCGAAAGACCACCAGGACCCAGGGCGCTCATACGGCGCTTGTGGGTAATCTCGGCCAACGGATTGGTCTGGTCCATGAACTGAGACAATGCGTTGGTACCAAAGAACGTATTGATCACGCTCGAAATAGTTTTGGCATTGATCAGGTCGATGGGAGCGAACTGCTCGGTGTCACGCACGTTCATGCGCTCACGGATGGTACGCGCCATGCGTGCCAAGCCAACGCCGAACTGGTTGTAAAGCTGCTCGCCTACAGTCCTCACGCGACGGTTGCTCAGGTGGTCGATATCATCAACATCCTGCTTGCTGTTGATCAATCCGATGAGATACTTAATGATTTCGATGATGTCCTCCTTGGTGAGCACTCGCTTGTCGGGGTCGGTGTCAAGTCCCAGCTTGGTATTGATGCGGAAACGTCCCACCTCACCCAAGTCATAGCGCTTCTCGCTGAAGAACAGGTTGGTGATTACCTCACGGGCACTGTTGTCATCAGGCGGTTCGGCATTGCGCAGCTGGCGGTAGATGAAGTTCACCGCCTCCTTGCCACTGTTACAGGTATCCTTGTTAAGGGTGTTGAAGATAATCTGGTAATCGCCCGTATTGACGTCCTCGCGGTGCAACAGGATGGTTGCCACGCCCGAGTCGATGATGTCGGCTATGTTCTCCTCCTGGAGCTCAGTGTCGCGGTCGATGATAACATCATTACGCTCGATGCTTACAACCTCGCCGGTGTCCTCATCGACGAAGTCCTCACTCCATGAGCGAAGCACACGAGCAGCGAGCTTGCGTCCAACAGCCTTCTTGAGGTTGGTTTTATTGACCTTGATTTCCTCGGCCAGTCCAAATACCTGGATGATGTCGTTGTCAGTTTCCAGTCCGATGGCACGCAACAGGGTGGTCACCGGTAATTTCTTCTTACGGTCGATGTAGGCATACATGACATTGTTGATGTCGGTAGCGAACTCGATCCAAGACCCGCGGAATGGGATTATTCTTGCCGAATAAAGCTTCGTTCCGTTGGCATGGAGGCTTTGTCCGAAGAAAACGCCCGGCGAACGGTGAAGCTGCGAAACAACCACACGTTCCGCACCATTGATGACGAAGGTACCCTTGTCGGTCATATAGGGTATTGAGCCCAGATACACGTCCTGAATTTCGGTGGGGAAATTATGGTCAGGATCGGTGCAATAGAGCTTCAATTTTGCCTTGAGGGGCACGCTATAGGTCAGGCCGATGTCCAGACACTCGTCGATTGAATAGCGTGGCGGGTCGATATAATAGTCAAGGAATTCGAGTTTAAAGTTGTTGCGGGTATCCTCGATGGGGAAATTCTCGGCAAACACTTTATAGAGTCCCTCGTTTTTACGTTTCTCGGTAGGGGTATCCAATTGGAAAAAGTCACGGAAGGACTGCAACTGGACGTCCAGGAAATCGGGATAGGGATACGGATTTCGAACTCGAGCGAAATTGACGCGTTGATTTTTAGAAGCTGACATTGACAATGTAGTTTTGTGAACTCAAATTGAGATGTTGTTATGCGAAATAATAGTCTGTTTTGCGCAATAACAGGGAGAAGCAGGAAATGCGCAAATGCTTGTAGGTCAACAATCAACGGAGTGCTGCCGCATTGCGGGGAATACCCCGCAATGCGGGCTACTCACGATGATTCATTTAGTGCAGGTCAAATTTGACACAAAAAGGTTAAGAACCCACTAATGGTGGTGATTCTTAACCCAAACACCCGTTTACAGGTGCTATTATTTCAGTTCAACCTCGGCACCCAGGCTCTCGATCTCGGCCTTGAGGGCTTCGGCCTCGTCCTTAGAGGCACCTTCCTTGAGGGTTGCGGGGGCCTTGTCGATAAGGTCCTTAGCGTCCTTCAGACCAAGGCTGAGGAGCTCCTTAACCTTCTTGATCACCTGGAGCTTCTGTGCACCAGCGGCCTTGAGGACAACGTCAAAGGAGGTCTTCTCCTCGGCCTCAGCGGCTGCACCAGCAGCGGGACCAGCGGCAACAGCAACAGCTGCAGCTGCGGGCTCGATGCCATATTCATCTTTCAAAATCTGAGCGAGTTCGTTAACTTCCTTTACGGTAAGGTTCACTAACTGTTCTGCAAAAGCTTTCAAATCTGCCATAATTGTATGGATTTAAAATGTTGTTGTTTTGTTTGATTAATTTTCTTTTTTGGATAAGGTTTCCAGGACTCCGTGGAGCTTGCTGCCACCCGACTGGAGAGCACTGATAACGTTCTTGGCCGGCGACTGCAGCAATGCCACAACATCGGCGATGAGCTCGTTCTTGCTCTTGATGGCCACGAGAGTATCGAGGTTCTGCTCGCCTACATAGACGGTCTCCTCAACATAAGCAGCCTTGAATGCGGGAATGGTTTCCTTTTTACCGCGGAATTCCTTGATGAGTTTAGCGGGGGCGTTACCCGTGTCGCTGAGCAACAGGGTCGTCGGTCCTGCCAGGGAGTCATAGAGGCCACTATAGTCGATGTCACAAGCATCCATGGCCTTCTTCAACAGGGTGTTCTTGACTACCATCATCTTGATGCCAGCCTTGAAAGCAGCGCGGCGCAAGTCCACGGTCTTCTCGGCGTTGAGCGATGTGGTGTTAGCCAGATATACAACGCTGTACTTGTCAAGAGTCTCTTTGATCTTGTCGATCATTAAGGTTTTATCTTCCTTCTTCATTTTGTTCTTTCATTTTAAAATGTTTAAGCCTCAATCGACTTGGGATCAACCTTGATACCCTTGCTCATGGTGCTTGAAAGATAAATGCTCTTGATGTACGTACCCTTAGCGGCAGCGGGTTTCAGCTTGATGAGCGTGTTGATGAACGCGGCAGCGTTGTCGCGAATCTGCTCGGGGCTGAATGATACCTTACCGATGGAGGTGTGTACAATACCACCCTTATCGACCTTGAAGTCGATCTTACCTTGTTTCACTTCTTTCACAGCCTTTGCCACGTCAGGAGTAACGGTGCCGCTCTTGGGGTTCGGCATCAGGCCACGGGGACCCAGTACACGACCGAGGGGACCTACCTTTCCCATGATCTGGGGCTGAGTGATAATCACGTCAATGTCAGTCCATCCGCCTTTAATCTTGTCGATATACTCATCAAGACCGACATAGTCTGCTCCGGCTTCCTTAGCAGCGGCCTCGGCCTCCGGTCCACAAAGAACCAGGACGCGAACCTGCTTGCCAGTGCCATGAGGCAGCGATACAACGCCACGAACCATCTGGTTGGCCTTACGGGGATCCACACCAAGACGTACGTCGATATCGGCGGAAGCGTCAAATTTGGTAAAAGTGATTTCCTTAACCAATGCTGCAGCTTCCTCAAGGGTGTAAGCCTTCCCCGTTTCAACCTTCGCGTTGTACAACTTCTGATTTTTCGTTAATTTACTCATAATCAATAAAGTTTTTAAACGTTCTCAGGGAATTGACCCTTTACAGTGATACCCATACTTCTTGCTGTGCCGGCCACCATACGCATAGCCGAGGCTAA
>Ga0247609_10001094_pt1 | contig 33770 bp, 21 predicted proteins | sample 172DNAGHGlowgp2_FD_193487 | JGI IMG/M metagenome (GOLD analysis project Ga0247609, IMG submission 193487) | Sheep rumen microbial communities from Palmerston North, Manawatu-Wanganui, New Zealand - 1728 DNA GHGlow gp2 | ecosystem: Host-associated > Mammals > Digestive system > Stomach > Rumen ... | reverse complement strand
ATAGCATAACCTTTAAGTTTTATGCTATAAAGGTACAAAAAAATCTGCACATAGCCAAACTATTTCATGACTATGTGCAGCCTTTAATTGTTAAAAAGAGTCTATAGGGACTTTTTCAGTGCCTTCGTTTTGAAACTCTCCACTTTTTGTTAAATCTTCTACAGGAATTATCGACGAAGACCTAAGTTCTTGACGATGGCGCGGTAACGCTCAATGTCGCGATCCTTCATGTAGTCAAGCAAAGCACGACGCCTACCCACCAACTTGGTCAGAGAACGTGCTGTTGCATGATCCTTGTGGTTCTTTTTCAGATGCTCGGTGAGGTGAGAAATGCGATAGGTGAACAGAGCAACCTGGCTCTCTACAGAACCGGTGTCCTTAGCGCCACCCTTGCCATACTTCTCAAAAATCTCAACTTTCTTTGCTTTGTCTAAATACATAATTGTTACTGTGATTAATACTTTTGCGATAACATCTTTCAAACGAAGAAACAGCCTAATCACCAGCTGCCAACGTTATCAAATGCTTCGGATTTTCCGAAATGCGGGTGCAAAGGTACGAATAAGCGAGCAAAAAACCAAAGGAATTATGAGTTTTTTCATTTAAAATGATTACCTTTGCACCCGTTTTTAATATAATAAGGTATGCAGGATATCAGAAATATAGCAATTATTGCCCATGTTGACCATGGCAAGACCACCTTGGTGGATAAAATGATGCTGGCAGGAAACCTGTTCCGCGACGGACAGGATCTGAGCAGTCAGGTATTGGATAGCAATGATCTGGAGCGCGAACGGGGTATCACCATCCTCTCCAAAAACGTATCAATCAATTATAAAGGCGTAAAGATAAACATCATCGACACCCCGGGGCACAGTGACTTCGGCGGTGAAGTGGAGCGTGTGCTGAACATGGCTGATGGCTGTCTGCTATTGGTTGATGCCTTCGAAGGTCCGATGCCCCAGACACGCTTCGTGCTGCAGAAAGCCTTGCAGATCGGACTGAAACCCATTGTGGTGGTGAACAAGGTGGATAAGCCCAACTGCCGTCCGGAGGAGGTCTATGAGATGGTGTTCGACCTGATGTTTGCCCTGAATGCCACAGAGGACCAGCTCGACTTCCCCGTGGTGTATGGATCGGCCAAGAACGGCTGGATGGGCGAGGACTACAATACGCCTACCAACGACATCACCTATCTGTTGGATAAGATCATCGAGGTGATTCCTGCCCCCCACCAATTGGAGGGTGATCCGCAGATGCTCATCACCTCGCTCGACTATAGTAGCTATACAGGACGTATTGCTGTGGGGCGTGTGCATCGGGGCACATTGCGTGGTGGCATGAATATCTCTATCGCTCACCGCGATGGAACTATCGAGAAGACTAAGATCAAGGAACTGCATACCTTCGAGGGAATGACGCATGTGAAGACCGACCATGTGGATAGCGGTGACATCTGTGCCGTGATTGGCTTGGAGAAGTTCGAGATCGGTGACACCATCACCGACTTCGAGAAACCGGAGCCACTGCCGCCCATCGCCATCGATGAACCTACGATGTCGATGCTCTTCACCATCAACGACTCACCGTTCTTCGGTAAGGAAGGGAAGTTCTGCACCAGTCGTCATATCCAGGAACGACTGAACCGTGAGCTGGAGAAGAACCTGGCCCTGCGGGTAGAGCCCTTCGAGGACAGCACCGACAAGTGGCTGGTAAGCGGGCGTGGCGTGCTGCATCTCTCAGTACTGATCGAGACGATGCGACGCGAAGGCTATGAGCTGCAGGTGGGACAGCCACAGGTGATCTATAAGGAGATCGACGGCGTGCGCTGTGAACCCGTGGAGGAGCTGACGATCAATGTGCCGGAGGAATTCTCGAGCAAGATGATTGACATGGTGACGCGCCGGAAGGGGGAGATGACCAGTATGGAAACGCAGGGTGACCGTGTGAACATCGAGTTCGATATCCCTTCACGTGGCATCATCGGACTGCGTACGAATGTGCTCACGGCATCACAGGGAGAAGCCATCATGGCGCACCGTTTCAAGGAGTATCAGCCGTATAAGGGCGAAATTACGCGTCGTGTGAACGGTTCTATGATCTCACAAGAGACTGGCTCTTCGTTTGCCTACGCCATCGATAAGCTGCAGGATCGCGGTAAGTTCTTCATCGATCCCGGTGAGGAAGTGTATGGCGGACAGGTTGTGGGAGAGCATGTCCACGACAATGATCTGGTGATCAATGTCTGCAAAGCCAAGCAACTCACGAATGTGCGTGCTTCTGGAACTGATGAGAAAGCACGTATCATCCCCAAGACCGTCATGTCGCTCGAGGAATGTCTTGAGTACATCAAGGAGGATGAATACGTGGAGGTGACTCCTAAATCGATGCGTATGCGAAAGATTATCCTTGATCACTTGGAGCGCAAACGCTCGAACAAGGATTAGGAGTGCACATGAACATACGCGACCGGCAAATCCTGAGAATTGCCATTCCCAGTATCGTCAGTAATATCACGGTACCGCTCCTGGGCTTGGTGGATGTGACCATCACAGGACACTTAGGAGCGGCGGCCTATATCGCAGCCATCAGCATCGGCAGTATGGTGTTCAACACGATCTACTGGCTGTTCGGTTTCCTGCGTATGGGCAGCAGCGGTCTCACCTCCCAGGCACTGGGCAGACGTGACCTGCAAGAAGTGGCGATGTGGTTGGTGCGCGGTTTGCTCATAGCCATGGGTATCGCTCTGGTGCTTATCCTTGTTCAGTGGCCTGTACGCGAAGTGGCCTTGTGGATCATGCACCCGGGTGAGGAGGTGCGCCAAATGGTGGTGACCTATTTCCATATCTGTATCTGGGGAGCTCCTGCCGTGTTGGGCCTCTACACCATGAACGGTTGGTTCATCGGTATGCAGAACTCGCGGATCCCGATGGCTGTTGCAATCACACAGAACATCGTCAACATCCTCGTTTCCCTTTTACTCGTCTTCGGTCTCCACATGAAGGTGGAGGGAGTGGCCTTGGGAACGCTGGTCGCACAGTGGGTGGGATTTCTGATGGCCTGTGCCCTTTGCCGGCATTTCTATGGGAAGAGGCTCAGGGATGTTGCTTCGTTATCTCGGGATAACGTAATAATGCTATTTCGTCATAATGAAATCAAACGCTTCTTCCAAATCAACCGCGATATCTTTCTCCGTACACTTTGTTTGGTGAGTGTGATGCTGTTCTTTACCTCCGCAGGATCGTGGCTGGGGGAAGTGATCTTGGCGGTGAACACCCTGCTGATGCAAATGTATCTGTTGGTGAGCTATGTGATGGATGGCTTTGCCAACGCTGCCGAGGCCATGAGCGGGAAATACTGGGGAGCAAACAACAAAGTGGCACTTCGGCAGACAATCATGCATTGCTTCCTCTGGGGAGCGGCATGTACAACTCTCTTCACCTTATTATATATAATAGGAGGGGATGCCTTCCTTTGTCTGCTCACCGATGAACCTTCTGTGGTGAGTGCTTCTTACGACTATGTCTGGTGGATATGGCTCATACCCATAAGCAGCATGGCTGCCTTTATCTGGGATGGTGTCTTCATCGGTATCAGTGCATCGCGCCAGATGCTCGTCAGTTCATTCTGTTCTGCCACAGTTTTCTTTGTTGTCTATCTCAGTACCGTCGGTGCCATGCACAATCACGGACTGTGGCTTGCCTTTATCTGCTTTATGCTCACAAGGGGCATTACACAGACAATCCTTTTTGTTCGGGAAAACTGAGGTTAGAGGAAAAAAAACAGTGTATCCTTTTGTATATCAATAATTTTTCATGCCTTTGCAGAGATTGTGAGGTTTCCTGTTTTGGATCAATGAATAGCATCATATAGACACTAAAAAAACAATAGTAACTTAAATATAAGCACTTGATATGATCGCCAGTAGAAGAATACTTCTTTCTTTCGTCCTGTTGGTAGCGATGGTCGCCAGAGGACAGAATTTTGCTATCGACAGCGCGAAGCCTGTCAATGTGTCGGACGTGGAAGTAACAGCTGTTAACTATGCTTTATTCAGTGATGACTCCATCCATATTGTCAGTCCTGATAAGATGAAGGCTGCAAGGGCACGCCGACGGGTCAGTGCAAATGAACTGAAGTGGGAAGGATGGGCCTATTCGGCTGCAGCTAAGTTGTATTCGTATAACTACCCTTCGGTAGATGCCGATGGAAACCCGGTGACACTCTCATCGTTGATGGCTGTCCCCACCAAGATGGTGGTTGACGGAGTGGCTGCAAAGCCCAATAACCTCATCATCGGCTGTCACGTCACTATCACCAGTAACTACGAGTGCCCTACAGAACACAACCGCAGTGGCGGTGTCCTCTCGTGGATGACAGATGTGGGCATGCAGATTTTCTATGCACGTTATGATTTTGTACGACAGCCCTGCTGTCTGGTTATCATGCCCGACTACGAAGGCTACGGTGTTTCCAAGGACCGTGCCCACCCTTACCTCTATCAGGAACTGACAGCCCGGCAGGTGGTGGATGCAGTGCGATATGGCTTGAAACTCTTTGAATCCAATGTCGATAATGATGATGCAGCAGATCTTGCACGTTTCGAGGATGGGTGGAAGAGTGTGTGCGTAGGTTACTCCCAGGGCGGTTCCGTGGCATTAGCCACGCACCGTTTTATAGAAGAGAACGGCTTGTCATCGGAACTTCATTTTGCCGGTTCTGTTTGTGGTGACGGACCATACGATCCGGTAGAGCACCTGCGCTACTACATGCAAGATGGAGGGGAGACCTACGACGGCAACAACAGAACCAAGCACGAGAAAGAGACGGTATCAATGCCAATTGTGATGCCGCTGATCCTTAAAGGAATGTGCGACCGTAATCCGTTCATGCGCCAGCATAAGGTGAGTGACTATCTGTCGGAGAAGTTCCTGCGGACAGGCGTCATCGACTTTATCAATGCCAAGAATCAATCGAAAGATAAACAGTACTCAACCGATAAGATCAATGCTGAGTTCAAGGATATGCGTAAGAATGGGCTGGATTATAGCTACACCGACGAGAATGGTACGCTTCAATCCGGGAGATATACCGCTGCGGAGATACAGTCGATGCTCTATAAAGAGGCCGATGACAATGTGCATGGGAGACTGTCGGAGATATGTACAGAACAGACTTTCTCCTATTTCAAGTCATTGACAAAAGATGCTGTCACACCGTCGGGACGCGGACTTATGGAAGACCTTCACCGGGCTCTGGCAAGCAACTCGCTGGTATCGGGATGGACCCCCACCCATCGCATCGGATTCTACCACTCTTCCTATGATACTGTAGTACCCTATGCCAACTTGTTATCGTTTATAAGAAATCAGGACGAACTCTGTTACTATTTCCACGATGGCAGCCGTCGACGCTCTTCAGCAGCTGGAGTAACACCATCACACGTAACGACTGAAAAGGATGCTGATGTCTATATTTTCGACGATGATACGACTGAAGACCATGTGGCTGGCGGAGAAGATTTCTATTTCTGGGGCTCGCCGTCGCCCGACTACAAACTGATCAAATGGGTGCTGGAAGGGAAGAAATAAGAACTGTTGATAACCATAATGGATAATGATATGAGATACAATAGAATAATAGCACTGTCCTTGAGCCTGTTCTTTGTATTAACTGTTGCCGCAAAGACCGTGATCGGCACCGTGACGCTTCAACATACACTGAACAATACGACCAGTGGCATACAGGCAGAGGCAATCATCGACCTGAACTCACAAACCGTGACGATCGGAAACGGACAGAATGCCTGCATACCTCATTACACAGAGGGAACCATCACCATACCAGGAAAGATCAACATCGACGGAACCACCTGTAACGTTGTCGTGGGACAGTTGGCATTCCGCCTGTGCAATAGTCTGACAGAGATCATCATCGAAGAGGGTGTTCATCATATTGGCGACTTTGCCTTCGTGGGCTGCTCTTCATTACAAAAGGTCTCTCTGCCGTCAACGCTGTACGGCATCGGTGGTGGGGTCTTCGTTAACCTGTCATCGCTGACCGAGGTGGTATGTAAAGCTGTCAATGCGCCGTGGTGGGGATATAACGACCTCTTTGCATACGAAGGAACAGCGGAGGCTACCTCCAAACTCGCCAATCAGCGCACGCTCTATGTGCCGCGGAATTGCTCGAACAGTTATAGAACAACCAAGTATGAGCAGAAAGTAGGTTGGGAGGATGCCTTCGGACTCATCAGTGAGGCCACAGCTCCATCAAGAGTATTGGAGATCTCTTCTCTTGATGAACTGGCGGAGGTGAGAAACGCCGTGAACAGCGGTGCCAACAATTACGGTGACTACCTGATTCGCCTCACCCAGGATCTGGTGTTTACCGGCGGCGATGATACACGTTCACAATGGTACTCCTGGATTCCCATCGGTACTGAAGAACATCCGTTTATGGGAGTGTTCGACGGTGGCGGACATGTCATCAAGAATGTGAAGACCTATGGCAAAGAGGACGGCACCGATGTAGGACTTTTCGGCTATACGATGGCAGCATCCATCGGAAACCTGATCCTGCAGAATGTCAGTATGAAGGGTGAAGCCAATGTCGGAGTGGTGGTCGGAACAGCCTGCAATTCCTTGATACACAATATACTGATATATGATGCCACATCGTCGGAGGGTTCCTACTACTGTGCTGAAGCCACCAATGGCTGTGCCGGCGGACTGGTAGGTAATGCTAAGAACAGTAATGTGGACAACTGCTATTTCTATGGTAAGGTGAAAGGCACCACTGCCGTTGGCGGCATTGTGGGAAACAGCATCGACATCGTAAGTATCAACGACTGCGGTTCGGGCTATGCTGTTGAAAACTCAGGAAACGGTGCCGTTGGCGGTATCGTTGGTGAGGCTGATAATGGTACGAGTGTTCAACGTTGTTATTCACGGAGCATACTCACCGGTACGGCAGCCACAAAAGGCGGTATTGTAGGACGGTACACTGCCACGGGTAGTGATAACATCATCAGTAATTGTGCATTTCTTGATGCCAGTGGATCGCTGCCTGTTGCCAATACCAGTGATGAAGGAAGCTGTCAGACCATGACAAATCGTGGCTGTAGCACTGTCGATATGATGGTAGATACGAAGCTTTGCGACCTGTTGGGCAATGAGCAGTGGTACTATTTCCACGATGATATGAGCGACTGTCCTATTCCTTTGCCATTATCGGAAGGATTCCTTCAGTGGGCAGGTCTCAAGGGTGCTGACGGCTTTATCTTCTCGGCGGTGGGTAACCCTGTCAGCAGTTACTCCATCATTGGATATGAAGGCAGCGCTACTGACATTACTCTCCCGTCTTCGTATAAGGACAAGCCAGTGCTCAAGGTTGCCAGTCATGCCTTTGAGGGCAAAAAGCTAACATCCATTATCATACCGGATGGCTTTACAACGATTGATGGAGGGGCTTTTGCCAACTGTTCCGCATTGAAGGCTGTCTCATTCGGAGCTGGTGTAAGTTCCGACTACCAAGGATGGTTGGCCGGATGTCCTGAACTGAGCGAGATCCATGTGGCTGAAGGAAATATGAAATACATCGTTGAAGATGGTGTCCTTTACAATAAGGACAAGACGCACCTGATCCGTTGCAGCAGTACTCGTAAAGGTACGCTCACCCTGTCGGCCAGTGTCACCCAGATTGAACCGGGTGCCTTTTCCAACTGCGAAGACTTGGCTGTGATAGATATGCGCGAGACAACCGTCGATTGGTGGGGCATCGATCGCAAAGACAATAACAATGCGTTCTACGATGCCAGTCGCTATACGCTGATTATATTGAATAATAAAAGCTGGGCCTCCAACTCGGACACCAGAGAACCCAATGTTGTTTGTCCCAGTAATCAAACAAATAGTCTGGGGTACTCATGTAGGCAGCTCCTACTTACCGACCGCTTGGGGTTCAACTCTCCTGTGCTCTTTGAATGCAATTCAGGAAGCTACGACCGTATCTTCGAGCCTAACTTCCGTCGTGTGCAAGTGAGCGAGGATAGTGATCCTGAGTATGAGTTCCAACCATCGTGCTATACATTCTGTTTGCCCTTCAAGATTAAAATGCCTTATGATATGGGGGCTAAACTGTATAGTTTTAAAGAGGTGATAACCAAAGGGGATGTCACATACGTGTCGTTTAAGGAAAGCTACCGGAATACAAATGGACAAAATGCTGGTTACTACAGTCTTACTTCATCCATCAAACCCTATTTCCTCGTTGTGGAGAGCGGCAGTCCGTTTACTCTCTCCTCTGCAAATTCATTCACAGTCTCAGTAGATAGCCACGTTTCAAGTTTCTCCTCAGGAGGCTACTCCTATGTGGGGACAACAGTGTCTATCCCTAACGATGAACTCTACGATGCCACGAAGGCGAAGTATATCCTGCAGAGCGATGGTAACTGGCATAAGGTGTCTCAGGACGAGCCTGAAGCTTTCGTGAATGCATTCCGCTGCTACTTCCGTTCGGAGAATGGTTCGGAACCTGATATGCTGGTAACGGGTAATGGCGAAGATGAACAAAATATCAGCACTTTTATCCGCACAATAGATTCTGATGGTACAGAACATTACTATGATCTCAACGGACATCGGATGAGTGGAGAACCCTCTGTCAAGGGCGTCTATATTCACAAAGGTAAAAAGATCGTGAAGAAATGAGAGAAGCTGCCAACAGGCAGCTTCCTCATTTTAATGATCCCCGTCTGTGGTATCGGGATAGGTTAAATGTTCAGCGGTTATATTCAGAAGGGTTTCTTCCAAATATCTTCGTGCCTCTAAGCGTGCCATGGGAAGGTCGTGCAGCAGGTAGTTGCCGCAGTCCTTGGCCGCAGCACCTGGGATTTCTCCCTCGTACTCGGCAACGAAACGGAACGTGCGTATCATCAGTTCTACAATATCGCTTGAAGAATAGTCGCCTCGTAGCAAGAGGTAGTTACCGGTGAGGCACCCCATGGGACCCCAGTAGATCACACGGTCTTTCCATTCTGGATCGTTCCTTAAGTACGTGGCTGCCAGATGCTCAATGGTATGGATGGCACCGTTGTGGAGAGCCGGTTCGCGGTTGGGCTCCTTCATGCGGATGTCGAAAGTGGTGACGGTCTCACCGCCCACCTGGTCTTTCCTGCTCACATAGATACCACGAAGGAGTTTGTTGTGGTCGATCGTAAACGAAGGGATCTTATCCATAGCTTTATGATAGGGTTTATAACAGTTCGAGGAAATGCTTGGTGACATTGAAGGAACCTTCTGCCATGCGGGCCCAGAAGTCGAAGTACATACTGGCCTTGTTGTCTTTCAAGGGAATATCGCTGATGATACGGAATGAGACGAAGGGAGTGTGGTAAAGATGACAGGTGTGGGCGATCGCACAACTCTCCATATCCACAGCCTTCGCTTCCGGGAAGTGTTCGATGATCGAAGACATCTTCTCCTTGGTGTCAACAAACCAATCACCCGTCACAATCAGTCCGGGATGGATCTGTGTCTGCGTGGAAGGAGATGAGCCGCTGTCTGAGAGCTTCCGTGCTTTCTCCACCAAATCCACTGGGGACTTGAAGCGGGCGGGGGTACCGATGAGCTGTCCGTATTCCACCTCACTACCGCAATAGACATCATGATAGGTGCATTCAGAACTCACCACCACGTCCATCACGTTCATGTTGACATCGGCTCCACCAGCCACACCCGTACTGATGACTAAGTCGGGATGGTAGCTGTTCAGCATCTCCACGGCACCTACAGCAGCATTCACTTTTCCAATGCCGCTCTGCATCATGATCAGTTCGTTCCCGTTGATTCTCCCAAGAACATAGTGACGGCCATTGTGCTTCTCGGCTCTCTGTTCTTCAAGGAGTGTCTTTAGTTGAACGAACTCCTTTTCCATTGCAACAATAATACCTATTTTCATAATTGCATGCAAAGGTAAGAAAATTAATTGATAATTGACAATTGATAATTGAAAATTATTTGTATCTTTGCACTCAATATAAACGTTTATAGATGTATGAAAACATTGAAATCCTATCTGCCAGACATTCTGGTAGTCATTCTTTTTGCAGTTATATCGTTCGCCTATTTCTTCCCTGCCGACATCGAAGGGAAGATCCTCTACCGTCATGATTCTTCTGCCGGCGTGGGTGCCGGTCAGGAGGCGAAAGAGTACTACGAGCGAACGGGAGAACGTACGCGATGGACCAATGGCTTGTTCGGAGGTATGCCTACCTATCAGACATCCCCGTCGTATAACAGTACAACGGCCTTAGGTAAGGTGATGGATGCCTATCATCTTTGGCTGCCAGAGAATGTGTGGTATGTGTTCGTCTATTTGTTAGGATTCTATATCCTCATGCGTGCCTTTGACTTCCGGCAGTGGATGGCTGCGCTGGGAGCCGTCGTGTGGGCTTTCTCCAGCTATTTCTTTATCATTATCGCAGCGGGACATATCTGGAAGGTGTGGGCCTTAGCTTATCTTCCACCGATGATCGCCGGTTTGGTGTTGGCTTATCGGGGAAAATACCTGTGGGGATTGATCCTTACGGCTATCTTCACGGCTTTTGAAATCAAAGCTAACCATGTGCAGATGACCTATTATTATCTGTTCGTGATCCTGTTCATGGTGATAGCCTGGCTTGTTGATGCCCTTCGTAAGAAACAGATGGCTCATTTCCTGAAGGCCACAGCGGTATGTGCTGCGGGTGCCTCCATCGGTGTCTGCCTGAATCTCTCAAATCTCTATCATACATGGCAATACTCGCAAGAGTCGATGCGTGGAAAGAGTGAGTTGGTGAAAGAGAATTCCGCCAACCAAACCAGTAGCGGACTGGAACGTGACTATATTACACAATGGAGCTATGGCATTGGTGAGACATGGACACTGTTGGTGCCCAACACGAAAGGTGGTGCCTCGATTCCGTTGGCACAGAACAGTACGGCCATGGAGCATGCCGATAATCAATTTCTTGAGATCTATCAGCAGTTAGGACAATACTGGGGAGAACAGCCGGGAACCAGCGGACCGGTGTATGTCGGTGCCTTCGTACTGATGCTTTTTGTCCTGGGTTTGTTCATTGTGAAGGGACCGATGAAGTGGGCATTGCTAGCCGCCACCATCCTTTCCATCCTTTTATCGTGGGGAAAGAACTTCATGGGGCTCACCGATTTCTTCATCGATTACATCCCGATGTATGCGAAGTTCCGTACGGTAGCCTCGATCCTGGTGATTGCAGAATTCACGATTCCTCTGCTCGCCATGTTGGCACTGAAGGAATTAGTACGTAACCCTATCCCTTCTAAATACATATTGATCAGCTTTGCCCTAACTGGAGGCTTCTGTCTGCTTTTCGCCTTGATGCCCACCATGTTCTTCCCATCTTACGTGTCGAGCACGGAGATGCATGCACTCCAAGGCGGATTGCCTCAGGAGTACCTTGCTCCATTGATAGGGAACCTGACGGAAATGCGCAAGGCGATGTTCACAGCCGACTGCTGGCGTTCATTGTTCGTCATCCTTTTGGGTACCGTGATGCTTTTCCTCTTCATGAAAAAGAAACTACGGGCAGACTACATGGTGATTGGCATCCTTGTCTTGTGCTTGGTTGACATGTGGTCGGTGAATAAGCGTTACCTGAACAATGAGATGTTCGTGAACAAGAGTGAGCGAGATGCACCGCAGGCAAAGACGAACACGGATGAGTTTATCCTTCAGGATACAAGTGATCACAGGAACTACCGTGTGTTGAACTTGGCATCCAATACGTTCAATGAGAACGAGACATCGTATTACCATAAGAGCATCGGTGGCTATCATGCGGCAAAGTTGCGCCGTTATCAGGATCTGATCGATGTCTATCTGACTAAGGAGATGCACGACATGATGCCTGCCATTGCCGATGCTGCCGGTGATATGACCAAGGTGAACGGTGACAGCATCTTCCCCGTACTGAACATGCTGAATATGCGCTATGCCATCTTGCCTCTGCAGGGGGGCGAGACAGTGCCTGTTAAGAACCCTTATGCATACGGGAATGCATGGTTCGTAGATGAGGTGCAGTATGTGGAGAATGCCAATCAGGAGATGGATGCCTTAGGAAAACTGAATCTGCGCCATCAGGCCGTCGCAGATCAGAAATTCAAGGAACAACTGGGGGTGGCGAAAGTGCAGGACAACACCTCGGTAGTGACCCTCACTGCCTATGAGCCGAATCATCTCACGTATAATGTACAGTCGGGAAAAGGTGGCGTGGTTGTCTTCTCGGAGATTTATTATCCAGGATGGACAGCTACCGTGGATGGTCATCCAGTCGATCTGGGGCGCGTGGATTATGTGCTGCGTGCCTTACAGGTGGCTCCGGGTACACATCAGGTGGAACTGATGTTTTATCCGAAGAGCATCAACACCACAGAGACGATTGCCTATATGGCCTATGCCGTCTTGTTGATTGCCATTCTGCTGATTGCCTATTTTGAATGGAAAAAGAGTAAAAAAGTTCAGGTATGAAAAAACTGTTGTCGTTACCCCCGAACTTGGTAGGCTGTTTCCATGATGTGACGGGCTACGACCCTAAGGAATGGTTCTGCAGTCATGATCCCGTAGGACGGAAGCTCGGATCTGGCGGAGGTTCTGCCTGGCTCTTGGAGGAGTGCTTCAGACAGGAGGAAGGAGAGAAAGGGACAGAGATCGGAGAGGATTTCGATCATTGGCTTTCTGCAGAGAAACGGTTGTTGCTGCATGCCGGCGGTCAGAGCCGTCGTTTGCCAGCTTACGCGCCTTCGGGAAAGATCCTCACTCCTATTCCTGTATTCCGATGGGAACGGGGACAACGGCTGTCGCAGGATCTGTTGTCATTACAGATCCCTTTATACCAACGAATCTTCGATATCGCTCCGGCCTCCCTGCATACCATGATCGTTAGTGGCGACGTGTATATCCGGGCCACAAAACCTTTGCAGAAGATACCTGAAGCTGATGTGGTTTGCTATGGCTTATGGCTTGGACCAGAAATCGCGCGGAATCATGGTGTGTTCGTGAGCAAGCGCACGCAGTCCTCTACATTGTCTTATATGTTACAGAAACCTTCTGTGCAGACACTCGGGGAACTGATGAAGGATCACTTCTATCTTACTGATGTGGGTATCTGGCTGCTGAGTGACAGGGCCGTGAAACTGCTGATGAAAAGAAGTCGGGCTACAAGCGATTCACGTTCAGCTTGTTCAACAGGTAGTGCTGAGGGGGCTACCCCTTGTCTATATAAAGAATATGATCTCTATGGTGAATTCGGCTGTGCACTGGGATCAAATCCTGGTGTCGTTGACGAGGAACTTAATAGCTTGACAGTGGCAGTGCTGCCCTTGCCGGGAGGTGAGTTCTATCATTTTGGCACCTCACACGAGATCATCTCTTCTACTCTGGCTATACAGAATCTGGTGAACGACCAGCGGGAGATTATGCACCATTCATTGAAACCCCATCCCGCCATGTTCGTACAGAATGCTGTTATTGAGACCCCCATTACGGAGCAAAACCAGAACCTATGGGTGGAGAATAGCTTTTTGGGGAGACGTTGGACTCTGGCTCATGAGAATATTATCACAGGTGTGCCAGAGAACGATTGGGATCTCTCTCTCCGTGCAGGCGATTGCATAGATATCGTTCCTGTGGGAGAACGTGGTTACGTGGTACGTCCTTATGGATATAATGATCTCTTCCGCGGTGACCTCACCGATGAGCGAACTCTGTTCTTGGGAAGACCTTTCCGGAAGTGGACTGAGGATCGGCAACTTAACGTGTCGGTCATAGAAGGACACGAGGACTTACAAAGTGCCAGGATCTTCCCCGTGGCAGAGAATCTTCATGACGCTAATTTGTTGCTACGATGGATGATGCACCAACCTGAACTGCAAGGGGGAAAACGCTTGTGGATGCAAAGTAGGAAGATGAGTGCCGAAGAGATCTCCGCTGAAGCAAATCTCCGTAGGCTAATCCGTCAGCGTACAGCTTTCCGTACAGACAACTGGCCTGCATTGGCACGAAATTATGAACATAGCGTGTTCTATCAGATAGACTTGGAGAATGCGGCGAATGACTTTGTCAACCATCAGATAGCAGATCCTTTGCCCGTTTCAGAACAGGCACCTTTGCTTACCCGTGTCCACGACAGTATGTTCCGTTCTCAATTGGCTCGTTTGCGTGAAGGGGACAACTCGGCGCTTTCTTCCCAGTGGGAAGAGAAGGCTTTCTCCCTTCTTCGGGAAGGACTCACAGAACGAGTCTTATCTGAAAAGCAGACACCACGCATGTCGGTATATAGCGATCAGATCGTCTGGGGACGTTCTCCTGTGCGCATTGACATTGCCGGAGGATGGAGTGACACACCACCGTATTGTCTGATGGAAGGGGGAAATGTGGTGAACTTGGCCATCGAACTGAACGGACAACCTCCGCTGCAAACCTACGTCCGTCCTTGTAAGGAACCCAAAATCATGCTTCGAAGCATCGATCTGGGTGCAATGGAAGAAGTGCGTACCTATGAAGAACTGTCCGACTTCAATCATGTGGGCAGTCCATTCTCTATCCCAAAGGCAGCATTGGCCTTGGCAGGCTTCTTGCCGGGTTTCACCACAGAGGTATATGATACTCTGGAACATCAACTCACTGCTTTCGGCTGTGGTATTGAACTTACGCTGCTGTCGGCTATTCCTGCGGGAAGTGGCTTGGGGACAAGCAGTGTACTGGCTGCAACCGTTCTTGGGTCATTGAGCGATTTCTGCGGACTGGCGTGGGATAAGAATGAGATAGGGTACCGCACATTGGTGCTGGAGCAGCTCCTGACTACGGGTGGTGGCTGGCAAGATCAGTTCGGAGGAATCCTGCAAGGGGTGAAGCTGTTACAGACAGAAAGGGGATTGGATCAAAGTCCGGTGGTGCGTTGGTTGCCCAATGACCTGTTTACACTACCCGAATACCGTCCCTGTCATCTCCTCTATTACACGGGTATTACCCGCACTGCCAAGGCCATCCTCGCTGAGATTGTCCGACGTATGTTCCTGAACCAGCACGATGAATTGGCACTTCTGCGAGAGATGAAAAGTCATGCGATGGACATGTATGAGACCATTCAGCGTGCCGACTTCCTTGAGATGGGACGATTGGTTCGTAAGACATGGATCCAGAACCAGACGATCGACAAAGGAACGAATCCGGCGGAGGTACAAGCCATTGTCGGTATGATTGATGACCTGTGCTTAGGTTATAAACTTTCCGGTGCTGGTGGAGGCGGTTATCTCTATATGGTGGCCAAGGATCCTGAGGCGGCAGCACGAATCAAACAACGACTCATCCATCACCGTCCGAATGCTAATGCCCGTTTCGTCGAGATGTCATTGAGTACAACCGGACTGCAGGTGAGCAGGAGCTAAAGACGAAAGGATTAAATCAAATGGAACTTCAAACAAAGGTACATGTCGGGAAATCGGTATGGCAGATTGCCCCCAGCGACCAACTTCTATTTGTGGGCAGCTGTTTTGCCGCGAATATAGGACAGCATTTCAGTGACCAGCAGTTCCGCACCGTTGTGAATCCCTTTGGCGTGATGTACAACCCAGTCAGTATCCTGCATACCCTGCAACAGATGTTCTCCCGGGAAGAAACTGTTGCGGATCCTCCTTCTTCCTCGGATGCTTTATGCTTCCCTGTTCCTGATGTGGCGGTTCTAACCTTGGGCACCAACCATGTATATATCCTGAAGGAGACAGGAGAAGTGGTGGATAACTGTCAGAAACGACCGCAGCGTCTCTTTGATGAGAGAGAACTGACGGTGGAAGAGTGTGCAGCGTCCCTTGATGAGGCCATATCCCTCTTGAAACGCCTCCGTCCTACTGTCAGGATTATCCTTACGGTGAGTCCTATCCGTTACGCTAAATATGGATTCCATGGCAGTCAGCTATCGAAAGCGACCCTCCTCTTGGCATGTCACCACGTTGTCAAAGAACATGCACAAGACAACTATCCGCTCGCTTATTTCCCTGCCTACGAAATCATGAACGATGAATTGCGCGACTATCGTTTCTATGCGGCTGATATGATCCATCCTTCCGATCAGGCTGTGGAATATATCTGGCAGTGTTTCGCCGATACCTTTTTCTCGAAAGATACTTTCCACTTCATAGAGGAATACCGTCCGATCCGACAGGCACTACAGCATAAACCCTTTCATCCCGATAGTGAAGAGTATCATCAGTTTTTAATGCAGGCTCAACAGCGCTTGCAAACTTTCCGAAAGAAATACGGGCTTGATCCGGACTGAATTTGTAATTTCTTCGAGGGATTGCTTTCTGTTTCGGATATTTTGTGTATTTTTGCATGAAAATAGTATAATAACGACATTGAAAGTATCATGACATATACAATTGAGAAGATTACGACCCTGATAGGGGCACGTCGTTTTGGAACACAGGATGCCAATGTGCGTTGGCTGCTCACCGACAGTCGTTCGCTATGCTTTCCCGAGGAAACACTTTTTTTTGCCTTAAAGACAAAACGGAACGATGGTCATCAATATATCAGCGATCTGTATCGCCGTGGAGTGAGGAACTTTGTGGTACAGGTGGTGCCTATTCAATATGAGGATCTTTATCCGCAGGCTAATTTCCTGAAGGTGGTGGATACGTTGGCTGCCTTACAGCGATTGGCTGAACGTCATCGTGATGAGTTCAATATCCCCATTGTGGGTATCACCGGCAGTAATGGAAAGACCATGGTGAAGGAGTGGCTGTATCAACTGCTCTCAGGTGTGGGACTGTCTCACGACCCGTCGGCACAACAGCAGACAGAGCCTTTGTCGGTGACTCGTTCGCCGAAAAGCTACAACTCACAGATTGGTGTTCCCCTGTCGGTATGGCTGTTGAACGAGAATACCCGCATCGGACTCTTTGAGGCAGGTATCAGTGAACCAGGGGAAATGCTGTCATTACATGATATCATCCAGCCAACGGTGGGTGTGTTTACCTCTTTAGGAAGTGCTCATCAGGAGAACTTCCGTTCGTTGGATGAGAAGTGTACGGAGAAGTTACAACTTTTCCATGATACCAGTGCTGTGGTCTATTGTTCCGACAATGACACGGTGAGCCGTTGTATGCGCCGGAGTGGATACAAAGGAGAACGTCTTACCTGGTCGCGAGAGAACCGTGATGCAACCTTCTTTGTGAAGGAGGTGATGAGAACAGGAACCTCTCCTTCGCAATTCTCCACGTGCGTGTCCTATATATATAAAGGTATAGAAGGCCAATATACGATTCCGTTCATTGATGAGGCTTCTATAGACAACTCTGTCACTTGTGCCGTCACAGCACTCCAGTTAGGTTTGACACAGGAGGAGCTGACCAAGCGCATGCCTCTCCTGGAACCTGTTGCTATGCGTCTGGAGGTAAAGGAGGGTCAGCGCGGATGCACGCTGATCAATGACTCCTATAATTCCGACATCAACTCATTGGCCATTGCACTCGATTTCATGAACCGCCGTCCAGAACAGCAGAGCCGCCAACGCACGGTCATCTTGAGCGATATCGATCAGAGCGGAGAGCGTCCCGAACAGCTATACGATAAGGTGATTGCCCTGTTGCGTGGTCGCGGCATAGGAAAGCTCATGGGTATCGGTGAGGAAATCGCCCGTTATCTCCGCAGTGAGAAGATAGGGGATTTGGAATGTCATGCTTTTCGTAGTTTAGAGGAGTTCCTGATTTCCGACCACTTCCTGCATTTGCGCAACGAGGTCATCTTACTGAAGGGTGCCAGACGCTTTGGCTTCGAGCGTATCACAGAACTATTGGAGCAGAAGGTGCACGAGACGATCTTGGAGGTGAATCTGAATGCTTTGGTGGACAACCTGAACTACTTCCGCTCATTCTTGAAACCCGAGACGAAGATGGTGTGTATGATCAAGGCCGATGGCTATGGTGCCGGTGCGGTGGAGATTGCCAAGACTTTACAAGATCATCGTGTGGATTATCTCGCCGTGGCGGTGGCTGACGAGGGCGTAACGTTACGTAAGGCTGGAATAACCAGTAATATCATGATCATGAATCCTGAAATGACTGCCTTCAAGACGATGTTCGACTATGATCTTGAACCAGAGGTCTATTCTTTCCGCTTGCTCGATGCGCTCATCAAGGCAGCACGTAAGGAGGGAATCACGGGATGGCCAGTACACATCAAACTCGATACAGGCATGCATCGCTTGGGCTTCAATCCCCTGACAGATATGGAGGAACTCATCGACCGCTTGCACCACCAACAAGCGGTGATACCCCGTTCAGTGTTCTCCCATTTTGTGGGTAGCGACAGTGATGACTTCGATCAGTTCTCTGCCAAACAGTTCAGTCTTTTCCAGCAGGGAAGCCAACAGCTGCAGGCCGCATTCAGTCATCGGATCCTGCGGCACATGGACAACTCGGCAGGTATAGAGCACTTCCCAGAACGACAGATGGATATGTGTCGTCTGGGCATTGGCCTCTATGGTGTGAATCCCCGCGATAATCAGATTCTCAGTAACGTGAGCACGTTGAAGACAACTATCCTGCAGCTGCGGAAGGTGCCTGCTTCTGAAACGGTGGGGTATAGCCGGAAGGGCAAGCTGACTCGTGACAGCATCATCGCCGCTATTCCTATTGGCTATGCTGACGGACTGAACCGCCATCTGGGGCGTGGGCGCTGCTATTGTCTGGTGAATGGGAAAAAAGCACCTTATGTGGGGAATATCTGTATGGATGTGGCAATGATTGACGTAACCGATATCCCTTGTCAAGAGGGCGATTCTGTTGAAATCTTCGGTGACCACTTGCCCGTAACAGTGCTCTCCGACTGTCTGGACACCATTCCATACGAGGTGCTGACGGGAGTGTCAAACCGTGTCAAACGAGTGTATTTCCAAGACTGATCCTAAAACGTTTACGTAAAAAATTTGCGTAATCCATCACTCGTTCAGATTATTTTTCGTAACTTTGCACAAAGTTCTCAACTTTTGACAAGCATAACAATCAAGCATTAAAATATTATGAATGCAGTACAAACTACTAAAATGACCAACTATCGTTGGATTATCTGTTCGATGTTGTTCTTCGCAACAACCGTAAACTATCTCGACCGACAGGTGCTTTCGCTGACTTGGAAGGATTTTATCGCGCCTGAGTTCCACTGGACCGATGCTGATTACGGTACTATTACTTCCGTGTTCTCCATCCTCTATGCCGTATTCTGTCTCTTTGCAGGAAAGTTTATCGACTGGATGGGTACAAAGAAAGGTTATCTTTGGGCCATCTTCGTGTGGTCGTTGGGTGCCTGTATGCACGCTGCCTGCGGATGGGTGACGATGAAGTATGAGGGTATAGCTTCTATTGAGGCGTTGCGTGCCGTAGAGGCTGGTTCGGTGACTGCCGTGAGCATCGCTACCATCAGTGTCTATCTGTTCCTTTTCTGTCGGTCGGTACTGGCAGCCGGAGAGTCGGGTAACTTCCCTGCAGCCATCAAGGTGACCGCCGAGTATTTCCCCAAGAAGGACCGTGCATTCGCCACATCTATCTTTAATGCCGGTGCATCTGTGGGTGCCTTGGCAGCACCTATCAGCATTCCGCCGCTGGCAGAACTGTTTGGTTGGGAGATGGCATTTATCATCATTGGTGCCCTGGGCTTTATCTGGATGTTCCTCTGGGTTTTCATCTACGATAAACCTTCCAAGAGCAAGCATGTGAATGCTGCTGAGCTCACGTATATCAATCAGGATGCTGAGACCGATGAGGATCCGAAGGATGCCAATGATGAAGGTCCGCAGATCAGTTTTGCCAAGTGCTTTACCTTCAAGCAGACATGGTCGTTTATTGTTGGAAAGTTCATGACCGATGGTGTTTGGTGGTTCTTCCTCTTCTGGGCACCCGCTTATTTCTCTGATCAGTTTGGATACAAATCAAGCTCCACGATGGGACAGGTGCTGATCTTCACCCTTTATTTCATCGTTACCGTACTCTCGATCTTCGGTGGTTATCTGCCTAAGTACTTCGTAGAGAAGAAGGGAATGGGTGCCTACGCAGGACGTATGCGTGCCATGTTGCTCTTCACCTTCTTCCCGATGACGGCACTCTTGGCACAGCCGTTGGCTTCTTGGCAGGGTAGTCCGATTGATCCGGCATGGTGGCCTGCGATCATCATTGGTCTGGCAGGTGCTGGACATCAGGCATGGTCGGCTAACCTCTTCTCTACGATCGGCGACATGTTCCCGAAGTCAACCATTGCTACTATCACGGGTATCGGCGCCATGGCAGGCGGTTTAGGTTCCATGCTGATCAACAAGTGTTCGGGTAACCTCTTCACCTATGCAGAGCAACAAGGTGCTGCCTTCCAGTTTATGGGCTTCGAAGGTAAACCTGCCGGTTACATGATCATCTTCTGTATCTGTGCCGTGGCATATATCATCGGATGGAGCATCATGAAGGCTCTTGTGCCGAAGTACAAGCCAATTGTGGTCGAGTAAGACTGTCAGATAATCAGGAATTACATTGTCACCGTATTGGCAAAGGATATACGCAACAGGTATTTTTACTTGTTGCGTATATTTTTCTCTTTACAAGGATACTGCGGTTATCTTGTGAAAACCCCTTTCTTGTCATCTGAAACATACTTCCTTGCATTTTATCTACACAGACTTCGTGGTACAAAACAATTTGTTTTGTTCTCCAAAAAGGTATATCTTTGCATGTTAGTATAGGCTTTTTCAACAACAAAACAAATTGTTTTGTTCCACGAACTCTTGTTTCTTGGATCCCGAAAACCGTGGCTTGGTCATGCTAACGATGTCTATTTCATACATATGTATGGCTTTCAGGCTCGTATCCCTTCGATTGCTGAGGATGAAAAACGCCGAAACGAACTAACCATTTATTCAAAATTTTATTCTCTCCCTTTCCCAGTTTTATCGTCATCACTGGCGGAACTATTATTGCCGAAGGCGGTGCTAAGGCTTCGGGCATCGGTTCTTAACTCCTCGATACAGGCATTTAGGACGAATAAGTATATCCATACTGATTTCAGTTTCGCTTATGATACCTCTGACCTCACAGTTACCATCTCACGCAATTAATTCTCTGTTAATTAATTAAAAATTTGTGGTGGGATGATTACCCTTTTGAGAGGGATTCTCGTATCAACTATAGAAGGACATACAAGTCCATAAGAATCTCTCTCTTAATTTTTATGTAAACCATAAAACACAAATCAAAAAGGATGCTGCCGGGAGGTAGCATCCTTTATTTGTTCTGTGCGCCCAGCATGGGGGTCAAGGAAGGAAACCTTGCCTGCGCAAAGCATCGAGAAGTCCCGCCGACATCGCTTCGTTGTCTTTTTTCGTATAGCGGATGTCGGTGAATACTTGCGCTAATGTTTCTTTTCCGTTTACTTGTACGAATTCTTGGTTCACAGGAAGATTCTCTTTCTCCTGATAGAAGTCGTCAATGCGTTTGGGCGAGTAGTCGCGGAATGTCTCGTGATGGACGATGGCACGCAGGGGCAGACGGTCGGAGAGGGGAGGATTCTCATCGGGCCATCCCAACGTGATGGTGGCCACAGGCATGACAAGCTTCGGCAGTTTCAATGTCTCGATGATCGACTGCGGCATATAGACGGTAGTGCCGAGATAGCAGTAGCCCAACCCCTCTTCCTCGGCAAGGTTGCAGAACGTCTGTGTATAGAGCAAGGCATCGGTGGCGGCATTGATGAACGACAGGAAGTTGTTGTAGCCAGGAACGGCATTGCGGTTCTCTGCCCATCGTGTGGTACGGCGGAAATCGGCACAGAATGTCAGCACCACGGGGGCAGTGGTCACCATGGGCTGGTTGAAATGGGCAGGTGCTAACTTTGCCTTCATCTGTGGGTCGCGGGTGACAACCACACTGTATAACTGCAGGTTGCCCATGGTCTGTGTGCGTTCTGCTTTGGCCAACAAACTGTTGAGCAACACCTCACTGATGTCACGATTCGCATATTTGCGGATGCTTCTTCTGTTCTCTAAGTTTTTCATTTTGGAAACTTTTCTCGTTGCAAAGATACGATAAGTTTTCCAAAACGGGAAACAGATACTCCAATATTTCATGGAAAAAATAAAAAAATAAAAAATCCTGTCCTTTTCATGAGATTTCTTTTTATTCATTCTTGATTATTTGATTTTTATTGTAACTTTGCACCAAATTGCATTTAATCATTCAAATCATCATGAGAACTTATACGTATGATGAAGCGTTCAAGGCTTCTTTGGAGTATTTCAATGGCGATGAACTGGCCGCCCGTGTCTGGGTGAACAAGTATGCCATGAAAGACAGCTTCGGCAATATCTATGAACAGAGTCCGGAAGACATGCACTGGCGTATCGCCAACGAAATTGCCCGTATAGAGAAGAAATACAAGAACCCGATGTCGGCCGAGGAGATATTCCATCTGCTCGACCATTTCAGATATATCGTACCGGCAGGTAGTCCGATGACAGGTATCGGCAACAATTTCCAAGTGGCCTCGCTGTCGAACTGCTTCGTGATCGGTCTCGACGGTGATGCCGACAGCTATGGTGCCATCTTACGCATTGATGAGGAACAGGTGCAGCTGATGAAACGCCGTGGTGGGGTGGGGCATGACCTCACGCATATCCGTCCGAAAGGCTCGCCGGTGAACAATTCGGCTCTGACTTCCACGGGGCTCGTCCCTTTCATGGAGCGTTATAGTAATAGTACGCGCGAGGTGGCACAGGATGGCCGGCGCGGTGCACTGATGCTCAGCGTGGGAATCAAGCATCCCGACTCGGAGGCATTTATCGATGCGAAGATGACCGAAGGGAAGGTGACCGGCGCGAACGTGAGCGTGAAGATCGACGATGCGTTCATGGAAGCCGCCATTCATGACAAGGAATACGTTCAGCAGTTTCCTGTAGATAGCGAGAATCCCTATGTAAAGAAGACCATCCGGGCAAAGGACCTGTGGGAAAAGATTGTGCACAATGCATGGAAGAGTGCCGAGCCTGGTGTGCTGTTCTGGGACACGATCCTCAGGGAGAGTATCCCCGATTGTTATGCTGACCTGGGTTTCCGCACCGTTTCAACAAATCCTTGTGGTGAGATACCGCTTTGTCCGTATGACTCCTGCCGACTGCTGAGCATCAATCTGTATAGTTATGTGGTGAACCCGTTCACCAAGGAGGCCTATTTCGATTATGAACTGTTCAGGAAACATGTGGGATACGCCCAGCGACTGATGGACGATATCGTTGACCTGGAATTGGAGAAGATCGACCTTATTATGGAGAAGGTGAAGGCAGATCCCCAAAGCAACGAAGTAAAAGGTGCTGAGTACCATCTGTGGGAGAAGATCAAACGGAAGAGTTCCATGGGACGCCGTACGGGTGTGGGCATCACGGCCGAGGGCGATATGATTGCTGCCATGATGCTGCGTTATGGTACGCAGGAGGCGACGGATTTCTCTGTGAACGTGCATAAGACCTTGGCACTGGCTGCCTATGGGGCATCGGTGCAAATGGCTAAGGAACGCGGTGCTTTCGAGATTTATGATGCGGAACGCGAGAAGGCAAATCCTTTCATCCTGCGTATCAAGGATGCTGCGCCCGAACTGTATGAGGAGATGAAAAGATACGGACGAAGGAACATTGCCTGTCTGACGATTGCACCCACGGGTACGACATCGCTGATGACACAAACTACCAGCGGTATCGAACCGGTATTCATGCCAGTGTACAAACGTCGCAGGAAAGTGAATCCCAATGATACCGACGTGCATGTCGATTTCGTCGATGAGGTGGGTGACTCGTTTGAGGAATATATTGTCTATCATAAGAAGTTCATCGAGTGGATGCGCATCAATGGTATCGACACAGAGAAACGCTACTCGCAGGAGGAAATTGATGATCTGGTTGCGCGTTCACCTTATTATAAAGCGACAGCCAACGATGTGGACTGGTTGATGAAGGTGAAAATGCAGGGAGCCATCCAGCAGTGGGTGGACCACTCGATCAGTGTGACGGTGAACCTGCCGAATGATGTCGATGAGGCATTGGTGAACCGTCTCTATGTCGAGGCATGGCGCAGCGGCTGTAAGGGCTGCACGATCTACCGCGACGGCAGTAGGTCGGGCGTGATGATCCAAGTGAACGAGAAGAAGAAAAAGGAGGAGAAACCGGAACCGGCACCCTGCAAGCATCCCGAAGTGACGGAGGTGAGGCCACAGACTCTGGAGTGTGACGTGGTGCGCTTCCAGAATAACAAGGAGAAATGGGTGGCCTTCGTCGGACTGCTTGACGGCTATCCCTATGAGATCTTCACAGGACTGCAAGACGATGAGGAGGGTATCATGCTGCCGAAATCGGTGGTGAAGGGAAAGATCATCAAGCAAGTGAACGAAGACGGATCGAAACGCTATGACTTCCAGTTTGAGAACAAGCGGGGATACAAGACTACAGTGGAAGGATTGTCTGAGAAATTCAATCCTGAGTACTGGAACTATGCCAAACTGATCTCGGGTGTGCTGCGATACCGCATGCCGATCGAACATGTGATCAAACTCGTCAGCTCACTACAGCTGAAGAGCGAGAGTATCAACACATGGAAGGTGGGTGTGGAGAGAGCACTGAAGAAATATATCTCCGACGGTACACAGGCCAAAGGACAGAAATGTCCGAACTGCGGTCAGGAGACATTAGTGTATCAGGAGGGCTGCCTGATCTGTACCAATTGCGGTGCCAGCCGTTGTGGATAATGAGAATAGAAGCAGGATTCATCGAACTGAAGGGACTGCGCTTCCATGCCTGTCATGGCGTGATGGCGCAGGAGCGTGTCACCGGTGGGGAATTCATCGTGGATCTCAGGGTGAAAACAGATCTCACCGAAGCGGTGCGGAAGGATGATGTGTCCTGCACACTGAATTATGCGGAAATATATGAAATCATAAAAAATGAGATGCTTACGCCGTCCAACCTGCTGGAACATCTGGCAGGGAGGATGGGCGAAGCGATGTTCGACCGATTTCCGCAAATGGAGGAGTTGACAGTCACGGTGACCAAGAGGAATCCTCCCATGGGGGCGCAAACAGAGGGCGCTGCTGTGACATTACACTTAATAAATGATAAAACTCGGAGATGATTTCCGGTTTTTTTATCTTTAAATGCTTAATTTTGCAACGCGTATGGGCAAAAAGATACTACTCTGGGTTATGATGCTTCTGTCGCTGCCCCTGTGTGCAGAGGCCGCCGGAAAGAAATTTGTGGTGGTGATCGATGCCGGGCACGGGGGTAAGGACACTGGTTGCGTGGGGAAGATCTCGAAAGAAAAGGATCTCACGCTGAAGATGGCATTGGCCTTGGGAAGGTTCCTTGAACGGAACTGTCCTGATGTGAAAGTGATCTATACGCGAAAAACCGATGTGTTCCTTGAACTTTGGCAACGTGCGGAGATAGCTAACCGTAATAAGGCTGATCTTTTTATCTCTGTACATATCAATGCCCTGCCGGGAGGTAAGATTGCCCGGGGATTCCAAACTTATACATTAGGTCGGGGCAGGAACTCTGGCAAGAAAGGTATCATGGAGAATTTGGAAGTGGCCAAGCGGGAGAATGCCGTGATCGTGATGGAGAAAGACTATAAACAGCACTATGCCGGTTTTGATCCGAACTCACCAGAAAGCAACATCATGTTTGAGTTTATACAGGATACCTACATGGAACGGAGCGTGGAACTGGCAAAGCTGATGCAGCGGAACATGTGCGCCGCTACGGGCAGAGCCAACGGAGGAGCCCATCAGGATAATTTAGCCGTGCTGCGTTTGTCATCCATGCCCGGATGTCTGCTTGAACTGGGCTTTATCTCCACACCGGATGAGGAGCGTTTCCTGAACTCGAAGGATGCCCCGGATAAATATGCCAGAGGATTCTATAATGCATTTATCGCTTATAAGAAGAAATACTTTGGAGGAGTATCCACCCCTTTCCTCCCGGAGGCCGATCAGACAGTAAGTCTTCCAACGATCGTGCCGGAAAAGGAAAAACAACCGGAAGCAAAGGAGGAACGAAAAACAGCAGCAAGACAGGAGGCGGAACAAAAACAACAACCTCAAAACGGACAGCGGGAACAGTTGCAGGAAACAAACGCAAGTGATTCGGCACGACCGGTGTTCAAGGTTCAGATCATGGCCGATACCAAGGCTGTACCATTGAACAGTGCCCGTTTCAAGGGAGTGAAGGACATCGGTACCTATCAGGAGGGAGGCTACCATAAATATACGCTGGGTAGCTCTGAGGATTACAACGAGATTTACCGACTGAGGAAATCGATCCTGAACAAATTCCCTAATGCTTTCATCATTGCTTTCAGAAATGGGGAGAAGATGGATGTCGTACAGGCTATCAGGGAGTTTAAGGCGAATCGGGACAAAAATAGCAAATAACAATAATCATGAAGAAAGAGATTAAAATTGCATTGGTGGCTATCTTAGGACTGGTGATTCTGTTCTTTGGAATGAATTACTTGAAAGGACTGAATATCTTTTCTACAGATACCAAATATTATATGTCGTTCAGTGATATCAGTGGCCTTACCTCTTCGAGTCCTATCTATGCCGATGGCTATAAAGTCGGTGTGGTGAAACGTATAGACTATGACTATGAGCATCCCGGCGACATCAAGATTGAGGCGGGTATTGATCCCAGTCTTCGCATCCCCAAAGGAAGTACAGCAGAGATCGTCAGCGACCTGCTGGGCAATGTGCAGGTGAACCTGATGCTTGGTGACCATACTGCCGACCGACTGGAAGAAGGGGGCATCATCGAAGGGGCGATCAATGCCGGTGCCATGGGGAAGGTGAAGGAAATGGTTCCTGCCGTAGAGAAACTATTGCCGAAACTGGACAGTATCTTGGCCAGCCTGAACACGATACTGGCTGATCCTGCCATCGCACACTCGTTACATCATATTGAATCGGTGACGGGAGACCTCACGAACACCACTCGTGAGGTGAACTCTCTGTTGGCGAAACTGAACAAGGAGGTGCCGGGAATGATGAACCGTGCCAATGGGGTGCTCGATAATGCACATACACTGACAGAGAATCTTGCAGGAGTAAATGTGGCACAGACAATGGAAAAGGTGAACGCAACCCTCCATAACGTGGAGCAGCTCACAGCACAACTGAACAGCAAGGAGGGCTCTATCGGATTGCTTATGCACGATCAGGATCTTTATCGTAACCTGAACGCAACGATGCGTGATGCCGATTCTCTGTTGGTGAACCTGAAGGCACATCCGAAACGTTATGTGCATTTCTCTTTGTTCGGAAGAAAAGACAAATAATGGGTCAATTTAAAAATCATCTAAATAAAATCTTTTTTGATTTTTTGTTCCCAATAAATGCGTAAGTGATTACTTATCGCTACTTTTCAAAGAATTTTGTCAAAAGGGGATCGTAGAATCTCCTTTTGTGTTTCTTTTTAATAACCTATTGATTTGCAACAAGTTAAAATTTTGCAATACCAAATATTTGTTTGGCTTTAGGACCAGTTTCCTAAAGTACCTGCAACACGCATTTTACGGAGAATCATTAAAAAAAGATAAATCAGATGATTTGTTTGTGTCAAGAATCTTTCTTACCTTTGCATTGTCAAAATACGGACCTTCGTATTGACAGAATACGTCGAAAGACTAACCACATTATTAATTATGAGTATAAACGCCCGTGCTTGCTGGGAAAGTTGCCTCAATTTGATTGAGGAGAACGTTACTGAGCAGCAGTTCAACACATGGTTCAGACCACTGGTCTTTGAGTCGTACAAGCCTGCGATCAAGACTTTGTTGGTACAGGTTCCAAGCTCGTTCATCTACGAGTACTTGGAAGAACACTATGTGGACCTGTTGAAGAAGGTGCTTGTGCGTGTTTTTGGTGTGGGAACGAAGCTTACGTATCGTGTAGTAACGGATAGCACAAACCACCTGACACAAGATTTCCAGGCTGATGAGAATGCGACCGATGTGGTGATGCCCAGGGAGAAGACCCGTGGTAATCAGTCACCGACAGAACTTGATGCAGCACAACCTCAGGAAATAGACAGTCAGTTGAATCCCCATCAGACCTTTGCGAACTATATTGAGGGCGACAGCAATAAACTGCCACGCAGTGTGGGCTTGTCAATTGCTGAGCATCCCGGAACCACACAGTTCAACCCTATGTTCATCTATGGGCCAAGTGGATGTGGAAAGACACACCTGATCAATGCCATTGGTGTGCGTACGAAGGAACTGTATCCACAGAAAAGGGTGCTCTACGTCAGTGCGCGACTGTTTACTATCCAGTATTCGAATGCCAAGTTGCAGAATAAGATTAACGACTTCATCAACTTCTACCAAACCATTGACATGCTTATTGTGGATGATGTACAGGAGTGGGTGACAGCTGTGAGGACTCAGGATACTTTCTTCCATATCTTCAATCATCTTTTCCGCAATGGAAAGAGGATCATCCTTGCCTCCGACCGTCCACCGGTTGACTTGCAAGGTATGAATGAACGACTGATCACTCGCTTCTCGTGTGGTCTGATTGCAGAACTGGAAAGACCAAACGTACAGCTTTGCATCGATATCCTTCAGAATAAGATCAAACGCGACGGATTGAAGATTCCTTCGGATGTAGTGCAGTTTATTGCGGAGACAGCCAATGGAAGCGTTCGAGATCTGGAAGGCGTGGTTAATTCGTTGCTTGCTTTCTCTATTGTATATAATGGGAATATTGACATGAAGCTGGCTGAGCGTGTGATCAAACGGGCGGTGAAAGTGGATGATCATCCTTTGACGGTTGATGAAATCGTTGATAATGTTTGTCGTCACTTCAATGTTTCGCCTACAGCCATGTCAAGTCGATCGCGCAAACATGAACTGGTGGTGGCACGGCAGGTCTCTATGTATCTCGCACAGAAATACACCAAGATGCCTGCCAGCAGGATTGGCAAACTGGTGGCAAACCGCGACCATAGTACGGTGATCCATAGCTGTACGCAGGTGGAGCAGCGTATGAAGATAGACTCAACATTCTCTAATGAACTTGTAAGCATAGAGAACTCCTTTAAACTGAAGAAGTAGTTTAAAGGAGTTTTTTTCATCTCTTTTGGATAATAGATAAAACAAAACGGCCTACTCTTCACGAGCGGGCCGTTTCATAAAAACTAAATTAACTCAAGTTTATAGGGAAATACTCTCACGAGCATTGAATATATAATCTCACAATTGTGAGCATTATATGTCTTAATAACGTTGCAAAGATAAGTGTTATTTTGATACTATGCAAACGTTTTCGTAAGATTCTTTGAGCTTTTTCCCTATTTTAATGTTTTTTGGCTAAATGTGCATAAACACAGGCTATTTATTAAGATGAATTTCCGTCCCCATCATCCTTTTCCATTTGATGTAGCCCAAGATGGCAATCACCACATACAGTCCGTAGAGGGATGCCTTGAAGGGAATGTTTTTGACAAGGTAGAGATAGCAGCTGATGCCATCTACGATGATCCAGATGATCCATTGTTCCAAGTATTTTCGGGCCAGTGCCCATAATCCTACAAAGCTGAGGGCATTGGTAAACGAGTCGAGCAATGGAACAGTACTGTTGGTGAAACGTGTCAGTACGAAATAGGTGATGCCCCAGGCTGCGAGGAAGAAGCAGAAAGAGGGGAGAATATGTGCGCGTTTGAAATGGGTGATCCCAATCGTTGCGGCGGCATCCGAATGGCTTTTCTCCACGTTGGTTTGTCCATTTCGGCGCTCGCTGATCTTCCATGCCACATAGCCATAAACAGCTGCTATGGCGTAGTAGGCAGCCATACCCGCATCTCCGTAGAGTCCATGACCCCAATATAGATAGATGTCCAGAGCGGGCATGACAATTCCTACCACCCATAACAGTATGCTTGCGCGGTATTCGAGGATGATGTAAAGGATGCCCAACACGGTGGTAAAGGCATCCAATCCATATTCCTGAATGAACTGAGTAATCTCCATATCCTATCTTTAGAATCGTAAGGTGATGCTACCCATGGCAGTGAAGCCGGCCATCGGGATGAATCCGATCTGATAATAGCGGTTGTCGTTGGTATGGCCGTAGCTCTCGGCGATGGCTGAATACACCCAGCCGCTGCTGGCATAGCGGGCATTGAAGATATTGTTCAGGTTCACGCCAAATACAGCTTCTTTCACGCCGATGGCCTTCAACGGAAGCGTATAGCTCAGGTTGACATTCGTAGTGGAGTAGGCGGGCAGAGAGCGGTCTTCGTGCTCTGTGTTGTCCAGGTACTGACGACTCACATAACCAGTATGCCATACGGCTTGCCATCCTTTGTAGTGGAAGTTCAGGAATCCGTTGAGGATAGCTGAAGGCGAGAATGCCAGAGTGGAGTTGTCATAATGGAACTGACGGAGTTCGTCGCCATTACCGTCACAGTGGTATTTTGCAGCATCGGGGTTGTTCTTCCAGTCGTCCCAGTCTTCCACGAACTCATCAAAGTCTTTGATCTTGTTGATGCTCAATGCGGCATTTCCTTCGAGGGTGAGCCAGGGTGTGATGTCCCATCCGGCTGTCAGCTCAACACCTGTGCGATAGGAGTCTTTGACGTTCGCTGTCAGCGGCTCGCCGATATCACTCTTTGCACCCGTCTGAACCAGCTGGTTGTCGTAGCTCATGTAGTAAAGGGTAGCTCCGGCACGCCATACGGGTGTGGCAAAGCTGTATCCCATTTCAAAGTCAAGCAGTGACTCTGCTTTCGGCGAGGGGTAGTTTCCGTTGTCGGTGAAGTTGTTGCGTTCCGGTTCGCGATGGCTTAATGCCAGTGAGGCGAAGGCACGGTGTCCGCCGTTATGGAAGCTGAAGCCTGCCTTGGGGTTGAAGAAGTTATAATCCTCATCGATGTCCAAATAATGCTTGCCGTAGAGACCGGTAGCTTCGTCTTGAACGAACTTGTCGTTGTAGCCGTCGGTCTTGTACGTCACACGGCGGTATTGCATGTCGGCAAAGGCATCCCAACTGTCGGAGAGGTGATAGAGCGCCTTGATGAAAACGTTACCGTCGAATTTCTTGGCATCGGAGTCATAGTACTGGTAGTCACCGTTTTTCATCAGCAGAGAGCGCAGGGCGTCGTTGCTCAGGTAGGTGGCATATCCGAAGTGGTTACCACTGAACTGTTGTACCGACAGTCCGCCGATCACGTCCCAGTCGTTATCCTTGTAGTTGATGTTCCATACCAGGCCGTAGGAATCCTGTTCCAGTCCTTTCTTGCGTACCCAGTCGGTCCTCTTCGCACCTCCTAAGGCATCACCGTTGTATTCGCTGTTGGGCAGACCGAGTTTCTTGATCTTGTTATCGTAGCGGAATTCTTTGTAATATCCATAGCCATGGGTATAGTGTAGGGAGGCCATGGTGCTCCAGTTGTCGTTGATGTTCCAGGCTGCCGAAAGGATGTTGTGGTTCTGCCAGAAGTTGTCAGTGGACTTGTCCCAAGGCTTACCGTTGTTCATCATGTACCGCTCCGTCAGGTAGTTGCCGTTGGCATCGCGGGCGAAGTTGCCCTCGGCATCGTAGGAGAAACGCTCATAGAGCGAGTTGTAGCGTCCGAGTCCTACGTCATAAAGATCCTTGTAGGTCTTGATGCCAGTCTTCATCCCATAGGTGCCGTCCATCAGTGAGAGGTCGTCGTTACCTGCGGTCACTGCGTTCCATGCCTGTCCGGTCTTTTCGAAGTTTCCGATGTTCTTGTATCTGATGACGATATCATCCGCCATCCAGCTAAGACCGCCATAGTAACTGCCTGAACGACCGCCGGTGCCGTGGATATATCCGTCGGTGTTGGTCTCGTGATAGGCTCCTTCGAAGATCAGATGGTTCCAGAGCAATCCTGTAGAGAACGAACCACCCACGTTGAACGTGTTATATGATCCGTAGCTGAAGTTCACCTCACCGCCGGGACGGGTGGCCGGTGTCTTTGTAGAGAGGGAGATCGTTCCGCCAAAGGCACCATCGCCATTGGTGGAGGTGCCCACGCCACGCTGAATCTGTGCGTTGCCCAACAGGGAGGCATACGAGTTCATGTTCGCCCAGAACACGCACTGGTCTTCGGGGGAGTTCAGTGGCACTCCGTCGAGGGTGACATTGATACGTGATCCTCCGGCGCCACGGATACGCATATAAGTGGTTCCCGTTCCCACACCGTTCTCGCTCCATGCCAACACGCCAGGGGTCTGTGAGAACAGGAAGGGTAATTCTTGTCCGGTCTTGGAGAAGTCTTGCAACTCCTTCTTTTTAATATTCGCTACTGCAAAGGGTGCGTCTTTCTGTACCCACACACCTTTCACTACCACCTCCTGCAGCTGTTCCATGCGGAGTGAGTCGTTGTCATCTGGCCGAACGGCATGTACCTGCGCTGTCATGGCCATGATCATACTGAAAACAAATACTTTTTTCATGTTACCTTATTAATAAATGAATAAAGAATAAGGGGGAGAGAAGAAAGAAAAACCTCACGTTTTTCTCGTGAGCCTTGCTCGATCATTCCTACGCCGGCATTATCCGGATCAGGTCTGAGGGTATTATCTCAGCCGCGACAATCGCAGCACCCCTTGGCCTACACTTTGTAAGCTGGGTGCAAAGGTAGTGCAAATGAGTGAAATATCAAAATTTTTTTTTGGCTTTTTCCGAATGAAGCCTACCTTTATGGCGTAAAACGACATAAAGGAACGAATTCTTTAGATAGCCCAATAAAACAGAATTCTTACACGAAAATAGCACTGGTGTCCGTATTTTGGAATCAGGCATTATCTGTTTGTTAAAATTTTGAATAATCTTGACGAATTAACTTCGTTTAACGCGAAATGCGGGCTCGGAGAGAACCAACTGCCCTCTCGGTCGAAATTGAACGATTCTGACGGGGTTTAGTAAGCCATTGATAATGAACAACTTAGGCAAATTACCATTAATCACTCACAAAAATATAGTCTTTAGCACCCAAAAACATAGTGATTTGGGGTCAAAAACATAGTACTTTGGGGTCAAAAAGACTATACTTTCTAACGAGGGGGAGTGCCCTTACGGGCAGAACCAACGATCACTCAATAGAAAGTAAGAAACATAGTTTTTCGAAGAAACGTCACCTAAGGGTTGTTCCAATCGGTGTTTTCACCCGTTCCAATGGCATCTACAAGTGGATGGTGACGGCGGAACGAGTCGTAGATGACGGCGGAAAAGGTGTAAGTATAGTCTGGAACGACCCCAAACAGACCCTACGTAAACATTACGTAGGCTCTACTTGGGTTCAATTCAGACTTTACTTGCATCCCAATGAGACTATACTTTAGACCCAAACAGACTTTACTTGCCCCAAAAGGCACTTTTGGACACTTCCGTACACCCCGAGTTTTCTTATCCATCCAATTAGTATTCTTTCACAACCCTTAAATAATTGCGAATTATCCTGACAATATTCTTACAAAGAGTCAATAGAGTTAACAGAGTTTTCACACAGATATTATGATTTTTGTCACACTTTAACTTTGCAGCTGAATACTAAGAGTCTTAAGAACTCTTAAATATAAAACGTTAGATAAAACGATAAAAAGTGATAAGAATATCAGTTTTTGCTTACCTTTGTTGTAAAAAGG
>Ga0247609_10001093_pt1 | contig 33772 bp, 32 predicted proteins | sample 172DNAGHGlowgp2_FD_193487 | JGI IMG/M metagenome (GOLD analysis project Ga0247609, IMG submission 193487) | Sheep rumen microbial communities from Palmerston North, Manawatu-Wanganui, New Zealand - 1728 DNA GHGlow gp2 | ecosystem: Host-associated > Mammals > Digestive system > Stomach > Rumen ... | reverse complement strand
ACTCGTGATTGTCAAAAATATGGAGTATATTTCATGTTTACTTGCTCATCATCTAATGGTATTAGAAGTAAATTAGCCCAATACTTACCAAACCATTTAACATTACAAATGGCTGATAAGTATGATTACTCAGCATTATTAGGTAGAACTAAACTAGTTCCAGCTAATATATCAGGCCGAGGTTTATGTCTTTTGGATGACATTTATGAATTTCAAAGTGCCGTGCCTACTGAAAAAGAAAACTTAAATACTTTTGTTTCTGAAAAAATTAAAGAAATAGCTAGTAAGTATAAAGTTATGGCACCAAAGATTCCAGTATTACCAGAAATTGTTACAATATCAGAATGTTCAGTAGCATCAAATGGTTTACAATCATTTCCTATTGGTATCGAAAAAGAATCACTTGATGTTAGAACTATTGATATTACCAAGAATATGGGACATTTAATTACAGCTTTAGAAATGTCTTCTTTAAAAGTATTCTCTAATATGATGATTAAACAATTTGCGGATATTTTAAATAAGAATGTATATGTTTTTGATACAGATAAAAGTTTTAACACTTATGCTTCTCAAGTATCATATTATGATTCTAACTTTCCTGTTAACTTTAAACCGTTTTCAGAATTAATAAATAAAATGTATACAGAATTTGAAGAAAGTGGTTTTGATGAAAACTCTATTAAATCTTATAGTCAATACGTTTGTATAATTATAGGTATTGATAAATTTAAAACTCTAATGGGTTCAGAATTTAATCCTTTATTTGTCGATGTTGTAACAAAGATTAAAGCGATGCCTAAAGTAAACTTTGTCTTTATTGATGAAGTTGATAACATCAAAAAACAAGAATTTGAAGCTTGGTATAAAGCCTTATTCAATGGAACAAGAGGAACATGGATAGGTAATGGTATTGGAACTCAATTCACACTTAAGTCAACATTAAGTACTAGGGCACTATCAGCTAAGATAGATGATAGCTTTGGTTATTATGTTGATGGTTCAACTACTGTACTTATTAAGATTATTACTGAACCTGGTGAAGAAGAATATGAAACTTTATAGGATTGTAACATTGTTACAATCTTTTAGTTTTAAAAAATATAGTATATAATACTTATAGCAAGGAATAAGGAGTAATAACATATGAAAGATTTAAAAATATGTGTTTATGCCATTTGTAAAAACGAATCAAAATTTGTTAATAGATTTATGGATACTCTTGAAAAAGAAGTGGATAAAGTTTATATACTTGATACTGGCTCTACAGATAATACAATAGAATTATTTAAAAAAAGAGGAGCTATAGTTCACAAAAGAACCTATAAAAAGTTTCATTTTGATAAAGCTCGTAATGATTCTTTAAAATTTGTTCCAGAAGATATAGATGTTTGTATTTGCTTAGATTTAGATGATTTAATACAACCAGGATTTATTAAAATAATAAAAGATAATTGGCAAGAAAATACCTGTCAAATGCGTTATGAATACTTATATACAGTAGATGAAGCCAATAATCCAATTGTTGCTTTCTATAATGATCATATCCATTCTCGTCATAACTTTAAATGGAAGTATCCCATTCATGAAGTATTAAACTATACTGGTGATAACTATCATTGTATTGTAAACCATGAAATAAAAATAATTCATAAACCTGATCATGATAAATCACGAGCTTTCTATTTAGATTTACTTGAAGAAAGAGTAAGAGAACATCCAGATGACACGAGAAATACTAACCTTCTTGCTAGAGAATATGTTAATAGAGGACGTTATGAAGAAGCTATTAAAATATGCCGACAATATCTTAACATTAAAAATCTTAGATATCGCCCAGAAAGAGCCAAAATACTATATTACATGGCTAAGAGCCATCGTTTGCTTGGTGAATATGATAAAGCTCGTATTTGGGCTAATCTATCTGCAGATGAACTGCCTAACAATCGTGATATTTATGTTGAATTGTTAACTATATATTACAAGACTCAAAAATACGAAAAAGCTATTGAAATGGGAGAAAAAGCACTTGGTATAACAGATAAAAACCCTGGTATTATAAATGATTCTTCTAGTTTTGATGGAACAATCTATGATTATATGTCTCTAGCATACTACTACTTAGGTGAATACCAAAAAGCTATTGAGGCGATTGACAAGACTATAGAATTACATCCTGAAGATGAAAGATTACTGGGAAACAAAGAATTATATTTAAAAAAATTACAAGAAAAAAAGGAAAGAAAATGACATGTTTCCTCTTTTTCGTTGACTTTAAAAGTTGCATATTGTAAAATTATAGATATAAGAGTGTAGTGAATAGTTAAAATAGGGGGAATACAATTTGGTGTACTAATCAATATATTCTTAAATCTACAAAAAGGAGTGTTATTATGAATAATAATAAAGTCTGTGTAGATTTGATAGTACCTAGTATAGAAACAAAATACAATGTTTTTATTCCTGTTAATAAGAAGACTATTGAAATTATATTCTTATTAAATAAAGCCATTAATGAAATGAGCAACGGTGCGTTTAAAATAACGGACAAACTGTCATTAATTAATGCACAAACAGGTATCATCTATGATACAGAAAGAAGTTTCTTGGAAAATGGAATCATGAATGGTACTAAAATAATACTACTATAAGGAGGTGAATTTACATGGATGGAGATACTTTAGTTTATAATTCCTCTGCAATAGAAGAATTGGCTAATACTACAGCTAAACATTTACAAGAATTTAATGAAGAAGTTGAGGGAATGTTTGATGTAATCGATAACAAAATGAATCAACCTGACCATTGGAGTGGAAGTACTTACGAAGATTTAAAAGGTAAATGCGATAACTTCCGTATAACAAAAATCGAAGCAATGGAAGCAAATCTAAAAGCATATGTTGATCATTTCCATAGAACATCTGAAGAATCTGAAGAAACAACTACAAGTGTTAGAGGTATCGTTACAAGAGATGCTGAACAAAATGCTAATGCAATTAATGCAAATGCAACTAATCCAAATGCAAACTCAACAACTGGCATAATTTAAGGAAAGGAGAAATAATAATGGCAAATATTGAAACTGAGTCTTTTAATGAAAAAAATGTCGCTCAAGACTTTAGAGAAATAATGGAACATGCTACAACAATTAGAAATATTTTAAACAATGGATCTAAAGATATAGATGAAAACATTGCTAATGGTTCTATGAACGACGCTTATTCTGGCCAAGCAGCAAGCTCAATTAAAAGTCAATGGACTGACTTAGCAGTAACTTTCGAAGCTTTCCTACGAAACTTCAATAATTGGTACGATCAAAGTGTCGAAGCTGCAAAAGCTAATCAACAATTACAAGAATCTACTAGCACTGTTAAAGGTGTAGATGTTCAATAATAGTACTGTGAATTTTCACAGTACAATATAAGTAAAAGATAGTAATTATCTTTTATTTATATTGTACTTAAGTACTTTATAGAAAGGAAGAACTATATGGCATATACATTCGCGGTAGATGAAGCTCATTTAGAAGATCTTAAAGCAGAATTAGCCAACGCTAAAATCAAAATTGGCAGCGATATCCCACAAATCTTTACAAATATTGGTAATATGGAATCAGAAGGACACTGGTCTGGATCAAGTTATGATTCTTTTAAAGGTGGAACTGGAAATTACGAAAAAGCGCTCAATACTTTGCCTGATGTAATAGAAGTATTTGAAAAAGAAATAAATATTATAAAAGGTGAAGCTGGCCCACTAATTCATAATATTAGCAGTGAAATTCAAAATATGGCTCAAAAATAATTGAAAGAGGTGAAATGATGTCAAGTTCAGGAACAGAAAGATTTAATAAAGATGGCGTACAAAGCACAATGAATACAATTGGTACCATCTTTCAAGAAATAAGCGATACTTATGCGGAAGCAGACAAACAAATGGTATCGATGCTAACTACACCAGATGGCGCAATATATGGTGAAGGCGCGACAAAAGTTCTATCTGCTTGGGATGAAAACTCAGGAACTTTGGAAGATTTTATGAATACCTTTGATAACTGGGCCGCATTAGTTAGTGGAATGGCTAATGAATTTACTAACCTTGAAGAGGGAACTTACAAAGTTAAAGACAGTTCACCGTATACTGAAGATGATATTGCCAATAGAGCTAGAGACTTTCATACTACAGCTTTAAAAACAGAAGCAGGAATAACTGCTTTTAACACTGCACAAAGTGATTACTATAATAACAATAAAGATAAAGACTATTTTCAAAGCTATGATAATAATGGGATAGCTTATACAAGTGTTAGAAGACTAGAAAATGGTAAAATAGTTGAAACAAAAGTTTATAAAGATGAACAAGGTAATCTTATAGCAGAAGAAGAACATTGGGCATGGAATGATAAAGATAAAAAATTTGAGGCCACAACAAAATACTATTCTGGTGGAGAATTAAAAGATAATCAATATGATAATACTAATGCTAAATCAATAACAAAAGATGAATTTGATAAAAAATACTATACAGATGCAAACACTGAAACAATAGTTGATAATTATTGTAATAAATATTTTACAGACTATTATGGAAGTGGAGAATTATCTGATGAAGCTAAAGAAGAACTTGCAAAGCTGCCTAAAGATATTCAAGAGAAAGTGGTAAAAGAACTTGAAAGTAGAAAGAACACCATTGATAGTAATGCTATAAATCGTGAGTATAATAAAGATGGTAAAATAGAAAAAATCACTTATAAAGAGGGTGATGAAACTCGCGAAATAATATATGATTATGATGAAGAAGGAAATATTAGCAGTGTTAAATATAAAATAAATGATAAAGGAGTTACCGCTCAAGAATTCTACGAACCATCTCCAAACGCTGAAAGAGAAGCCCAAACAGGTAGCGGTAATACAGGAAGTGAACCTGCAAACAATCAAGAAGGTACACCAAGCAGTAATACAGAAAGTGAATCACAAGCTGCTCAAGCTTCTGTCACTGTTGACACCGAAAACAGGACAGCAGCATATGATGGCTACACATTATCACAAGGAGATGGAAAAACCTATATTACCGATGCTAATGGAAATAAATACGAAGTTAGATATGACCCAAACACTAGAACATATGAATACTATAATGGTGATAAAAAAGTTTCAGAAGATGTTGCAGGCTCTCTAAATGAGGCGATGGAAAAAATAACAGAAGATGACTATGCAAAAGGCGTAGTAGAAGCAACAGAAGGTAACACCAAATATAGTATAGATAATGATGGCAACCTTGTAGTGGAAAATCCTTTTGGTATAGATGATACCAATAACATAACTATGACAGTAGAATATGATAAGGATAGTAACCAACCTACTGAGTACACACTAAAAACCAAATCCGGCGCTACAATTACAACATTAACCCCAGATGAATATGATGCTATTATGAATAATAACGGAACCGCAACCGTAACAGAAAACGGTAAAACAGTTACATTCGAAGTTGATACTGAAAATAAAAAGATTATCAAAACAACATCTGATGCTGATGGTAATAAATCTAGGGAAACAGCAAGCATAGATGAAAATGGTGTTGTAACAGTTGAATACGAGAATAACGGAAAAAGAACTAAAATATATCAAGAGTATAAAGACCATTCATCAGAGGAAGTATTTACTGACGACGGTTCAACAGTAACAGAGTACTGGAATACTGAAGATGGTGCAAAAGATTATAATTATAATACTACCGACACTTTTGAAATGACAAAGAATAACAAGGGCGAGGTAACAAAATATAGCTATAACGGCCATGAAGTTAGCGAAGATCAGTATGATAAATTAAAACAACCTATAGTTGATAATGGAGACGAAACAACAACAGAAAGAAAGGTACAAAATAATGGTCGATATATAGAGACTACCTATGATAATCGGGAAAAAGTTCTTGAAGTAAAATATCAAGATACTAATGGCGAAGAAACAAGTAAAGAAACATATACATATAAACAAAATGGGGATTTAGATACAGAAACAATTACCGGTAAAAATATAGAATCTAAATATGGACCTCACAAAAAATCAGGACTAGATGGTGCAACCCAAACAATTACATATAACGATGATGGCACAATTACCGAAACAATTACTACTATAGACGGAGAAACATATGAAAGCAAAGTAGATAAAGACTATCAGCCAATAGAATATACGTCTAAAACAGCAGCAAATAACACTCACGAAGAATATGTTGACGGAAATATAAAAACAAAAACTGTAGATAGTAAAACAGAGCAAAACGTATATGAATACGGGGATGAAGCACAGCTCACAAAACGGACAGTACGCTACAAAGGAGAAAATGAAGACGTTTATAACGACAATATAAAAGAAGTGTATGAATATACAAATGGTAAAGATTCAAAATTGGTAGAAAGAAGTACAATGGTAGGTGGAGAGAGATATTATTATAATGAAAAAGGTACAGGTACATCAAATGAAAAATTTACCGGCTACACCTTTAGTAAAGAAACTATTGATTTGATAGCCGAAAACCAAAAGGCTCCAGAATTTATAGCTGAATGCAATAAAGGAACTAAAAACAATTACAAAGAATTCTTGGATAAATGTGAAAATGGAGATATTATTACCTTTGGCGAAGGTCAGTATCTTCAATATGACACATCAGCAGGTTTTATGGGTAGTACCGAGGTCGTGGTAACAACTGACAAAAGTGCTGCTTATGTTGTTAAAACAACAAAGGCAGGTAACAAAATTTTAGTTAATGTAAACGATGAAACTGAATACTATTACATTGAAACACTAAGCTCTGATGCTAGTCTGAAGGAGTATGGTAGTCCTATTGGTTCAATCAGTTATGATCAGCTAAAAATAATGAGAAAAAACTATAATGGTGAGGGAAAACCTGGTTATAACGAAAACGATATCCGCAGCTGGACAGTAGCCGATGCCATTAAAAATAATTCTAAACCTTACACTGGTATAAATGGTCAAGAAATCGCTCAAACAACAAATGCAACGATAACAATAGATGGACATAGTCCAAATAATTCGAATTTAAAAAATGAAGGATACATAGATGATATTATGAAAGATCCAGGAAGAGTAAAATATCAAGTCATATGGCCAGGAACAAATGGTAACCATAATTTCGTATATAACTATGATACAAAACAATATACATATGAAGATAAGCATAATGGTTGTACTTATATATACGATCCAGTTACTGGTAAGGTATATAAATTAAATTAGTAGGAAGGTGAAGGAATAATGGATGTAAGTTCAAGTGAAGTGAAATCAGCAACAAGTTCATTAAAAGGGAACATAGATGCTTTATCATCTTCTTTCACTGATAGTATGATAGCAATATCAGAAGGAACTCAGATGAATGAGGTAGCAGAAAGTATTAAAAAAATAGTTGAAGATAATTGCAAAATAATAGACACTGCTGCCGATGCAATTGCTGATACAGCTAATAGTTTTAATCAATGTGGAGGTGAATAAATGGCTTTTGTAAAAGTAGATGAAGATTTAGTAAGTACAACGCAAAGTAAAGTTGAATCAACTAAAAGCGAAGCAGATAATATAAAAGGTCCTCTTGATAAGTTGATGGCTGAAGCTATACAAGCAATAGAAGACAAGTTAAATACATTTTTAGATAATCTTCCTGAACTAGGAGATGATGCTTCACAAGAAGAAAAAGACAAGCGCGAAGAAGCAATAAAAATTGCTAAGGATGCTGCCGAAAACGCTAAAAAGAATATAGAAGAACAACATGAAATTGGCGTAGATGCGGTAAAGACCATAACTGATAAACTTGAAATAGTTTCGACAGGTATGCAAAATGTAATAACAAAAATTACAATTTTTAATAACAGTATCAATATGAATTCAGCCTTCCAAAAATTGAATGTAAAAGTGACTACCGTGGCAAATGCTAATGGAGGGGAAACAGCTGTAGTTTACTACGAAATAGATGGCAAAAAATATACTATACCTGAATTATTAAATGCTTTTTATACCTATACAGGTATGAGTATGAGTTCAGTGGTTTCAGCTGATCTGCTTCGTGAACAATTAGGCATATCCGAAGAAGATTGGAATGGTGCAATAGGTGCTAAAATTAGAGAAGGAATAATTGAACAGGTAAATGCTTTCACCAATTTTGCTGCTGGAACAAGAGTATTTAGTTTAGCAACAAAAGATGATCAAGACCAATTTGCTAAATCTCTAAACATAGATCCTACACAGTACACTAATGCAAGTAGCTTAATAGCAAATGGTGAAATAAACGAAAAATACGGAAACATACTCAATAAAGAAGTAGGTGGAATTACTACACCTTTTGCTAGCGTAGGGGCAGGTGTTATGGGAGCTTACGGTTTGGCATCATTCATAAACAAATATGGTAACTCATATTCCACAGAATCTCCAACTGATCCGAGTTCAGAATCAAGTACAAGTACTGATACAAGTACAAGCACTGACTCAACTGCTACAAGTAATACAAATTCAGAAGATGGTAGCTATTCAGGTAGTGGCGGTGGCTCTTATGGCGGCGGCGGCTATTCTGGCGGCGGCGGATCTTCTGGAGGCGGCGGAAGTTCAGGCGGCGGCCATGGTGGTTCAGGTGGCGGAAGTAGTTCAAGTAGTGGAAGTGGTAAATCAGGTAGTAAAAAATCATCAAGTAATGATAAAAAATCATCAACGCTAACTCCAACAAGCACTCCAACACCGACAGCAACACCAGCAGTAACCGATGTTCAAAAAAGTGATCCTGTTGATCCAACACAACCTATAAATGATAAAAAAGGTAGTTCTAGTACAACGTTAACTAATACAACAACTGAAACTGTACCTGGAGTAGTAACAGCTACTGAAGGTAATACTGAACCTCTAGCTAGTCCAGAAAATGCTTCTGAATTGCCAACAGAAAGTCTTCCAACAATTCCAGAAGGAATCGAAAAAGATTATGATGATTTGGCAAGACAACAATTTGAAGCTCAAGGAGAGGAAGCAATCTCCGAACATAGAGCCGAAGTAATAGAAGAAGCTAATAGATTATTTGAATCAGAAGATAAAACAGCATTAAAAGAAGCCTTAAGAGGATATGGATATAGTGATAGTGATATTGAAACTATAATTCAAGATAGAGACTTAACAGTAAGTGCTATGGTAAGTGGTGATCAAAGAGAACAACTTACTAAGATTGCTAATGAATTAGCTGAAAAAGATGGAGTTAAAGAATTTGATACAGTTTACGATAACGCTCAAACAGCAACATCATTAACAGATGGTACAACAACTAAGTTATTAGCTAATATGAGTGGTGACGAAGGAATTAAAAATGCTTATACTACACTAGCAGCATCAGAAAAAACTTATACAGAAGCAAATACAGCTGCGATTTCCGCAATGACAGCAGTTACAGCAGCTCAAACAAAACTTACTGAAATAACCAACAAAATTGGAACAAATATAAAAGAGAATCCATCACAATGGGATACAAAAACTATGAAAGCCTATAACGAAGAAGTTACTAAGTTACATACAGCAACAGTTAATTCGATAGGTGGCAATATTAATAACTGGTCAAATGATGATATCAAGAAATACCAAGCAGCAGAGTCTGAAGCTACTACAAAAGTTGCATATTCAAGAGGAACAGATATGTCAACATGGTCTACAGAACAAAAATCTAAATACGAGAAAAATTTGACATCTCTAAGAGAAAAATATGATAAAGCATATGGAAAAGATACAAGCAAATGGAGTAGTGAAGTTAAAAAGAGCTATGAAACAGCTAAGAATAACACTTATAAACAAATGGCTGTAGAAGTAGGAAAAGGAAAGCTTACTGCTGAAGATAAGAAGAAGATAGCCTCAATGACACAAGAAGCTAAAAATGAATTAATAGCTAAAAATGGCGACATGAAGAATTGGACCAAAGAGCAAAAAGCTGAATATGAAGAAAAGGTTGCAGAAATCAAGAAAAAATATGCTGCTAAAACATCAACAGCAACCGGTGAAGCTATTTGGACAAATGCTGATGCTGCCGAGTATAATAAAGCTGTTAAAGAATATAATGAAGCAGTAAAAAATGCTAAAGAAGCTATGGCTAAACTAGATGAAGCTAAAGCAGGATATGCAGAGGCTAAAACTGGAGTACAAACGGCAAAAGACGAATTCTATAAAAACCTCTTAGCTAATCAAGCTCAAGAAGTTGTAGATCCATCTGCAGTTGAAATTGTAGATCCATCATCTCAACAATCTAATAGTGGAAATCCAGTTATTAGCGGAATCGAGATTTCTGAAAATGGAGCAACAATAACAGATACAGGAAATGCTCAAGTAGGTAAAGATGGAGTAGTAACTCCTGAAGCAGTACCAACAGAAGCTGAAACACCAGTTGATATACCTCCAGAAGAAATAGTGAATGACGATGAAGCAGAGCAAACATCAAATGGTGGAATTCCAATAATTGATGTTGGACAAACAACAAGCGGAACAATATCAAATGAAGATATTCCAATATAGAGAATAAGAAGGTTAGGAGGATTACAAGTGAGAGAAAAATATTTACCAATTGGTACAGTAGTACTTCTTAAGGGAGGTAAAAAAAGAGCTATGATTACAGGTTTCTGTTCAGTAGCTCAAGAAAACCAAGAAAAAATCTATGATTACTCTGGATGTGTATATCCAGAAGGATATCTAAGTTCGAATCAAGTTTGTTTATTCGACCATGATCAAATAGATAAAATATTCTTCTTAGGATATGAAGATGAAGAAGAAAAAGCTTTCAAAGAAAAACTAAATACAATAGTAAGTTCAATTGAAAATAAACCTAAATTTGAAAGTGCAGATAAAGATGATTCAGACGATTCTAATGATTCAACTGAAGATACTGGTTTCAATCCCTTTGGTGTAAACAATTAAAGTTAGAAACAAAAGTTTCTAACTTTTTCTTTTATTAAAAATAAATAACATATAAAAAAATTATTAGTTTTTTTATTGATTTCAATACTTGAAAATAAATACTTAATTATATATAATTAGTAAGAAGAATAGCTAGTATATAGCTCTTTTATATTCAAGTCAGGGGATGAAAAATATGCCAATAAGTGGAAGAGAACTAACGTTAGAAAGAAAAAGATTAGTCGAAGTATTAAAATTATTAGATGATAAACTTACTGAAGCTGGAAATGTTATTTTTAAAGACGAAGAAAAGCTATTAGAATTCAAAAAGTATACTTGGGAAAATATGCGTAGTTTTGATGCTCAAGAACTTAGACAAGCAACTGCTGATACTGAATTAGAAGCTAATAAATTACTATTAAAACAAGATTACTTTTTAAAACTATATAAAATTAAAGATAAACCATACTTCGCTTCTATTGTATTTGAAGATGAAGATAAAGAAAGATATAGTATATATCTAGGTATGACATATTTAAAAGATGAGGAATATGGTAATATCATTTATGATTGGCGTAGTCCAATATGTAGTATTTTTTATGATTTTGAAATCGGTCCTTGTGCTTATGCCGCACCTGCTGGAATGATAAAAGGAACTTTACTTAGAAAAAGACAATATAAAATTGAAAATAGAAAAATGATCAGTGCCTTTGATAACTCTGTTAACATTGATGATGAACTACTTCAAGAAGTATTAGCATCAGATAGTAATGAAAAGATGAAAAACATAGTTAATACTATTCAACAAGAACAAAACAACGTTATTAGAAATGTAAGAGATAAGACTTTAATCGTATCTGGTATAGCTGGATCTGGAAAAACCTCAGTAGCTCTCCATCGTATAGCTTTTTTACTATATAAGATAGATAATTTAACTAATGAGGATATACTTATTTTTTCACCTAATCAAATATTTACAGAATATATTTCCAATGTTTTACCAGAACTAGGTGAAAATAATACACTTCAAACAACATTTAATGATTATTTAAATAAACAAATAACTGAATTTCAATCAGTAGAACCATTTATGGATTTTATAGGAAAATACTACTCAGAAAAACAAGATAATATTCCTCTAATAAAATATAAACAAAGTGATGAAATAATAACAGATATTAATCTTTATATTGAAGATTATATACGTAAAGCTCGAGTATTAAAAGATTTTACTGAAAATAAGATATATGACATATCAAAATCAGAATTAAATGAACTAATACATGATTATTATAATAATCTTCCTTTCTATGAAAGAATAGAAGTAATAGCAGGTAAATTAAGTGAAAAAAACTATAAAGGTAGTACTAAGAAAAAAGCCACTTATCAAAAGCTAATATATGAAAATAGTAATTTTAGAAAAGATTTCAAAGACATCTATTTAGGATTCTTCAGTAGTGAATTTTGTAAAATAAGAATGAACGATAAAGAAATAAGATATTTTAATAAAACAAAAGAAATACCATATGTTGATGCTTTATTATTTGTCTACATCAAAGGCTTATTAGAAGGATTTCCTTATGAAAGAAATATTCGCCAAGTAGTAATAGATGAAGCTCAGGATTACAATTATCTACAATATTTAATAATAAGTAAAATATTTAAAAATAGTAATTTTACTATTTTAGGAGATATAAACCAAACTATTAATCCATATTATAAATATGAAACTTTAGATATATTAAGTAATATATTTCCTAAAAGTAAGTGTATAAGTTTAACAAAAACTTATCGTTCAAGTCCAGAAATAATAGAATTTACAAACAAAATACTAGGTTTAAATCATGTATGTGCAATAAGAAAGACTAATTCTGTTCCTTTAGTTCATCGAACTAATATTAATCTATTACCAACAGATATTAATTATTTAAGATTAAAATATAAATCTGTTGCATTAATAACAAGAGATTCTAAAACAGCCGAGAAATTATACGAAAGATTAAAAGCTCTTGTTCCAATTTCTTTACTAAAGAATAATACAGAAGAATTTAATAAAGAATTAGTAATTTTACCAGCTTATTTAGCTAAGGGATTAGAATTTGATAGTGTCATAGCATATAGTGATCCAGAGTCAAAATATTTAAAAACTGAAAAAAATCTATTATATGTTGCTTGTACTAGAGCTCAACATGAATTAATAGTATATTCATAAATACTTATAGTAAGGGGGGATAAAAATGAGTGTAACACCTACGGAACAAATAAAAATTATAAAATATATACAAACAACACAATTTTCAAATAAAAACTATGGTGATTTATTACTTTTGATGGATAAAAAAAAGAAAATAGAAAGTAAAACAATTGATTTAATAGAATTCTTAATTAATTATACTTATAAAGAAACAACAAAAGAAAAAGTATCGGAAAATTTATTAAGAAGAGAACTTATAATAATGTTTGATATTTTTAATCAAATTATTAATATAGATCTAAGTGAAGAACAAAAAAATAAATTAAAAATAATATTTTCTTTTTATCAAAAAGAAAATATTGATAATGAAGATATAATTGATTATAGCAATAGAATAGCTGAATTACTAAGAATAAAAATTGATGTAGTAGAAGGAAATATACTGAAAGAGGAACAAGAAAAAGAAGATAGAATAAATGAATTAGAAAAACTAGTAGAATCATTAAAAAAAGATTTACAAAGAATAAAAAAAGATTTAGAAGGCCAGTTAGAAAAAACTAAAAATTCTAATGAAGAATTTATAGATAGAAATAGATCTTTAAAAAAACAAGTAGCAGATCTTCAAAAAGAATTAGTAGAACTAAAAGAAGAAATAAAAGCAAAAACGAATAAAGAAGAAGACTTAGAAGCAAAGTTAGAAAGATTAAAAGAAGAAATAGAGTCGCTTAAAACTAATCACGATAACGATTTAAATACTATTAGTAGATTACAAGAAAGTATAGCTGTTTATGAAAACAATGTAGAAGTAGAAATACGTATTCAAAGAATTGCCGATATAATAATAAGATTATTATTACAAAACAAATTTACTGAATACGCCTTAAAAGAAGAATTAAATAATAATAGTATAGTATTACAAGAAGGTGAATATCTAAAAGCTATGAAAATAGTAAAAAGTAAGATGAGTATTTCTACTACTATTTTTAATGGCCAAAAAAATTATAGTATTCAAAGACCTCTTTATTATACAAATCAAGTTCTTACTTTAGGAGCCGATACAAGTTGTATAGACATTTTGCTTTTATCAGATTTTCATCTAGATAATGATACGGATATTGAAAAGGCAACTCATACAATAAATGATTATGCTAGTCAGAATGGAATATCATTAATTGTTGATATGGGAGATTTCTTAGGTTTTAGATCAGGAAAAGAAGATTTATTAACAAGATATGAAAATGGCTGTCGATTAGTTGAAAGATGTATCAATCTATTTCCACGAGTAGATGGAGTATACCACGCCATATTAGGTGGAAATCATGATAAAGATAGTTTTGATTATGGATGTGACTTATTAAAAGAATTAACAGATAATAGAGAAGATTTTATATATTTAGGCTATGATAGTGCAATACTAAGTGTAAATGGCGTTATAAGTAATAAAACAAGCTTCTTACTACATCATTTACAAAAGAGAGTAAAAGATCCATTAGATGATAGTGCTTATGACACCAAGTATTACAAAGATTACTTGTCAAAATATTATAGTCCTCAAGAAATATCCTTAAATAATTTTTTTCTTACCTTTATTGGTGGAGCTCATATGAATGGAATATATAATAATTTTGCTCTTGTTCCATCCTTTATGAATGATCGTAAATTTAATGGAGCTATCCATATAAGAGCATTTTTAAATGAAAAAATGGAAATTAAAAATATGGTAATAATCAATTTAATTAATTGTGAAACATTAGTACCAGTATCAGAAGTATATTATAAAAAATAAATAATATACTTTTTTTGTTTGTTAGCAAATGATATACTAACAATAGGAAGTGATCTAAATATGCTATTAGAAGTTAATACTTGCCAAAACACTGTTAAAGCTTGGCAAATACTTGGATATCTTATAACTATATTAAAAATATTAGTACCATTATTAATAATAATAACTAGTACTATATCACTATTTAGTGTTATTACTAAAGGAAACCAAGAAGAAACTATAAGAGCATGGATAATAATAGGTAAAAAATTAATAGCAGGAATAATAATATTCTTTATACCCACACTAGTTGATGCTTTCATTCATTTTCTAGTAAATAATGATTATATGAAAAAAAGTACTGAAATATGTGCTATATGTATGTATAAACCTTCTAGTAGTGATTGTGAAAGATATATAAATATTTATAATAAAATAGCTGAAGATGAGATAGAAGAATTCAAAAAAGAAGAACAAAAACTTTCTGGCGAAATAGACACCGATGAAATGGTGGATGGTCAAGTAGATTCCAAAGAAGAAGCTACTGGTTCAGTTAATAACAGTTCTAATTATAATCAAAGTAATTCAAACGGTTCTTCAAGTGGTAATTCTTCTAATAATCAAAGTGGTAATAGTAATGGTAGTAATGGTGATAAAACATTAGAAACAAGTTATGGAGTATTCTTAGGACTTGATCATGATAGTGGCATTGAAAAATTATTAAAATATAAACTTGTAGTAATAGATTTACAAGAATATGATAAATCAGATGTTGATAAACTTCATGCTAATGGCATAAAAGTATATTCTTATTTAAATGTAGGATCAGTAGAAAACTATCGACCATACTATAAAAGATTTAAAAATTTATATTTAGGAACATATGAGAACTGGGAAGATGAAAAATGGGTTGATGTTAGTGACAAAGGTTTTCAAAGTTTTATTCTAAATGAATTAGAACCTAAATTACGAGCTAATGGAGCGGATGGATATTTTATTGATAACTGTGATGTTTATGCCAATTTTAAAAAAAGTAAAATTTATGAAGGATTAAAAACAATACTTGGCGGAATTCATAGTCATGGATTACCTATGTTAATAAATGGTGGTGACGAATTTGTCTCTAAAGCTATAAAAGATGGTAGTTATGGAAGTTTATTTGATGGAGTTAACCAAGAAGAAGTCTTTACCTTAATCAATTTTGATAATCATACATATAAAAGCCAATCTTCTGGAGAAAAAAAATATTATCAAAATTATTTACAAGAAGTAAAATCCAAAAACTTACTAGTATATTTGTTAGAATATGGCGCTTCAGATAGTAAAGAAAAAGAAATAGCTGAATACTGCAAAGCCAATGGATTTGCTTATTATAACTCTAAATCATACGATTTAAACTAAAACAAATATTTATATTTGTTTTTTTGTTACATTAATATAAAAAATAATTGCTATATTTACTACCAATAATAATTGTGATAGAATTAACATAGAATGGAGGAAATGAGAATGAGAAAGGAAAGTAATATACAAAATATTCTAATAATAGTATTAGCAGCAACTGTATTAGTTATGTCAGTAGGTTATGCAACATTTAGTAGTAATCTTGCAATAAATAGTAGTACTGCAACATTTAATAAAGCAGTTTGGGATGTACGCTTCGATGAAGATTCATTTGAAGAAACATCAACTATTACAGCAGACACAACTCCTACAGTTAGTGGTAATAGTGTTTCTTTTGCAGTTACATTACCACAACCAGGAGATACCTATACATTCAAAATAAATGCTAAAAACTTTGGAACTATCGATGCTAATATGAAAAAAATTACTATGAGTGGTGTTACAGCAGAAAATGAAAAATTTGTAAGTTATACTGTAAATTATAATGGCACAGATTATACATCAACAACTGATGGATTAAATGTTGCTTTAGCTGCTGAAGCAACACATACAATAACTGTAACAGTTAAATATTTAGTTCCTGAAAATCCAGCTGATTTACCATCACAACAAGATGTTACAGTTAATTTAACTGCAGCTTTCGATTACGAAGATGCTTTAGCTTAATAACCAAATATTATAAGAATTACTTTTTGTAATTCTTATAATATAAATGGGGTTGATTTCATGAAAAAATATGAAATATACATAATAGAAATATTATTATTTATTTCTATTATAATGTTTAATATTGTTTATAAAAGTGTATTATTCCAAAATTTAAGTATAATAATAATATCTATTTATGCCATAGTTAGATTTGGCATAATGAAAGATAATAATTATTTAAAAAATATGACAACAAAAATAGTTTTATCTAGTATTCTATTATATTTTATAACAATATATGCACTAGGTTTAATTATGGGATTTAATAAATCTCCATTTTCACTTAATATAAATTATATATTTAATATAATAGTATTAGAAAGTATAGTCATAGTATTTGAAGAAATCTTAAGATATATTATTGCTAGAAATACCCAACATAGAAAAATACCACTAATAATATACACTATAATATTAATAATATTGAATGTTATTATAGAAATAAATGGGTATAGTTTAAATAATGGCGAAGTAATATTTATCTTTATTACAACTATTATAATACCAACTATTTCTATCCAAGCAGTGTGTTCATATCTAACATATAAAGTTAGCTATAAACCATCTATAATACTTAACATAAGTATATCTTTATATCAATATATATTGCCAATAATTCCCAATATAGGCAATTATTTATATGCTGTAGCAAACACTGCACTACCGTATATAATATACTTTAGTACAAGTAGATTAAACCAATATAAAGATAAAGTAAATATGTATAAAAATACTCTATTAAGAAAACTATTATACGTTCCAATCATAATTATAATAGTAATACTTGTCCTATTAGTATCAGGTATATCAAACGATACCATAATAGCAGTAGGATCAGGTTCTATGTCACCAACATATGATAGAGGCGACGCAGTAATATATCAAAAAACCAAAATAGATGATATTAAAATTGGAGAAATATTAGCGTTTAAAAAAAGTAACAAAGTAATTACTCATAGAATAGTAAATATAGAAAAGAATAATAAATATATTATATATACTAAAGGAGACGCTAATAAAAACATAGATAGTTGGACAGTAAATGAACAAGAAGTTCTAGGTATAGTAAAATATAGAATTAAATATTTAGGATATCCAACACTATGGTTTAATGAGATAATAAATGGAAAGGAGAAAGAATAATGAAAGAATCATATGCCAAGAGAATAGTAATTATTTTTATCTTCTTTTTAGTTTTTCTAATTATCGGAATCACATTCCTAAACATAGGACTAAATAGTAAAAAGACAATAAGTTTAAAATATCAAGAAAGTAATAATATAGATTATAAAGTTTATTTAAAAGAAAACAATTTCTTTGATGATGAATATATGTTACCAGGGAAAACATATATTACTAGTTTAATAGATCATATAGAAGTTGATTTTGATTACAATATAGGTTTTAATGATACAATAGATGCTGATTATAAATATAAAATAATAGCTAAAATAGAAGCTAATAAGAGTGATACTACTTCCAAAAGTAATTATTGGACTAAAGAGTATACCTTAGTAGAAGAAAACTTAAAATCTATTAAAAAACAACCTAGTTATACTATTAACCAACATATAAATGTAGATTATAATAAATATAATGCTATTCTAAATGAATTTAAAAAAACACTAGGTTTAAATTCTTCCACAGGAGTTTTAAAAGTATATTTAGACATATCAAGTAACGTTAAAACTAAAGATATATCAACACCAATAAAAAGTAATTTATTATTAAAATTACCATTATCTGAATTAGCAATAGAAGCATCTATAGAAAGTGATACAAAGAATAATATAAAAGAAATAAAAAAAGAAGTAAAAGAAAAAGGAATTACTTATACAATTCTAACTATTATTGGTATTTTTAGTTTACTATTATCTATTTTCTTAGCTCTAACCATATTAAGAAGTAGAAGACTATATAAAAATAGTTATAAATATGATTTAGAAGTAGATAGAATATTATCAACATATGATAGTATTATTGTTAATATAAAAGAACTACCTAATTTAGAAGGATATAATGTAATAAAAGTTGAAAGCTTTAATGAACTAATTGATGCTCATAGTGAAATAAGAAAACCTATTAATTATTACAAAGAAAAAGATTTAAGTGCCTTCTTCTTAATTAGTGATAACATAGCATGGAAATATATTATTTATAAAAAAAGAAAAAGGAGAATAAAATAATGAAAGACAAAGGAAGAATAGTAATAACAATAGTATTCTTTTGTCTTCTTTTTAGTATGTCAATAGGATACGCAACTTATATTTCTAAGACTAATATAAATGGTAATGCAACTTTTTATAAAAATGGTAAAATAACCATATCTAGTGCTGTTCTTACAGATTATAAGAATTTACAAAATCCTATAAATCCTATTATCGAAGATACTAATATATCTTTTAATTTAAACTTCTATGTTCCGAGAACAGAAGAAGGTTTAAATGATACTTATTATGCAACCTATCAAGTAACTATAGATAACGATTCTGTCTTTGATTACATCTTTAAATCAAGTGATTTTTCTACTGATTTAAATATCCAAAACGCCGAAGATGTAGAATTATCATATTTTACAGAAGGAATAGAAATAAACGAGGTTATACCTACAAAATCAACAAAAACATTTTACTTAACGATAAACATGGTTCCAAATAATGCTGGTAATTTTAATATTTCTAGTGAAATAGATTTTATATTAGAAGAAGAAACTAAAAATGGAAATATAATTGGTAGTATACCAAAAGACTTGACGGGTAATCTTATTAATAATAGTGTCATCCCAATTGAAGCTACAATTATTAACACTTATACCGATAATAAAACCTATAATATAATAGTTACTAATAATAGTTTTGAATTAGTTGATTTAAATGGAAATAGCCTACCTACCTATACAATTAATGCTAATAGCGAAGATACTAAAACAATATATGTAAAAATAAAAGACGGAGCTAGATTTGCTTCTGAAAGACAAAATCTAAATATCTTTCTTTCCGTTAATGGTGAACCTATCAATATGGGAATGATTCAATTAACAGTACCTAAAGATGATACTTTAGTAGATGTAACTCCTCCTATAGTATCAAATGTAATAGGAACTAGGCAAAATAATCAAGGTGAAGTTTTGGTAAGTTTTGAGGCCTCAGATGATTTTGGAATACATAATTTTAAAATAGAAGTATATAAGAATAATACATTAGTAGATACTAAAACTATTGGACCAGATGTTAGAAGTACTATAATTACTAATTTAGAAGATGGAACATATAGATTTAAAGTTATAGCAGAAGATACTAGTGGCTTAACATCTTATAGTGAAAGTAATAACAATGAGTATAGATGGATTATGAAAGTAACCATAAATATTACTCAAGGAGGACCAAACGGTAACTATACTACTATCTATAATCAAAACTATACAACAACTATAACTGCTAATAACAACAGGAATCTTCCTACTAACTTAACAATTACTATGGGTGGAGTGACTTTAAATGGTAATAATTATAACTATAACAATAGATCTGGAGCTTTAACAGTATATAATGTTACAGATGATTTAAATATTACTGGAGCAACAACTGGTAATGTTTGCTTGATAGAGGGTACTAAAATATTACTTGCTAATAACACATATAAAAATATTGAAGATATAAAATATGATGATTTATTAATGGTTTGGAATTATGAAACAGGAAAACTTACCAAAGAGTATCCAATATGGATGGAACAAGAAAAAGTAAGTAATAGTTATACTAAAATATACTTTAATGATGGATCTAATATTGGAGTAGTAGGTGCACACTCATTCTTTAGTAGAGATTACAATGAATTTGTTAGTGTTGATGATAAAGAAAAATTTCATATCAATAGTAGAATACTAAAATTAAATAATAATAAGTTGAAAGAAGTAAAGGTTACTAAGATAGAAAAAATTAATAAAAAGGTAAAATACTACTTTGTAGCATCTACTAGATATTGGAATATAATTAGTAATGATTTTATAACTACAGATGGTTATACTGATATAAGCAATTTATATAAGTTTAATAAAGATATTACTTGGGAAAAGAATAGAAATATAATAAAAGTAGATTATGAAGAAGTAAAAAATGTATTACCTTATTATCTATTTAAAGGATTTAGAGCAGAAGAAGTAGGAGTATTAATAGCTAAAGATCAAGGAAGTCTTCAATCTTTTAGAGACTATGTTAGCGGCTTAATAGTAAATAGTAATATGATAAAAAAGCCAATAATGAGAGATAATAAGAGATATTGGATGGTAACTACAAGCAAAGATATAATAAGCAATAAAAAAGATTACTTAGTTAAAGAAGGAGATTACTATACATTGCCAGAAGGAAAGTGGTATAGTACATCTGAAAACAAAATATATAAAGGTAATACTAAAATAAGAGTATGGACAGGAATGCATTTTGAATTAATAGAATAAATTGTTGACAAAATCATTAGTATAGTTTATAATCAATCTTGTTATTAAAAAGAAAGCGATGTATCCACATCCACCTGATTGTAGAAAGATACGATAGGTATAAGGCTTAAGATTATATTATTGATTTAAGACTTAATGGGTGGATACTAGGTATTCGCCATTTTTGATTGTGTGGAGGTGCTTATCATAGCAAAGGATAAAAATGAATTACCTATAAATGGTGAAATTAAAGTTCAAGAATTAATGGTAATAGGTCCAAATGGAGAACAAATGGGTACTAAAAAGTTGGAAGATGCACTAACTTTAGCAAATTACGCTGGATTAGATTTAGTTTTAATGAGTGGTAATGCTGCAAATCCTGTTGGTAAAATAATGGATTATAACAAATACCGTTATGAAAAACAAAAAAAACAAAAAGAAGCTCAAAAGAAACAAAGAGAAAGTAATAAGGAAGTAAAAGAATATCGTCTTTCTCCAACTATAGATATTCATGACTTTAATACTAGAAAGAAAAATGCTAGTGAATATTTAGTAAAAGGTCATAAGATAAAAGTGTTTATAAAATTTAAAGGAAGACAAATGTCTCATCCAGAAATAGGAAAAGATGTAATGCTTCGTTTTGCTTCAGAACTAGAAGAATGTTCTATTATTGAAAGTCAACCAAAATTAGATGGTAGAACAATGGTTATGATACTTGCACCAAAAAAGTAAAAGAAAAGAGGAATTAGTATGGGAAAATGTAAACAAAAGACACATAAAGCATCTAGTAAAGTATTTAAAGTAAAAAAGAATGGTAGTTTAACTTATAAAAAATCAAATGGTAATCATCAAACAGCTGGTGATTCAGGAAAACAAATTAGACAAAGAAGAAATAAAGGCGTTTTATCAACATCTGATGCAAAACGTTTAAAAAATTTCATTTAATAGAAAGGTGATTAACATATGGCAAGAGTTAAAGGCGGAAATGTCGCTAAAAATAGAAGAAGAAAAGTATTAAAAGCAGCTAAAGGTTACTTTGGTTCAAAACATAGATTATTTAAGACTGCTCAAGAACAAACATTCCATAGTGGAGTATATGCTTTTAGAGATAGAAAGGCAAATAAAAGAAACTTCCGTAAATTATGGATTGTTAGAATTAATGCAGCATGTCGTGAAAATGAAATTAGTTATTCTAAATTCATTAGTGGTTTAAACAAAGCTGGTATTGAAATAAATAGAAAAATGCTTAGTGAACTAGCTATTGATAATGCTGCATCTTTTGCAGAATTAGTTAAAATAGCTAAAGATGCTAACGAAGGTAAAGCTCCTAAGAAGGTTGAAGTAAAAGCTGAAACAAAAGCAGAAAAAGCTCCAGCTAAAAAAGAAGATCAAGATCTATCAAAACTAACTGTTTCAGAACTAAAAGAAATGGCTAAGAAGAAAAATATTGAAAACTATACTGCTATGAAAAAAGCAGAATTAGTTGATGTACTAAGTAAGTAATAATACTTGCTTTTTCTTTGGTTTACTTTTCACCTCACATCTTGTATAATTATCATAGTTATGATAGGAGTGATAGTGTGCGAAAAATAATGGCTAGTATTGATATTGGTACAGATAGTATAAAACTAGTAGTAGGCGAAATGTTTAGAAACAAGCTTAGTATTTTAGCATCTCTATATGAACCTGTTCAAGGAATGGAAGATGGACTTATCATAAATGAAAATGAATTTAAAGAATGTTTAAAAAAAGCTATAAGTAAAGCTGATGATATAATAGGTATTCCAATTAAACAAGTTATAATAACAGTTCCTCCTAGAGACTTAGAATTCTCAGTTATTACAGGAGAAATAGAAGTTACTAATAATAAACATATTGTAACAGGTTCAGATATTAGTAGAGTATTTAAAGAAGCTTTACGTGGTCAAATAAAAGAAGGAAGAGAATATATTAACCTTTTGCCGACAAGCTTTTCAACATCTGATGGCAAAAAAGTAAGAGATCCAAAAGGTTTAGAGTCAGAAACTCTATCTGCTCGAGGTATTCTAATTACAGCTCCTCAGAGTAATATATACCCAATATTAGAAACCTTAGAAAGACTAGGTGTAGAAGTATTAGATATATCACTTACAGCAATCGGAGATTATTATGAATATAAAATAAATGAAATGAAAGATAACTCTGGTATAATTATAAATATTGGACATGAAAAGACAGAAGTTTCCTTATTTAATAAAGGTATTCTTACTAACACAGAAAGTCTAAATGTAGGTGCAAAAAATATCGAAAATGATTTAATGTATATTTATAAAATAGATGCTAAGACAGCAAGAGATATAAAAGAAAACCTAGGTCTTGCATATTCTAAGAATGCTAAAGAAGAGAATAGTATAGAAGTGATAGATAAATATAATGATAGAATAATAGTAAATCAATTAGAAGTATCAAAAATTATTCAAAGCCGTATTGAAGAAATACTGAATTTATGCAAAAATCAAATAAATATCTTAACAAAAAAAGAAATAAGTTATATAATTATCACAGGAGGATTAACTGAATGTAGAGATTTTAGATTAATTCTAAATAAGATATTTAAAGATAAAGTTATAGTTGGTCGTGTAAGTGAATTAGGAGTTAGACACAATAGATACGGAGCCGCTGTAGGTTTAATTAAATATTATAATGAAAAATCTAGATTGAAAGATAAAGATTATTCTATATATAGTATAGAAGAACAACAAGCATTAGGGGGATATGATCTTGATGAAGAAGATAACGATTCCTCTATCGTAAAATTGTTTAGAAATTTTTTCGGATAGATTAAAGGAGGATGTTAAATGCACGGTTTAGAAAGAGATCAAATAGCAAAAATTAAAGTCATCGGTGCCGGTGGTGGAGGTTGCAATGCCGTAAATCGTATGATTGAATCAGGAGTTGGTGGAGTAGATTTCATAGTTGCTAACACTGATTTACAAGTATTAAATGTAAGTAAAGCAGAAACAAAAATCCAATTAGGAACCGATGGCCTTGGTGCTGGTGGTAATCCCGAAATTGGCCGTGAAGCTGCAGTAGAAAGTAAACAAGAAATAGAAGATGTATTAAAAGGCGCAGATATGGTCTTTGTTACATGTGGACTTGGTGGAGGTACCGGAACAGGAGCTGCTCCAATTATTGCTGAAATAGCTCAAGAACAAGGAGCTCTAACAGTAGCAATAGTTACAAAACCTTTCAAATTTGAAGGAAGACGTAGAATGGAAAATGCTGAAGTTGGTTTAGCTGAGTTAAGAAAACATGTCGATACAATTATCGTTATTCCAAATGATAGATTAAGAGATATTATCGATAGATCAACTCCTATCATTGAAGCTTTTAAAGAGGTAGATAATGTATTAAGACGTGCTGTTCAATCAATATCAGATTTAATAGCAGTATCTGGTTTAGTTAACCTAGACTTTGCTGACGTTAAAGCAGTAATGCAAAATAGAGGAAATGCTATTATTGGTATTGGTATAGGTGAAGGAGAAAATAGAGCGATTGAAGCTGCTCAACAAGCTGTAGCATCACCATTACTAGAAAATACTATTGATGGAGCAACAGATGCTATTATAAATATTACTGGTGGTAACTCTCTAACATTATTTGAAGCAGAAGATGCTGCTGAAGTAGTAAGAAATGCTGCTAATACAGATATAAATACAATCTTCGGAGCTGTAATTAATGAAAACTTAAATGACGAAGTAATAGTTACAGTAATTGCAACAGGATTTGATGATGATAAAGAACAAGTAGGAGGTATTACAGATGAACTTCCTAATAACGACTCATATATAAGAAGTGATATTGATAAAGATATAGAAATACCACCATTCTTAAGAAATAGAGACGATTTTTAATCGTCTTTTTTCTTTACTGAAAAAATAAAATATGGTATATTGTTATTAGAATAGAGGTATGTTATATGATTATATTTAGCAAACTAAAAAAAGAAAAAGAAAATAAAGAAATTAAACATCTGTTAATTAATTCAACTTTTGATTTAATAATTTATACTCTTATTTTTTTAGTAATATTTATTTTATTAAGAATGGGACTAAAAAATATCTTTGACTTAAATAATTCTAATCGTATAATAGAAACATATAAAGAAGCTATTACATACACTGTTAATCATACAATTTACGTTTCAATAATTACTATAATAGTTAATATCGGAACTTTCGTTGTATATCTATTAACAGTTCTTAGTAGTTTTAAAAAGAAGTTAATTAATAAAAATAATTATAAAGCATATATTATATATATGATTATAAGTATATTACTATTATCATCTATAGCAGGAATATTAATAATATATTTATCATTTAACAGTTTACTGTGTATTAGTCATATATGCAAAGTATCTGATTTATCATTCTATAATTATGAATTAGAAGTATATTCTCGTTTAAGTATAGGATTAGTATTAGATTACGCAATATGGACCTTTATAACTATAGCTATTTGTACAAATATAATAAAATATTTACATAATAAAAAGATTCTAATTAAAGAAAAAAAGTCAATATCATTAAAAAGACTTTTTAAAAAGAAAAATAAATAAAGGTAGGTGTTAATATGGAAGGAATTCTTCAAATGCTTTTAGGTTTTGCACTTATAGCTTTAGTAATTGGTATTGTTCTTTATATAGTAGAAGCAATATTTTTAAATAAGTATAATAAGTTAGTAACAGGAAAAGGAACTATCCTTGCTTGGATACCTTTTTATTTTCAGGCCTATTTACTAGGTAAACTTGCTTTTAATAAAGTGGTAGGTTGGGTCCTAGTAGCAGCAGAATTTGCTACTGCAAAAGTCAAAATAGGAAATGTTGATGTAACATTAATAAAAAATGAATCATTAAGAAGTATAATGGGTACTGGATATACATTAGTAACAATTTGTATTCTAATATATGCTTTTGTTAAATATAAAAATCTAAAAAAATCAGTTGTACTAAATAATAATATGGTAGATGATGGAACAAATATTAGTGCTCAAGCGATTCCAAATACTAACGTTAATCAAAATGATCCATTCGCTCCAAATCCCAATGTAGGTGTAGAACCAAAGATGCAAAATTCAAACAATATATTAGATGCTAGTGTTACAATTGATAGTATTATACAAAAAGCACCTACACCAGATGAGAATCCAACTAATAATATAATAGTAACAAATACTATAAATGATGTTGGAGCAGTAGTTCAAAATCCAACTGTACCAGCTCAAGAGCCACCGATAGCACCAGTAGCTCCAAATGCACCGGTAGTACCAGAACAACCTGTTGCACCAGTAGTGCCAAACGCACCAGTAGTACCAGAACCAGCTGTTGCTCCAGTAGTGCCAAATGAGCCAGCAGTACCAGAACAACCTGTTGCACCAGTAGCGCCAAATGCACCAGTAGTGCCAGAACAACCTGTTGCTCCAGTAGTGCCAAATGAGCCAGTAGTGCCAGAACCAGCTGTTGCTCCTGTAGCTGAACCACAAGTTTCAACTACAGAAACGGTTGCAAATATACCAGAATCTATAACGGATACATCAGTAATGCAAACACAAGTAAATACACCTCCGGTTGACACAAATAATCCGAATAATATGTAAATATATAACAAGATAACAATAAAAATGTTATCTTTTTCTTGTGTGGTTCAAATTTATAATTCTTTGTGATATAATTAAATAGGTGTAAATATGAGAAATATATATGGAATAAAAAGACAAGATTTAGAAGAATATTTCTTAAGTAAGGATTTAAAAAAATATAAAGCCTTGCAAGTTTTTGAGTGGTTATATGAAAAAAAAGTTCGTTCTTTTAGTGAAATGACCAATATAAAAAAAGAATTACAAGAAGAACTTGCTAAGGATTTTACTAACCAGTTTATTACTATTGTAAAAAAACAAGAAGATAAACTAACCAAGAAGTATCTATTTAAACTACTAGATGATAATTACATTGAAGCTGTTTTAATGGAACATGATTATGGCTTAAGTATTTGTGTAAGTAGTGAAGTAGGATGCAATATGGGATGTGCTTTTTGTGAATCTGGAAGATTAAAAAAAGTAAGAAACCTAGAAAGCTACGAAATGGTTGAACAAATACTATTAGTAGAAAATGATATAAAAAAGAGAATATCTAGTGTAGTAATAATGGGAATAGGAGAACCATTAGATAACTATGATAATGTATTAGATTTTATAAAAATAATAAATGATGCTAAAGGATTAGCGATAGGAGCTAGACATATTACCTTATCAACATGTGGACTTATACCTCAGATAAAGAAATTATCTGAAGAACCATTACAAATAAATTTAGCTATTTCTCTTCATGCTCCTAATACTCAACTAAGAGATAAAATAATGCCAATTAACAAAGCTTATAAACTTGATGAATTAATAAAAACAATAAAAGAATATATCGATAAAACTAATCGAAGAGTAACAATTGAATATGTAATGCTAAATGGAGTAAACGATAATGAAACCCAAGCTATGGAATTAGCTAAATTACTTAAAGGAATGAATATATACGTTAACTTAATTCCTTATAACGAAACTAGTCATTTAGATTATAAACGTAGTACACCAGAAAGAATTAAAAAATTCTATGATATATTAATAAAACAAGGTCTTACAGCAACAACAAGAAAAGAATTTGGAAGTAATATTGATGCTGCCTGTGGACAACTTAGAAGCAAAGAGGTGAAATCATGAAAAGTTTTTATTTAACAGATACAGGAAAAGTAAGAAATCATAATGAAGATTCCGTTACTATTTTAAAAAATGCTAACGACGAGTACCTTCTTATTGTTGCAGATGGTATGGGTGGTCATAGAGCAGGAGAAGTTGCTTCTTCTTTAGTTTTAACTCACCTAGGTAAAAGATTTAATGAAACGTCTACTATTGGAAGTAAAATAGATGGAATAAACTGGATTAGAGATAATATAGCTGAAATTAATAAAGAAATAATAGATTATACTAAAAAGAATCCGGAAAGTACTGGTATGGGAACTACTTGTGTATTAGCTTTACTTACTAAAGAATTCTTGATATTTGGTAATGTTGGAGATTCATCAGGTTTTGTTTTTAAAAATGGTAAATTAACAAAAGTTACTAAAGATCATACATTAGTAAACCTATTAATTGAAGCAGGAGACTTAACAGAAGAAGAAGCCAAATATCATCCAAAGAAAAACGTCTTAATGAAGGCTTTAGGAACTTTTGAAAAAGTAGATGTAGATATATTTGAAGTTGATACCAATGTTGATGGAATACTATTATGCAGTGATGGATTAACTAATATGTTAAGCAAAGAACAAATAGAAAAAGTTCTAAATGATGAAGAATTAGAAATAGAAGAAAAATTAATTAAGCTAATTAGAAAAAGCAATGCAAGGGGTGGACAAGACAATATTTCAGTAGCTTATTTAACACTTGAAAGTGGTGAAGAAGAATGATAATGAAAGGTCAAAAGATAAATGATAGATACCAAATCATCAAATCAATTGGTGAAGGTGGTATGGCTAATGTTTATCTAGCTTATGATACTATTTTAGATCGTGACGTAGCTGTTAAAGTTTTACGTGGTGACCTTGCTGATGACGAAAAATTTGTCCGTCGTTTTCAAAGAGAAGCTTTATCAGCATCATCTCTATCTCATCCAAACATTGTTGAAGTTTACGATGTAGGAGATGATAATGGCCAATATTTCATAGTGATGGAATATATAGATGGTAAAAATTTAAAAGATTTACTCAAAAAGAGAGGAAAGCTTACCGTTTCTGAAGTAGTAGATATAATGAGTCAAATTGCTGATGGTTTATCAGTTGCTCATGATTCATATATTATTCACCGTGATATTAAGCCTCAAAACATTATGATATTAGAAAATGGCTTAGTAAAGATTACTGACTTTGGAATTGCCATGGCAATGAATGCAACCCAGCTAACACAAACAAATTCTGTTATGGGTAGTGTACACTATTTACCACCAGAACAAGCATCTGGTAAAGGATCTACCTTAAAAAGTGATATATATTCAATGGGTATCTTAATGTATGAATTACTTTCAGGAACCCTTCCTTATCGTGGAGATAATGCTGTTGAAATCGCTTTAAAGCATTTAAAAGAACCTCTTCCATCTATTAGAGAAGAGTTTCCAGATATTCCTCAAAGTGTTGAAAATATTATTTTAAAAGCAGCAGCTAAAAATCCCAAAAATAGATATAACGATGCTAGAGAAATGTATGAAGACTTAGTAACTTGTTTAGATGAATCTCGTCAAAACGAAGCTAAATTAGAATATAAATATCCTGAGTTAGATACTGACGGCAAAAAATTTACTAAACAAGTTGAAAAAGCAGTTGATATAGAAGATGACGATTACGAAGATGATGAAGATGTAAAAGTTAAACAAGTTGATGAAGAAGAAGTTCAAAAAGAAAATAAATTATTAATAGTTCTAGCTGCAATATTTACAGGATTAGTAGTATTAGTAGCGGCAGTAATACTATTTATTCCATCACTAATAAATGGAAAAGATAAAATAGTACCAGACGTTAAAAACTTAACAGTAACAGAAGCTATTAAGAAATTACAAGATGAAGGATTCGAAGTATCTGATACTCAAAAAGAAGAAAGTAGCGCGGATATAAAGAAAGATCATGTAATAAAAACAAATCCAGCAGCTGGAAGTAAAAGAGCTTCAGGTACAACAATAACTTTAACTGTATCAACAGGTGATTCAACAATTACCATAGAAGATTATAGTGGTAAGAATTATCAAGAAATAAAAGGTATGTTAGAAGTATATGGAATAAATGTCTTAATCGAAAGAAAAGAAGTTAAAGAAGAAGATAATGCTAAAGATGGAATAATTCTTTCCCAAGACGTAGAAGCAGGAACAAAACTAAGAGCTAATGATTCAATAACACTATATATACCAGATATAGTAGTTAAATATCCTGACTTTACCGATGGATCTTATACTTTAGAACAAGTTCAAGCTTTCTGTGATGAACATAATGTAAGCCTAAAAATAAACTATGAAACATCATCTAGTTATAATCCTGGAACTATAATCTATCAAAGTAGACAAAAAGGATATACAGTAACAGAAGGAACTTCTCTTACTATTAGAATAGCTAAAGCTAATGATGGATCTGTAACTCCAGAAGGAGAAAACACAGAAGAAGAGTGTTCTGAGACAAATCTATGCTAGGTGAAAAATGAACGGAAAAATAATTAGAATAATAGCTGACTTATACACAGTTAAAATAGACGATATGTTATACGGTTGCCGTGCTAGAGGTGTATTTAGAAAAGAAGGAATTACACCTCTAGTCGGAGATGACGTAATAATAGATCCAGCTAATAATATTATTGTAAAAATATTACCAAGAAAGAATGAATTAAAAAGGCCTATAATAGCTAATGTAGATAATGCTTTAATAGTATCAAGTGTTAAAGAACCTAATTTAGATTTAATTCTTCTGGATAAGTTAATATCTACTGTTACATATAATAATATTGAACCTATTATAGTGTTTACAAAAATCGATTTATTAACAGAAGAAGAAAAAGATAACATAAACGAATTAAGAGCTTATTACGAAGAAATAGGTTATAAAGTCTTTTATAATAATGAAGCCGCGCAAATAATTAAGTCCATAAAAGGAAAAATCGTTGTACTTGCTGGACAATCAGGAGCAGGGAAATCAAGTTTAATAAATAGATTAACAAATAAGTACAATATTGAAACTAAAGAGATTAGTAAAGCTTTAGGAAGAGGTAAACATACAACAAGGCATACTGAATTATATGATGTTGACGATGCTTTAATAGCCGATACTCCTGGCTTTTCGGCTTTAGATTTATCAAATATTGAAAAAGACGAACTTAAAGACACGTTTATAGAATTTGCTAATTATGAATGTAAATTTCATGATTGCCTTCACAATAAAGAAATAGAATGTGAAGTAAAGAAAGCAGTAGAGAATAAAAAGATTTTAAAATCTCGCTATAATAATTATCTAAAAATATTGGAGGAGATAAAATGAAGGTTGGCGTATCATTTATAAATAGTGATTATTCACTAGAAGAAACAATAAAAAGAATAGATGAAAGTGATGCTGATTACATCCATGTCGATATGATGGATGGAATATTTGTTCCAGAAAAGAACTATGAAATTTCTGATATAAAAAAAATGTTTAAAGAAACAAGCAAAAAGTTAGATGTTCATCTAATGGTTTGTTCCCCTAATAAATATATTCGAGATTTAGCGAAGATACCTAGTATAGAATATATAATTATTCATTACGAATCTCATCGTCGCCCAATCGATGTAATTAATATGATTAGACATACAGATAAAAAAGTTGGTATAGCTATAAATCCTGAGACAAAGGTTAGTCATATAGTACCATTATTAAATCATATAGATGAAGTTCTAGTAATGAGTGTTAAACCTGGTAAAGGTGGGCAAAAATTTATGGAAAATGTTTTATATAAGGTTGAAACGTTAAAAGAGTTAAGAGAAGAAAATGGTTATCACTATATTATCAATATAGATGGTGGAATAAATGCTGATACTATATCTCTTGCTAGAGATGCTGGAGTAGATATGGTAGTATCAGGATCTTACGTATGTAAAAGTGATAATTATAATGAAAGAATAAAAATATTAAAAGGAAATTAAATATGAACAATTTTTTTACTAGTGATTGGCATGTTCCAACCAAAGAAGAATTAAAAAAGATAAAAAGACTAAATAATAAAAGGTTATTTAATAAAAGTAAAGTATTTATTTTATTTATGTTTTTAGCATTAGTACTAATATATCTTGCTACTTTTGCTAGTTTTTCAAGCAAAAGAGGTTACGAAGATGAAAACTCATTAACTCTAATAATTCTTACTGGTATTATAATCTTTGTTATAATTGTCTTCTTTATAGCTTATAAAGTATTATATTCTCTCTTTTATGGTAAGAGAAAGAATATTGAAGAAGTTACTTCAAACGCTAAATTCTTATACCATCATATGGTAAGTGGAGTTGAAGATACAGATAAATTATATGCTATAGTAGTTGAAACAGATGGTATGCAAATTGAATTATTAGTAGACAAAAATGACTATGACAAGATAACTGAAGAAACTAACATATTGCTAGGTAGATATCGTGAAGATAACAACTATAAATATTTTATTTACTACTAGAGAGATATTCTCTCTTTTTTACTAGAAAGAAGTGAAATAATGAAACTAAAAGAGATAAATGTTAACTGCCATTCTTCTATACTATTAGAAGTAGATAATATGTACATATATGTTGATCCTTATAAAATAGTAGATGATAGTAAAAAGGCAGATTATATATTTATAACCCATACTCATTATGATCATTTAAGTATAGATGATCTAAAAAAGATTATAAAAGATGATACTAAATTTGTTATACCTATAAATGAAATAGATAAATTGAATGAGTTAAATATTAATAATAATAACATATTAGGTGTATTACCTAATAAATCATATACTTTTACTAGTATAAGTTTTAATACTATTCCAAGTTATAATACTAATAAAGAATTTCATAAGAAAGAATACAATTGGGTAGGATATTTATTTAATAATTTTGATAGTAGTCTTTATATAGCTGGAGATACAGATAATAATGAAGATATTAGAAAAATTAATTGTGATATTGCTATGATTCCTATCGGTGGTAAATTTACTATGGATTACAAAGAAGCAGCTGACTATGTTAATACTATCAAGCCTAAAAAAGTAATACCAATTCATTATGGTACTATAGTTGGAAGCAATCTAGATGCAAATAAATTTAAAGAATTAGTAGATAGTGATATTGAAGTAATAATTCCTTTTCTATAATGTTTTATACATATATAATAAGATGTGAAGATAATTCACTATATACCGGAATTACTAATGATATAGAAAGAAGATACAAAGAACATCTTACTAAAAATAGTAAATGTGCTAAATATACTAAGAATCACTCAGCTAATACCTTAGAAGCTTACTATCTATCTGGCAGTAGAGAATTAGCATCGCAGCTAGAATATCACTTTAAGAAGCTTTCAAAAGCGCAAAAAGAAGAACTAATAACAAAGAATAATATTAAAGAATTGCTAGGAAAAAAAATAAAATATAATAAGTATTTAAGAATAAAATAATACAGATTATCGTGCAGGTAATCTTTTTCTATGATAAAATAAAACTATCTTGGTAGAATAACAAGATGTTTGGAAGTGAATTATGGATAAAATTACATTAAGTATAGA
>Ga0247609_10001092_pt1 | contig 33772 bp, 27 predicted proteins | sample 172DNAGHGlowgp2_FD_193487 | JGI IMG/M metagenome (GOLD analysis project Ga0247609, IMG submission 193487) | Sheep rumen microbial communities from Palmerston North, Manawatu-Wanganui, New Zealand - 1728 DNA GHGlow gp2 | ecosystem: Host-associated > Mammals > Digestive system > Stomach > Rumen ... | reverse complement strand
TGCGACAAACACAATAATCCCAACATCTTTCCGTTACTAATCGTACTTGAACAAAATAAGAGTTCACTTGAAAAGGTCTTTTTGTTCAGAAACAAATCCTGACGATCAAGTGATTACGAACTGAAAAGTGCCAGTTCAGCCCTTTTCCAGGTGGACTCAATAATGACAACTAAATAAAACATGCGACTGACAACGAAAAACAGTCAAAAAAAGGACAAGCGACAACCTAAAACAGTCGCAGATTATTAACCCGTCAACTCGGATCAGTCGTAACACAAAAAAGTGACAACCTGAATCAGCGAATCACAATTGTTTTCACACGATGTCGGTTAATATTTCGCAAGTGTTTCGCAAGTGTTTCGCAAGTGTTTCGCAAGTGTTTCGCAAGTGTTTCGCAAGTGTTTCGCAAGTATATGGCAAGTGGTTGGCAAGTAAAAGTGCTTGCTTAGACTTGCGAAAGACTTGCCTGGACTTGCGAAGGACTTGCGATATGCCTGCGGAGGTGGACACCGGGGTTGCTCAGTGTGCCGTGTTTGTGATTCCGTGTTGTTCGGTTATCGGTATTCCCGGAACGGCGTTTTTGTTGAAGCTCAACTTTTTGCTTTTCTAACTGATTGATTTACAATGTGTGCATTGTGTGTTAGGTTCGTGTTACTCATCAACAAGCCCTACAAGATTCCCCGCATTGTATCTTTGCAGCCGAAATCAGTTCGCGAACGGTTTCTGACGTTCTTTGACATATTGTTTAGTTAGTGATTAGTGATTGGTGATTGGTGATTAGTGATTGGTGATTAGTGATTGGTGATTAGTGATTGGTGATTAGTGATTAGTGATTTGTGATTAGTGATTGGTGATTGGTGATTAGTGATTGGTGATTGGTGATTAGTGATTGGTGATTGGTGATTGGTGACAAGTGATACGAATGGAAAGTTGGATTACGACAATATCGAAAAAAAACATATTTTTGCCACCGATATGCCGAGGCATATTCGGAACAGAGCCCACAAGGCGATAACGGCCGTGTGGAATGACGTATAATAGTACCAAAATGGAAAGAGACAACCACGAAATAAACCTCAAGGAGCTGATCGGACGCTTCGTCAGCCAGTCGGGGAAACAGCACCTGATGGACAGGCAGATGCTCTTCGAGCGCTGGCCGCAGTACGTCGGGCCGATGTGCGCCCAGTTCTCCAAATGCGTGGACCTGCGCAACGGCATCCTCTATGTGCAGGTGAAGAACGCAGCCCTTAAATTCGAGCTTTTTGGACATAAATCGCAGATTATAAAGAAGATATGGGCGGATTTTGGCCCAATGGTCAGGGATATTATGTTCAGGACTTGAGATAATGTAGCATGTAGAATGATATAACCCATAACCCAGAAGATATGAGAATCGGAATGACAGAAATCATTATCATCGCCTTAGTGGTGCTGCTCTTGTTCGGCGGGAAGAAGATTCCCGAACTTATGAGCGGACTCGGCAAGGGCGTGCGCTCCTTCAAAGACGGCATGAACGGCAAGGACGGAACCCCGGACGGCAAGGGCGAGAACGAACCTGAAGTGACGGAAAACAAGTCTGAATAGCCAATGTCCGAGACGGCGGAAACCAAGTCTTTTTGGGATCACTTGGAGGATTTGCGGGGCAGTCTGGTCCGGATTCTGGTCGCCGCGATGCTCTTCTCCGTGCTGGCCTTTTGCTTCAAAGACCTGCTGTTCAAGGTGATGCTGGCGCCAAAGGACTCCACGTTCTTCATGTACCGACTGTTCGGCGGCGGCGATTTCTCCATCAGGCTGATGAACACCGGCCTCACGGAACAGTTCATGATTCACTTGAAGACGGCTGTCGCGGTGGGCTTCCTGATGGCCTCGCCCTACATTCTCCACGTGCTGTTTGCCTTCGTGCGCCCTGCACTGTACGAGAACGAACGTAGGCATTCGGTGAGCCTTGTGCTGGCCGCCTACCTGATGTTCCTCGTTGGCGTGGCGGTGAACTATCTGGTCGTTTTCCCGCTGACGGTGCGCTTCCTCGGTACCTACCAGGTGAGTGATGAGGTGCGCAATATGCTGACCTTGCAGTCGTACATGGACACGCTGCTGCTGATGAGCCTTGTGTTCGGCGTTATCTTTGAGATACCCGTAATCAGTTGGTTGTTAGCGCGTTTCGGACTTTTAAAGGCGGAATGGATGACCCAATACCGACGGCACGCCATCGTGGCCATCCTTGTCCTCGCGGCCATCGTCACCCCCACCGCCGATGCCTTCACCCTTCTCATCGTCTCCCTGCCGATATGGTTGTTGTACGAGGTGAGCGTCATCATCGTAAAACGGACCGAGTCACACCACAATAAACCGTCCCCCCCCAACCCCCAACCGTAACCCCCAACCCCCAACCGTAAACCGTAAACAGTAAACAGTAAACCGTAAACCGAAACCCATGTTAAAAGGAAAGAAAATCGTAGTTGTGATGCCGGCCTACAATGCCGCGCAGACCTTGGAAAAAACCTATCGGGAAATTCCCGTTGACATCGTGGATGAGGTCATTCTGGTGGATGACTGTTCGTCGGACGACACTGTGGAGGTGGCCCGTTCGTTGGGTATCCAGCACGTGTTGCGCCACGATGTCAACAAGGGTTATGGCGGCAATCAGAAAACCTGCTACGGCAAGGCCTTGCAGCTTGGCGCCGACATCGTCATCATGCTGCATCCTGATTATCAATACACTCCGCAGCTCATCGAGTCCATTGCCTATATGATGGCCAACGGGCTCTATCCTGTGGTGCTGGCTTCGCGTATCCTCGGCAACGGGGCGCTCAAGGGCGGAATGCCGCGCTACAAGTACTTCTTCAACCGCTGCCTGACCTGGTTCCAAAACGTGATGACCGGTCAGAAGCTCTCGGAGTATCACACGGGCTACCGCGCCTTCACCCGCGAGGTGCTCGAAACGGTGCCCTTCATGCGCAACTCCGACGATTTTGTGTTCGACAACCAGATGCTGGCGCAGATTATCTACGCCGACTACGACATCGGGGAGATCACCTGCCCTACGAAATATTTTCCGGAGGCTTCTTCCATCAACTTCCGGCGCAGCTGCCGGTACGGGTTCGGCGTGCTGCGAACATCCCTGCAGTTCCGGCTCCAGAAATGGCACCTCGGCCGGTTTGACATTTTCCAGATGTAGGGACGCGCCGTGGCACGTCTCTACTGTGCGCTGCGTTTTTTGACGGTCGGCAAGGATGCCGTTTTTTTTGACGGTCGGCAGGAATGCCGTTTTTTTTTACGGTCGGCAGGAATGCCGTTTTTTTTGATGGTCGGCAGGAATGCCGACCCTCCTGATTATCCCCAAAAAAAGTGTATCTTTGCACCCTTTTTGGCTTTTTTATATAGTAGAATATTATAAATTAAAAACAATGAATAAATATATGATTTTTAAGCAGTTAAGGGTTGTTTTGGTCGCGATGTTCCTCTTCGTTTGCGGAAAGGTGTCTGCGCAAAATAACAACTATCCGACCGATACGGTTTACCATTCGGTGTTCGGATGCGACAGCTTGCGGCTGACGGCGGACAATGTCGTCTATTACCATGACACGGTGGTGGAGGTGCCGCAGTATTTACCGATCCATGGAACGATTGTGGTGAGTGTGCTGGATGTGTACAATATCACCATCGGCCAAAGCTACGACGTGAGGGACACGGTAACGTCGCGTGTGTGCAGCGACAATTTGCCGTACATTTTCCGGAACAATTTCTACTATCAAACGGGTGACTATTGGATTAACTCCTCCACGGTTTCGGGTTGTGACAGCGCCATGACTTTGTTGAAACTTCAGGTGCTGGAGGGACAGAAAGACACGGCGTATCTGAGTCTCTGCTATAACCAGTCCTCGGTGTCGTGTGACGGTATCACCTTCAAGACTCCCGGCACGTTTAACCGTCCACAGGGTTGGGACGCGGACGGATGCCCGATTGTGAAGACATACGTGGTGACGCAATATCCGTTGCAAATTGATACAGTTTACGAGACGGTTTGCCAGAACGAGCTGCCGTTCAACTTTATGGGCAACAGCTACACGACAGCGGGCACTTACAGCGTAAACTATACAGCTCCGTCCGGATGCGGTGCCGTCAAGGTGTTGGTGCTGACGGTGCGCCCGTCGTCTAATCAGACCGACACGGTCAACGTCGTTGTCTGCAGCGCGGACATGCCTTACGAATACGAGGACAAGACCTATAACACAGCGGGGTCTTACAATATCCAGAAATACAACGCCTACGGTTGCGACAGTTTGCTTGTGACGTTGAATCTTATGGTCACAAACCCGCAGATGGACACAGTGACGGTGACTCTCTGTCCCGATTCTTTCCCCTACATCTACGATGCGCAGCACACATTCGCGGCTCCCGGTGTTTATTACATCAACAACGACCCTGACACGACTTGCGGCGACTATACCATGCTGGTACTCAACGCGTATGCGTCGATTCGGGATACAGTGAACATCTGTACGGCAGACGACTCCTACACCTACGGGGATACCACGTTCACGGCTTCCACGTTGTACACGTACACCCAGCCGAACGGCAGTGGCTGTCTGGACTATCACACCCTGCGCGTGATGCTCAACGTACAGCCTGCCAATGACACGATGGAAGTGACCATTTGCGACCTGCAGCGACCGTATGTGTTTTATGGCAGTGCTTATTACGCATCAGGTTACTACACAAAAATGCTGAAGAACCAATATGGTTGCGACAGCGTGAATCTTACCCTGCACTTGACGATTGTGCCGAACATGCACTTCTCGAAGACAGCTACGATTACCCGCAACGACCTTCCGTATGTCTATCGGGGTGAGTCTTATACACAAAGTGGTGTTTATCAACAAATTGCCGCGGCTGCCACCGAAGAGGAGTGCGATACCGTCTACACGCTTTACCTTACAGTGAATCAGGTTTATAACACGGTTTTGGACACGACAGCCTGTGCCAACGCGACGGTGGTGTTCCTTGGCGACAGCATCACGACAGCCGGCGCGTATTCGTTCACCTATCATTTGAACGGTTACGACAGCGTGGTCACACTGAATGTGCATCACAATCCGACTTACGTGGCTGCGACCATTTACGCCGAGGTGGGCGAGTACGACCTGCCGTATATGTTCGTGGACAGTGCCTACACCACGCCCGGTTATCATGAGCAGACGCTTACCACGGTGAACGGTTGCGACAGCGTGGTCTCTGTATTCCTGACCATTGTGCCCGCCGTCGTCAACAGTGACACCATCTACCGAGAAGTCTGTTCCAACGACCTGCCGCTGACGTTGTACGACAGCGTGCTGACGCAGGCCGGCGTTTACCGTTATCGGGTGCACACGGCTGCAGGATACGATTCCATTTTTTACGTGGATTTGACGGTGAAGGAGTCTCCCACGCTGGTTTTGCCGGAGGTGGCCTATCTTTGTACGGGCAGCACTGTGACCTTGACTGCGCAGTCCACCGGAAGTGTCTACTTGTGGAACAACGGTGCCACGGAGTCTTCGATTACGGTCAGCTTGACCGGCCACTACTCTGTGACGGTTTCCAACGCTTTCGGATGTTCCGCTTCGGACACGGTGCGTGTGGATCCGGCGGCGTTGCCAGAAGCGGAAATCGTGGGTTACGATCACGTCTGTTACGGCAACAGCGTCTTTTTGCAGGCTGTCGGCGGTTCGGAGTTCGTGTGGGAGGATGGTACGACCACCAATGCCCGCACGGTTGCCCCGACGGAGACGACCACCTACACGGTGACGGTGACAACCCCGTATGGTTGTTCCAAATCGAAGAGCATCACCGTGACGGTGAACCCCCTGCCTGAAATCACGATTACCGGCAGCAACAGCATCTGCCAGGGGGCGTCAACCCTATTTATCGCCTTCGGTGCCACAAGTTACAGATGGAACACGGGTTCCCGCACTGATCGTGTCACGGCGAGCACCCAAGGTATCTATACGGTGACGGGTACGGACGGCAACGGCTGTGCCAATACGGCTTCCGTTACATTGTCTGTGCATGAGCTGCCCAACGTCAAGATAAACGGCAGGACGACGTTCTGTCAGGGTGGCAGCACTACTATCACCGCCACGGGTGCCTCCGCCTACGAATGGAGCTCTGGAGAGGTTGCCCAATCGGTGACGGCTTCATACGCAGGTACTTATACGGTGACGGGTACGGATCAGTACGGATGTACAGCCACCAAGAGTGTGACCATTTCGCAGGCAACGGTGAATGCCACCATCGTTGGCAATCGTTATTTCTGTCACGGACAGAACACGACACTCTCCGTGGAGGGTGATGTTAGTAACACATACCGTTGGTTCGACGGCAGTACGTCGAGTGAGGTGAATATCTCCTCACCGGGTCAGTATACCGTGACGGTGACGAACACGAGTGGATGCCAGAGCACGTTGACGGCCGTGGTGAGCGAGTATGCCATGAGTACGCCGGCCATCAGCGGCAACCTGACCATCTGCGAGGGACAGACTACTACGCTCCGCGCAACCGGTGGTACCAGCTATGAATGGGACGACGGAAGCTTCTCCGCCATGATTACGGTGAATGCCACGGGTACGTATACGGTGACGGCCACCAACACCTACGGCTGTACGGCTACGGCTTCCGCCACGGTTTTGGTGAATTCCGCTCCTGTGGTCAATATCTTGGGGCAGAATGCCATCTGCAGGGGTGAGGATGTCACGTTGACAGCCATCACAACGGCCAATATCTTCCACTGGAATTCCGGACAGAACACGGCAGTGATTACGGCATCGCCTGCTGTGACATCCAATTACACGGTGCTGGTGACTGACGAAAACGGCTGTACGGCCACGGCTTCCACCCAGATTACGGTGAACCAGCTGCCTTCCGCTTATATCGGCGGCCCCAACTCCATCTGTCAAGGCGACACGACCGTGCTTACTGCTACTGGCGGCGCGGCGTACCATTGGAGTACCGGTCAATTTGATGATCATATAACCGTCACTTCGTCAGGAAATTATATCGTGACCGTGACGGGTGCTAACGGTTGTGAAGTTGCGGTGCAGAAAACCGTGTCGGTGAATGCGCTGCCAGTGGCTACGGTGACAGAGTCCGCGGACATCTGTCGCGGCCAGCAAGCCCTGCTCACTACCGATGCTCCTGCGGGATGCACCTATCTGTGGTCCACGGGAAGCCACCAAAGCCGCGTGAGTGTGAGCGAGGCGGGCGATTATCAAGTGACGATTACTAACGCCAACCTCTGTTCGCAAGTTTATCACGCCACTGTGGTGGTGCATGAGCTGCCGCAAGTCAGCATTGTCGGTAACAGCGAAATCTGCGAGGGACAGTCCACGGCATTGACGGCCTCTGGAGAAAATATTATCCAATACGCTTGGAGCAACGGCGACCACAACTCGAGTACGACAGTGAACGCCGCCGGACAATATTTTGTGACGGTGACAAGCAACTACGGTTGCGTCTCCACAGCCTCCAGGGGCGTTGTTGTCCACGATCTCCCTGCACCTCAGATCAACGGTAATCTGACCATTTGTAAGGGCAAGAGCACGACGCTTTCGGCCACAGGTGGCGTGTCCTATATCTGGAACACCGGCAACACGGGCTCGAATATCGCCGTGGCTCCGTCTGCCAGCCAGTCTTACACAGTGACGGCCAGCAATGCTTACGGCTGTATGTCCAGTGTTTCAGCGACAGTTACGGTGAACGAACTGCCCGTCATCATATTCAGCGGTGACACGACCATTTGTGCGGGAGAGTCCACCAGCGTCACCGCTTCGGGCGCGAACACGTATGCATGGTCCACCAGCGCCAAGACCGCTTCCGTTACTCTTAGTAATGCCGGTACCTACACGGTCACGGCTACGGATTTGCAGAACTGCAGTAAATCCGCCACAGTGACCATTACCGTGAATGCGAACCCCAACGTCCAGATTTCCGGTCCCGACTACATCTGTGTCGGCAACGTTGCCAACCTGACGGCTTCGGGAGCGGAGGCATACGTTTGGAATACGGAAGAGACCGCTGCGAGTATCTCCGTCTCACCGGCCTCCACTTCCACCTATTCGGTGACAGGTTATGACACGAACGGTTGCCACACCACCTCCTCCAAGGTCGTGAATGTGGAGAGTCTTCCTGTAATCAGCGTTGCCGGAACCAAGAACATCTGTGCCGGCCAGTCCACGACACTGACGGCTTCGGGCGGTGTTTCCTACCTGTGGAGTAACGGCGAGACTGGCAATACCATCACGGTGACTCCCGCCTCGTCGCAATCGTATGTGGTGACGGTGACCAATGCGCTCGGCTGTGTGGCATCGAAGGAAACGCAGGTGACGGTGAACACCTTGCCTGTCATCACTTTCAGCGGCGACACGGCGATGTGCGCCGGCAGCAGCGTGACCATCACCGCAGGTGGCGGTACGGGTTACACTTGGTCCACGGGGGCGCATACGCCTGCCATTACTGTGGGTGCGGGCGGCTACTATAAAGTGACCGCCTCCAATGAGAACAATTGTACGTCCACAGATTCTATATATATTATAGTAAACCCGAATCCGGAGGTCCAGGTTTCGGGGCCTGCTTATATTTGCAGCGGCAATGTGGCCACAATGGTTGCTTCCGGTGCGACAACCTATCAGTGGAGCACGGGCGAATCGTCTTCCTCCATCTCTGTTGCGCCGACGGCTACCATGACCTACACGGTGACAGGTTATGACGCAAAAGGTTGTCATACAGCGGTTTCAAAATCTTTGAATGTCAAGGCTTTGCCGACGATCACTGTTTCCGGTGTCACGACTATTTGCGCTGGGCAGTCCACCACTTTGACCGCTTCGGGCGGTGCCTCCTATCAGTGGGGGAATGGTGAAACTGGCAACAGCATCACGGTGACACCCGCTTCGACGCAGTCGTATGTGGTGACGGTGACTGATGCGATGGGGTGTTCATCCAGTTTGGTGACCAGTGTGACGGTCAACCCGCTGCCTGAAATTTCCTTCTCCGGCAACAATACAGTCTGCGCTGGTTCAACGGCCACGGTGACCGCTTCCGGTGCCAGTTCCTACGAATGGTCCAACGGCAGCCATACGGCATCCATCAGCGTGACTACGCAGGGTAACTACACAGTGACGGCTACCAATACATTGAATTGCTCCGCCACGGGCTCTATCTTTGTGACGGTGAACGCCAACCCGCAGGTGCATATTTCGGGCAACACGTACGTCTGTGCCGGTGGTATAGCCACCCTGACGGCTTCGGGCGCCGCGACATATCTCTGGAGCACGGAGGAGATTACACCGACGATAGCGGTCACGCCCAACGCGGCCACCACCTATTCGGTCACGGGTTATGATACAAACGGATGCAGTGCCACTGTCAGTCGCGTGGTGAATGTGGAAGCCTTGCCGGTGATTCAAATTCTTGGCACGAGGACCATCTGCGCCGGCCAGTCTACTACCCTGACTGCCACGGGTGGTACGGCGTATTATTGGAGTACAGGCGACACCATCAGCAGTATTGTGGTTTCTCCTGTGAACGGCCACTCTTACGTGGTGACGGTGACCAATGCTTACGGTTGTATGGCCAGTTCCGCTGTCGGCGTTACGGTCAATGCGTTGCCGAATGTCGTCTTGAATGGAAACACCACGATCTGTGCCGGAAGCACGACGACGATTACCGCTGTCGGGGCCAGCTCCTACAGTTGGAGCACCGGCGCGCAGACGGCCAATGTCAATATTTCCAACACGGGCATCTACTATGTGACGGCCACCAACGTCCAGAACTGTTCCAAAGTTGATTCTGTTTATGTCCAGGTGAATCCGAGACCTGTCGTAGCGATTGCCGGCAGTAACCATGTTTGTGCCGGCAGTGCGGTCACGTTGACCGCCTCGGGTGCGAACAGCTATTCTTGGAACAACGGCGAGGTTTCGGCAGAGATCTCCATTGCTCCGGTGGTCAACACCACGTATAGTGTCACCGGTTTCGACACCAACGGTTGCTTTACCACGGTGCAGAAGGTGGTGAATGTGGAGGACCTTCCGGTGGTGCAGATTCTCGGCAACCGCACGATTTGTCAGGGCCAGTCCACTGTGCTGACCGCTATTGGCGGTTCCTCGTACATGTGGAGTAATGGTAACAACACGCAGGATATCGCAGTCTTCCCCAACATTAGCTCCTCTTACACGGTGACGGCGTATAATGACTTTGGATGTTCCAACGTTTCCACGGCGGTGGTTACGGTCAATGTGTTGCCGTCCATTATCTTCAGTGGCAGTACCAACATCTGCCAGGGACAGAGCACGACAATTTCGGTATCAGGCGGCACCAGCTATGTGTGGAGCACGGGAGCCACCGGTAATTCCATCACAGTTTCCGCACCGGGTGTTTACAGGGTGAATGCCACAAATTCGCTGAACTGCGTGCGCACGGATTCTGTCGCCGTTGTGGTTTGGAACAATCCGACCGTCAGCGTGACCGGTGAGAGCCTGATTTGCCAGGGTTCCACGGCGGCTTTGACGGCTGCCGGTGCCAACTCCTACGTATGGAGCACGGGCGAGGGCGGTACGAGCATCTTGGTGATGCCGTCGGAGACCACTTCCTACAGCGTCATCGGCTACGACGAGCACGGCTGCAGTTCCACTGTCAACAAGGTGGTGAACGTGGAGGCCGCCCCGGATATTTACATCTCGGGCAACCTTTCCATCTGCCACGGCGAATCCACAACACTGACCGCCTCCGACGCGTCTGCATACGTGTGGAGTACAGACGATACCACGGCCTCCATCACGGTTTCCGCGCAGGGCGCCTACACTGTCACCGCCAGCTCGGTGAACGGTTGCCAGGGCTTCGCCTCCGTGACCGTTGTTGACAATCCGATGCCTTATTTCACCTTGAATGCTGTCAGCTCAATTTGCGAGAACACCACTGAGGTGCTTTCCGTGACAGGCGAAAACAGCTATGTCTGGAGTACCGGCGATACCACCGCGCAGACAACTATCTCAGAGGGCGGTGTCTACTCGGTGACCGCCACCAACAGCTACGGTTGCCAGCAGTCGTCCAGTGCCTACGTGTCCCAGCTTGCCGCCCCGACCCTTGACATCATCGGCGTGACGGAACTCTGTCAGGGTGACACCACGATTTTGGTTGCATCCTCCGATGCCGTCGAATTTTTGTGGAGCACAGGCGAGACCACGCAGTCGGTGGAGGTGGTTCCGGCCAATACGACCTACAGTGTCACGGTGACGGCTGCCAACGGTTGCTTGTCCGCTGCGGATCACCATATTACCACGCTGCCTGCTTACAACCAGACGGTCACGGGTACGATTTGCGAGGGTCAGCCGTTTGCGCAGTACGGTTTCGACATTGCACCGTTGGATACTTTCGGAGTCTTTACGTACACGCGCGAACTACAGACCGTCTCCGGTTGCGACAGTATCATCAACCTGCTGTTGACCGTGAACCCGTTGCCGCGTCTCGACACCATCAACGGTAATCCGCACATCACCCAGCATGGCAACGCCTATTTCTCCATCAACAATCCGTTGTATGTGAGCAGTTATGAGTGGCTTATCTCCAACACGAACTGGACACTCTCCAACGCCACGTTCAGCAATGTGACGCTGTATGTGCCGGTTAACGGTTACGGCATGCTTACCGCCCGCGGCATCAACAATTGCGGCTACACGGAGACCTCGTTGGAACTGTATTGTAACGTCGGAATTGAGGATTACGAGACGCAGTCCACGGTCACTCTCTATCCGAACCCCGTGCATCAGTCGCTCCATATCAATATTGAGAATGCCCCCGAGGTGAACGCTGTCCGTCTCTACGACGAGGCCGGCCGCTTGGTCTACCAAACCCGTTGCGATGACACTCATCTCGAAATCAACTGCACCCAATTTGCCAACGGTCACTACACCGTGCACTTCCTCGACGAGAAGGGCCACAAGGTGGAATCTCGTAAGATCATCGTTAATAATAAGTAGTAAACAAAAGAGGGTAGAGACGCAAAATTTTGCGTCTCTACTTCCATAACCCATAACCCATAACCCTTAAACCATAATGGAATATAACTTCAGAGAAATCGAAAAGAAATGGCAGGCGAACTGGAAAGAGACTGGCCTGTATAAGACAGAAATAGACCACACGAAGCCGAAGTTTTACGTGCTGGACATGTTCCCGTACCCGTCGGGCGCGGGCCTGCATGTGGGACATCCGCTGGGTTACATCGCCTCCGACATCTACGCCCGCTACAAACGGCAGAAGGGTTTCAACGTGCTACATCCGATGGGCTATGATGCCTTCGGACTGCCGGCGGAGCAGTATGCTATCCAGACGGGCCAGCACCCCGCCATCACGACGGAGAAAAACGTCAACCGCTATCGCGAGCAACTAGACAAGATTGGTTTCTCGTTTGATTGGGACCGCTCGTTCAAGACCTGCGACCCCGACTACTACAAGTGGACTCAGTGGACGTTCATCCAGCTTTTCAACAGCTACTATGACAACAAGTTGGACAAGGCCCGTCCGATTGCCGACCTCGTGCAGCAGTTTGCAGCTTGCGGTACCGACGGTCTTGACGCGGCACAGACCAATCCGCAGGATTTTACGGCGGAAGAGTGGGGGAGTGCCGACGAGAAACAGCGGCAACAGTGGCTGATGAACTATCGTCTGGCTTATCTCGCCGACACGTGGGTGAACTGGTGCCCGAAACTCGGCACTGTGCTTGCCAACGATGAGGTGGTGAACGGACTTTCCGTGCGCGGCGGTTTCCCTGTGGAACGCAAGCTGATGAAACAGTGGATATTGCGTGTGTCCGCGTATGCAGAACGCCTGCTACGGGGTCTTGAAAAAGTCGAATGGACCGATTCGCTGAAGGAAATCCAGCGCAACTGGATTGGCCGCAGCGAAGGCGCCGCCGTTTGGTTCCCGTTGGCGAAGGAGGGCCAGCTGGATTGGCAGAAGCTTTACATGGGCGGAAATTACGATGGCGTGCAGAGCGAGACCGCTTTCGAGATTTTCACTACTCGCCCCGATACAATTTTCGGTGTTACCTTCATGGTTCTGTGCCCTGAACATGAGATGATTGAGAGCATCACCACGCCGGAACAGAAGGTGGAGGTGGAAGCCTACGTCACTTGGGCCAAGAACCGTTCCGAACGCGAGCGTCAGGCTGAGGTCAAGAAGGTGAGCGGCGTTTTCACCGGCTCGTTTGCCATCAACCCGATCACCGAGGAGCGCATTCCCATCTGGATTAGCGACTACGTGCTGAGTGACTATGGCACCGGCGCCATTATGGCCGTTCCCGCCCACGACAGCCGCGACTTCGCTTTTGCAAGGCACTTCAACTTGCCGATTCGTCAGGTGGTTGCGCCCGCAATTGATGAGACCAGTAACCCCGACACCTGGGAGGAATCTATGGACAGCAAGACTGGTGTCTGCGTCAACTCCGGCTTTATCACCGGAAAGCCCGTCAAAGAGGCTGGCAAGGCGGTGATTGCGAAAATCAACAACATGGGGATTGGCTACGGCACTGTCAATTACCGGTTGCGCGACGCCATCTTCAGCCGTCAGCGCTACTGGGGCGAACCGTTCCCCATATATTATAAAGATGGTATGCCTTACACGGTTCCCGAAAATGAGTTGCCCGTTGTATTGCCCGAAGTCGACCAATTCCTGCCCACTGAGACGGGTGAGCCGCCGTTAGCCCGTGCCAAAGATTGGACTTGGAACGGCTGTCCGCGAGAATACAGTACCATGCCCGGATTCGCCGGCTCCAGTGCCTACTACCTCCGCTATATGGATCCGAAAAACGACCAGACGCTGGTCTCCAGAGAGGCCGACGAGTACTGGCGGAATGTCGATCTTTATGTCGGCGGCGCGGAACACGGCACCGGCCACCTCATCTATGCCCGCTTTTGGAACAAATTCCTCTTCGACATCGGCATCAGCTGTATGGAAGAGCCCTTCCAGAGACTCATCAACCAGGGTATGATTCAGGGCCGCTCCAACTTCGTTTATCGTATTGTCGGTACCAACAAGTTCGTCTCGTTTAACTTGCGCAAAGAGTATGAGACCACTCCTATCCATGTGGATGTCAACATTGTGCGCAACGACATCCTCGACATCGAGGCTTTCCGCAACTGGATGCCCGACTTCAAGGATGCGGAGTTCATTCTGGAGGATGGGCAGTACGTCTGCGGTTGGGAAATCGAGAAGATGTCGAAATCGAAATACAACGTACAGAATCCTGATGACTTGGTGGAGAAGTATGGTGCGGATACGCTGCGTATGTACGAGATGTTCCTTGGTCCGGTGGAGATGGCCAAGCCGTGGGACACGAACGGCATCGAGGGCGTTTCCCGTTTCATCCGCAAGTTCTGGAAGCTCTACTTTGATGCGGAGGGTAACTTCCGTGTCACCGACGAGGAGCCGACCAAGGGCGAGTGGAAGTCGTTGCACAAGACCATCAAGAAAATCGAGGAGGACAACGAGCGTTTCTCGTTCAATACAGCCGTCAGTGCGTTCATGATTTGTGTCAACGAGTTAGGCGATGCCAAGTGCGCCAAACGCGCCGTCTTGGAACCTTTCTGCATTTTGATGTCGGCATACGCGCCGCACATTACGGAGGAGCTTTGGTCGTTGCTCGGTCATGAGGAATCTATTCTGAAAGCTACCTACCCGGTTTATAATGAGCAATATATGGTGGAGGATGAATACCTCTATCCGGTTTCCTTCAATGGAAAGATGCGTTTGAAAGTGTCGTTCCCGGCCAATTACACGCCCAAAGACATTGAGCCGTTGATTCTCGGCAACCCCGACGTGCAGAAATGGCTCGACGGCAAAACACCGAAAAAGGTCATCATCGTGCCGAAGAAGATTGTGAATATTGTTTTTTAGTGATCAGTGAACAGTGATCAGTGAACAGTGATCAGTGATCAGTGATGTACATGGTTAATTGTACATCGTACATTGTAAATTGTACATTGTTTTGAGACAAAAGGATTTCGTATTCAACCTCTGTCTTCTCATCTTTCTGAACCTCTTGGTCAAGCCGTTCTGGATGCTTGGCGTGGATGTGGGGGTTCAGAACAGTGTGGGTGCGGCGGATTACGGAATCTACTTCTCCATTCTCAATTTCACCCTGCTGTTCAACATGGTGTTGGACATGGGGACAACCAATTTCAACAACCGCAACATAGCGCGGAACAACCAGTTGTTGGACAAGCATTTGTCGAGCTACATTATCCTTCGGCTGCTGCTCGGACTGGCCTATTTCGCGGTGATTTTCGCGGTTGCGTTGCTTATCGGCTACCGGGGCATCCAGCTCAGGCTGCTATTCTGGATTGGGCTGAACCAGTTCTTGAATGCCTTCCTGTTGTATGTGCGTTCCAACATCTCGGCGCTGCTGATGTTCAAGACCGACAGCATTCTGTCTGTGACCGACAAGCTGCTGATGATCTTGTTTTGCGGGCTGCTGCTATGGGGCAACCTCACAGACGAGCCATTCCGTATCGAATGGTTTGTGTGGTGCCAGACCGTGGCGTATCTGATTACCATCGCTGTGGCCCTCTTCATCGTGTTGCGGAAGGCGAATTTGCACCGGCTGACGTGGAACTGGCCGTTTTTCGTGGTCATCATCAAGAAAAGTCTGCCTTACGCGCTCGTCACCTTCCTGATGGCGTGCTACTACCGCATCGATTCGGTGATGCTGGAACGGATGTTGCCGGAGGGTGACGGTGCAGTGCAGTCGGGCATCTATGCTTCGGCGTTCCGGTTGATGGACACGCTGGCGATGATAGCCTACCTCTTTTCGGTCATCCTGCTGCCGCTCTTTTCCAAGATGCTGAAGCAGCGCGAGGATGTGGTGCCGGTAGTGCGCACCAGCTTCTCGTTGCTGACTTTGTTCTCGGTCTCCGCCGTCGTCATCCTGTACGTCTATCGCGAGCCTGTCATCCAGATGTTCTATCCGGACATTGCGGAGAGCAGTGTTGCGGTTTTCCGGCTGATCATCTTCGGGTTGATTCCCATCGCCATGACCTATCTGTTCGGGACGCTTCTCACCGCCAACGGCAGCATGAAGGTGCTGAACCTCATCGCCCTCGTCGGCATCGTCATCAACGTGACGGTCAATCTGTTGCTGATTCCGCGTATGCAGGCGTGCGGTTCGGCGGTGGCCAGTTTCTGCACGCAGTTCGTCGTGTCGGCCTTGCAGTTCGTGCTCGCCATGCGCATCATCGGCATTCCGCTGAAGTCGCTACCGTGGCTGCAGTGTGCGCTTTTCCTCTCGGTGCTGGTGCCTGTTGTGTGGTTCGCCCCGAGTATCCTGCATATCAATATGTTGTGGCAACTGGCCATTCTGGCGGTTTTCGCTGTCGCACTTGCGTTTGCCACAGGACTGCTGCGGGTGCGGGCGGTGAAAGACATCCGCATGTAGAAAAAGAACGGACCCCTCTCCATACAGGCGGTGTTTTATGTCTGCGAATCGGTTCAAAAAAAATTATTCACAGCAGGATGTTGGAATTAGAAAAAAATGTATTTTTGCAGCCGCAAAATTTTAGAGCAAAAAAGACTAATAATCAATTAAAAAGGAGAAAGAATTTATGCCTACCATTCAACAATTAGTAAGGAAGGGAAGAAAGAAACTTACCGCTCAGAGCAAGTCGAAGGCGCTGGATTCATGTCCGCAAAGACGCGGCGTCTGCCTGAGAGTTTACACCACCACGCCGAAAAAGCCGAACTCCGCCATGCGTAAGGTGGCCAGAGTCAGGATGACCAACGGCAAGGAAGTGAACGCCTACATCCCCGGTGAAGGCCACAACCTTCAGGAACACAGCATCGTGCTGGTTCGCGGAGGCCGTGTCAAGGACCTCCCCGGTGTCAGATACCACATCGTCCGCGGTGCACTTGACTCCGCCGGCGTTGACGGTCGTCTGCAGGGCCGTTCCAAATATGGTGCCAAACGTCCCAAAAAAGCCACGGGCAAGTAAGCTGATTCCCGGGAAAATGTAAATTGAACGCCGCGATTGGCGATTCAAGAGTAAATAACCAAATTATTGAAGATACAATGAGAAATTCACACGCGAAAAAAAGGATCATCCTTCCGGATCCGAAGTACAATGACGAACAGGTAACGAAATTCGTCAATAACATCATGTTGAAAGGCAAAAAGAACCTTGCTTTCGAAATCTTCTACGGCGCTATCGACATTGTGAGCGAGAAGACCAAGGAGAACGGTCTCGAAGTGTGGAAGAAGGCCTTGGAGAACGTCACCCCGAGCGTGGAGGTGAAGAGCCGCCGCGTGGGTGGTACCACCCTCCCCGTCCCTGAGGAGATCAAGCCCGGCAGAAAGCAATCCGTCGGTATGAAGAACCTGATCGCCTACGCGCGCAAACGCCACGAGAAAACGATGGCCGACAAGCTCGCCCAGGAGATTATGGCCGCATACAAGAGCGAGGGTGCCGCTTTCAAGAAGAAAGAGGAAATTCACCGCATGGCCGAGGCCAACAAGGCTTTCGCCCACATGCGTATGTAGTCGTGCCCCCGCGAAGTCCCTAACACGTCTAACCTTACAGTATCCGGCATCATGGCAGAGGAGTTGAAACAGATACGCAATATCGGCATCATGGCCCATATTGACGCTGGCAAGACCACCACCACGGAGCGGATTCTGTACTACACCGGTAAAAGCTACAAGATCGGCGAGGTGGATGAGGGGACCGCCACGATGGACTGGATGGTGCAGGAGCAAGAACGCGGAATCACCATCACCAGCGCGGCAACCACAGTGATGTGGAAATACAACGGCCAAGACTATAAAATCAACATCATTGACACTCCGGGTCACGTTGATTTTACCGTCGAAGTCGAACGTTCTTTGAGAATATTGGATGGAGCTGTAGCCATATTCTGCGCCGTCGGAGGCGTGGAGGCACAGTCGGAGACCGTCTGGAGGCAGGCCAACAAGTACAACGTGGCGCGTATATGCTACGTCAACAAAATGGACCGCTCCGGTGCAAACTTCTACGCTGTCGTGAACCAGATTCGCGAAAAGCTGAAAGCCTCCCCGCTGGTCCTCCAACTGCCCATCGGCAGCGAAGACAGCTTCACAGGCATCGTTGACCTTCTCGAAATGAAGGCTTACGAATGGGATGAGGAAGACCTCGGAAGCACTTATCACGAAGTGCCCATTCCTGCCGACATGAAGGAGGATGTCACTGAATATCGCGAAAAACTCCTCGAAACCCTCTCGGAGCTGAACGAGTCCATCATGGAGAAATACTTTGAGGATCCCGACAGCATCACCTTGGAGGAGATGGAGGAGACCATTCGCGAGGCCACCCTTGCCCGTAAGATAGAACCCGTGCTCTGTGGGTCCTCTTTCAAGAACAAGGGTGTGCAACGTGTTATCGACGCCATTGTGAAGTACCTTCCCTCACCGCTCGACATTCCCGCCATCGAAGGTGTGAATCCGAAAACCGAGGAGAAGGAGACCCGCAGGGCCGATATCAACGAGCCCTTTGCGGCACTGGCCTTCAAAATCGCCACCGACCCGTATATCGGGAAACTGACCTTCATCAAGGTCTATTCCGGCGAACTCAAGGCTGGCGAAAGTGTCTATAACGTCACCTCCGGCAAAAAGGAACGCGCAGCCAAAATCCTGCAAATGCACTCCAACAAGCAACAACCGTTGGATAGCGCTACCGCAGGCAATATCGTCGCCCTTGTCGGCATGAAGGACATTCACACCGGCGACAGCCTGACGGACGATCGGCATCCCGTGATTCTGGAGAACATCGTGTTCCCCGAACCAGTGATCCAGATCGCCATCGAGCCCAAGACCAAGGACGACGAGGAAAAGATGACGCTAGCACTCAGCAAGTTGGCCGACGAGGATCCCACCTTCCAAGTGAAGGAGGATTCCGAATCTGGACAAACGCTGATCAGCGGCATGGGTGAATTGCACTTGGAAATCCTGTTGGACCGCCTGAAACGCGAGTTCAACGTCGATTGCAACCACGGCAAACCGAGAGTGGCCTACAAAGAGGCGATTCTTGTGCCGGTGCAGCATCGCGAAGCCTACAAACGCCAGAACGGCGGGCGCGGTTCTTTCGCGGTGATGGACTTCCGCATCGACCCGCTGCCGTTGGATGCCAAGGGTCTGCAGTTCAGCAGCGAGATCAAGGGCGACGCTGTGCCGAAGAACTACATCCTCGGTGCGGAAAAGGGATTCCAAATTGCCATGATGAACGGCAAATATGGTTTCCCGCTCGAGGCCCTCAAGGTGACCGTCACGGACGGCGAGTCTCACCCGACCGATTCCGATGCCCTTTCCTTCGAGGTTTGTGCGAAGATCGGTTTCCGTGAGGCGCTGAAAGAGATTGACACCGCCATTCTCGAACCGATCATGAAGGTGGAAATCACCACCCCGGACGAGTACATCGGCAACGTCACCGGCGACCTTAACCGCAGGCGCTCCGTGCTGGAAGGTATCGATGCCAAAGTCGGTTTCCAGATCATCACGGCGCAAGTGCCCCTGGCTGAAATGTTCGGCTATGTGACTACGTTACGCTCCATCACCTCAGGACGCGCGACCTTCAGTATGGAATTCCTGAAATACGCCGAGGTCACCCCTGAGATCAAGGACTACATCATGAATGTGGGAAGGTTCATACTTTAGACTTGAACCTTGAACAGTAAACAGTAAACGGTAAACAGTAAACGGTAAACAATAAACAATAAATATGGCTCATAGAATTAGAATCAAACTGAAATCGTTCGACCACACGCTGGTTGACAAGTCTGCCGAGAAGATCGTCAAGACGGTGAACAGCGTGAAGGACGACAAGGTGGTGCTCGTAGGCCCCATTCCGCTTCCGACCCACAAGAAAATCTTCACCGTAAACCGCTCCACCTTCGTCAACAAGAAGTCAAGAGAGCAGTTCCAACTCTCTACTTACAAGAGAATTCTGGACATTTACGGAACCACAACCCAGACCATCGATGCGCTGATGAAACTGGAACTTCCCAGCGGCGTTGACGTTGAAATCAAAGTCTGAAGTGGACACACAGCCTGACAATCAGGCTTATTTCGGGGCGTTAGCTCAGTTGGCTAGAGCGTTTGACTGGCAGTCAAGAGGTCGTGAGTTCGATTCTCATACGCTCCACTTACGGATTGCGTTTTCTGCAGTCCGTTTTTTTCGTGTCTATTGCAGAAATATTCGATATGTTCGTTTCAATAACCCCATAACCCCATAACCCATAACCCCATAACCATTAAATGGTCCGACTACTCGTCATCTTACTGCTGATTTTGGCCAACGGCTTCTTCTCCATGAGCGAGATTGCCATTGTCTCGTTCAAGAGGATCCGTATTGACAAATTTGCGGAGAAGCATCCGAAAGCCGTCTGCAAGGCCCTCTTTCTTCAGGACCATCAGGAAGAGTTCCTGGCCTCCATCCAGGTCGGTATCACGCTCATCAGTCTGCTGACGGGTTTCATTGGCGGTGCATCGCTCTCACCCTATATCGAGCCTCTATTCCTGTGGATGGGAGTCTCTGCCGGCCTCGCGAAGTCTATCGCATTGGTCATCAGCTTTACCGTCATCACTTTCGTGACCATCGTGATCGGGGAGCTGGTTCCCAAGACCATCGCGCTTTCCAAGCCGGAGCGCGTGGCTGTGGCCGTCGCCCCTGCCATGAATTTTTTCCGTATTCTCTTCAAACCGATTGTATCCCTCCTTTCCAGTACCACCACCTTGATTGACAAGATGTTGGGTGTCAAAGAGAACGAAGACCATCTCACTGAAGACGAACTGTTGGATATGATCAAGGAGGCCGGTGAGACCGACGTGATAGAGGAGGAGCAGAGCGAGATGCATGAGAACATCTTTTCCTTTGCAGACAAGCGCGCCATCCATGTGATGATTCACCGTTCCGAAATTGAGTGGATAGATGTCAACCTGCCGAAGGAAGAGTTTATCAACCAGTTGTTCGATTTTTCCGTGAGTCGCGTGCTTGTGTGCGACAAACATGTGGAGAACTATCTTGGTGTGCTGAATATCAAGGACTTTTTCATGGAATTGCACAAAAGTGGAGATGTGGATGTGCGAGATTTGCTCGATGAACCGTTAGTGTTCCCTGAGAATACCGAGGCGCAGGACATCCTCAACGAATTTCGGAAGGCGCAATTCTATTTTGGCGTTGTGGTGGATGAATTCGGCGACCTGGCAGGCATCGTCACCCTCCACGATATTATGGAGAGCATTGTAGGTGAGATGCCGGAAGAGGAGGAGGTCGTGGAACCGGATGTCACCGAGTGCGACGACCATTCTTTCTTAGTTAGGGGCGATGCCCCCATAGACGTGCTCAAGGACGTGATTGACGGCTATGAGGTCGATTACGATGAAATCGACTACTCCACGGTGGCCGGTTTTGTGTTCGAGCGCTTCGAAGCCATCCCGAGGGAGGGCGACTCGTTCGAGTTCATGGGCCACCGTGTTGAGATAGTGCGCATGGACCACAACCGCATCGACGAGGTGCGGGTGGTCAAGCTGTAGTTTTTACCGAAAAGTTGTTATTTCCGGACGATGACGCTTCCGCTGCCCTGATGGGTGGCGAGGATGAGCACCTCGGCAATTTGCACGTGGGCGGGGGCGTTGGCGGCATAGACGGCAACATCGGCGATATCGTCGCCGGTCAACGGGGTGATGCCTTTGTAGACGTTGGCCGCGCGTTCGTTATCGCCGTGAAAACGCACATTGCTGAAGTTTGTCTCCACGAGGCCGGGCTTGAGGTTCGTCACGCGGACGGCAGAGCTGGCCACGTCGAGGCGCAGTCCGTCGGAGAGGGTTTTCACCGCCGACTTGGTGGCGCAATAGACGTTGCCGTTGGGGTAGGCGGCGTCACCGGCCACCGAGCCGATGTTGATGATATGACCACGGTCGCGTGCCACCATGCCGGGCACGATGAGGCGCGTCATGGTCAGCAGTCCCTTGATGTTGGTGTCTATCATCGTCTCCCAGTCTTCCCAGCTGCCCTCATATTCGGGTTCCAGACCGAGTGCTAGACCGGCGTTGTTCACTAATACGTCGATTTCGCGCCACTCTTCGGGCAAGGAATTGACACATCGTGCGGCTGCTTCACGGTCGCGCACGTCGAAGGCTAAGGTCAGCACTTGCGTTCCCTTGCCGGCAAGTTCGCTGCGGATTTCTTCGAGACGCTGCTCATTGCGCCCTGTCAGTATCAGTCTGTCGCCATTCTCGGCGAATTTCCTCGCGCATCCGAGTCCGATACCGCTCGTCGCGCCTGTAATCATTACGTTTTTGTTCATTGTATGTTCGTTTATTCGTTTGCAGTTTCCCTATTCCATGTTCCCCTGCTGCAGTTCTTTGCGGTTTTTCCCGATGTAGAGGAAGTAGAGGAACAGGTCGGTGGATACCAGCAGGGCGTTGAATATGTAAAGGAAGATGACAACATCCCGGCTGTACAGCACTTTGTGGATGATGCCGAAGATGTAGCCGAGGATGACCAGCGACATGAAGAGCGGGCTTTTGCCGATGACAACCTTGGTGCGGAGCGACTTGGCGATGGATACCGGCCAGCTCACCGCAAAGCAGAGCAGGAATAACACTTCCCAAATGCTGAAAGTTTCTGTCATAGAGTCTGATTTTTGAACTCGCAAAAATACTCTTTTTACGGAATGAATGATAGGTGTTTTCGTTATTTTGTGTATTTTTGCACTTTGAAAGTTGTTTGGTATGAAACGGTTGCTCATCTTGTTTTTTTTGTTGTCAATGTTGTCCGTGCGAGCGCAGGAACTCACCTTTTGGCAAAAGGTCAACAGGGGGTTGACCACGTATAAGAATATTGACACGATGTACGTATACCAGCCTAAGCAAGGGTTCACGATCGGTACTTTCACCACTGTGCAACGAGCGGGTGTTGATGTGAATATCATGTTCGATCTTAACTCAAGCGCGAATAAACCTTTGTCCGGCTTCTCAAAGTACACATTAGAAGGGAGGATAAGCACTAAACTCGGTTTTGAGTTAGGTTACGGAAAGATTGTGTTTGACTACGGTTTTGAGATAGGACCCAAGAAAGCGTACAAAAAACGCTCTTTGGCACTGAATCTTCTGGGGAAATCCTGGGGTGTCAATTTCAACTTTTTCAAGATCACCAACCCCTTTCACGCAATAGTCTCGGTAGGGGATGAGGGGAATCCCGAATATTGGCGAGATGAAATGGTCGCCTCCGAACCTTCCGTGCTGAGGAACCTCACCATTGATGGCTATTACGTCTTCAACAACAAACGCTTCGCCTATCCGGCTGTGTACAAGGCTGGGTTGGTGCAACGACGAACGGCTGGTTCCTGGATGGTTGCAGCGCGGTATATGCAGGGTGACCTCAACAACTCCCCGAAATCGGCATACGATGCCTACAACCTGTTGGACGGCTTTTCCACCATGCAGGTCGCCATCGGCGGTGGCTACTCGGCCAATATCGTGTGCTGGCATCGCGATCCGACGGAGCTTCGCGACAAAGGTCTCCGTAACCTCACCCTCAACCTGACGGCGATGCCGGTTATTTCGGTCTTCAACTATCTGAAAACCGTTTCATTCGAGTATAACAATGTCGGTGAATGTGTTGGAAAGAAAGTTTCCAAAGTGTATTGCTATCCCATGCCCAGCTACATCGGGAACGCCGCTGTCGGGATGACCTTGGACCGCTTTTTCCTCTCCGCCCAGTTTACCTACAATCTGTTTTGTTTTTACACCCCCCGCGCCGTCAAAGCTGAGCAATTGCTGATTCCGGGTTTTGAGGGATATTCCAAATTTTACGGTTCTTTCCACGACTGGAAGGTGAAGGTCATGTTTACGTACAAGTTTTGACCTGGTTCCCTCATTTTTTCGAATCTCCCAGCACGCACCACCGCACAAACGGTATCCGCCTGACGGTTTCGTAAATCAGTGGCGACAGGGTGAAAACCGCTACAGTCAGAATAAGGTATATCGCTGTTGGTGGTAACTGAGTGTAGACTTTCATCATATAGCCGAGACTGACAATCACCAGGTCGAGAACTTGCCTTTTGCATCCGGTTTCCGAACCAGCAGCAGGACGAGCGAAAACAGCCACAAATCCTGGATGAACCACAACGGTCCCGTTCCGCTGACCGCCCAGATGCAAAACTTGAGAGGCTGTGGTATCGCTGCCAGCACGTCCGTCCCGCCCACGTGCGTGTTGAAATAGCCCTCCATCCAATGGAACACGAACAGTCCAATAGTGGAAGGAACCAGGAGCTTGAGAGTTCGCGACTTGAACCACTCCTTGCCGGAACGCCTGTCCAACGCGTACTTTGCGCTGATGCCTGCCAGAATAAACAGTAACGGCATAAACCAAGGGTAGAGAATATACATCAGCACATCCTGGTATTGCGGGCCGTCGTCGAAACCGCCCACGCCACCGAAAACACCCTTGTTGTTGTAAAAGTAGATGACGTGATACAACAGCACCGACAGCACGGTGACCCAACGCAGATTGTCAATCCAATGTTTTCTCATAAGACTCTTTTTCAGGCGGCAAAAGTACGCAAAATACGGGAATGCGTTTTCATTTCGCGGAAATCTAATTCCGCGTATTGTTTGTTATCTGCGCATATATATTGACAGAAATTGTGTGGTAGACGTGAAGCGTCGCGTGATGCCATGGAGTTAATATTCCTCTAAATGAAAATCATTTTCCGTAGATTATTGTATTTTTGCACCCGAATTTCATACCCAAAGCAATGAAAAAACTGATTTTAGGAGCATTAGTGTTGATAATGGCGGCGATGATTCCCGAAACGTCTCTACACGCACAGGATCTGGCGCACTACAAACAGATTGTCAAGGAGCTGAGTTCTGCGAAGTACCAAGGGCGCGGCTATGCCTACGGCGGGGCCAACAAGGCTGGGAAATATCTGTTGAAAGAGTACAAGAAAGCAGGAGTGGACGAGGTGAGGTGCCAGCCGTTCACCATCGACATCAACACCTTCCCCAGCAAGATGGAAATGTCGGTGGATGGCAAGAAATTGACCCCGGGTGTCGATTTCTCGATGCGCGAATACTCTCCGGGCGTGCGCGGCACTTACAAACTCTACTATGTCGATACGAACAACTACGATGCCGAGAAGATGTTTGCGGACTTGGCGAAACCCGAGTACAAGGACTGCTTCGTGGTCTGCGACTTCTGGTTCTCCTACCGTCACTACGGCGACTTCCAGAAGATCTGGGGCGGCACTGAATGTGCCAATGCGGGGATGATTCAAACTTGGCCTCCCTTGCTGAAATTCTACAAGGCATACGGCGAGAAGGTGATGGGCAAGCCCGTCATCTGGGCCACCTCCGACTTCCCGAAGGATGCCAAGACCATCACCGTCAACATCGAGAACAAGTTTCTGAAGGACTACAAGCTCTTCAACGTCATCGCCAAGGTGGAGGGCCGGTGGCACGACAGCTGCTACGTTTTCACGGCGCACTACGACCACCTCGGCAACCTCGGCAAGAAGGTGTTCTATGCGGGGGCCAACGACAACGCCTCCGGCAGCGCCGCCATCGTGACGCTTGCGGCCTACTACGCCAAAAACCGTCCCGAGTACGATATGTACTTCATTGCTTTCTCCGGCGAGGACGCCAACCTGCGTGGTTCGGAATACTACGTGGATCACAACCCTGTCGTGCCGCTCTCGCAGATCAAGTACCTGTTCAACATCGATATGATCGGCGACAACAACCCGGTGCAGTACTGCGAGGTCAGCGACGAGGGATTGCGCGGTTACGCTTTGATGGAGCGAATCAACGATGAGAAACACCATTTCAAGGGGCTGAACCGTGCCGAGTTGGAGGGTAACAGCGATCACTACCCGTTCGCCCTGCGCCATGTGCCGTGCATCCTTTTCGAGAACGAGAGCGGCGACGCGTTCCAGTACTACCACACCGTCAACGACGACTGGGAACACGCGGTGTTCGACACGTACGAGCCGCTGTTCCGGTTGGTAAGGGATTTCATCGAAAGATATTGATATTTGGTTTCCCGCAGAACTCGCAAAACATCGCAGACCTTTTTCAGCGCAAATCAGCGAGTTCAGCAGGAATTAATGTCTCCCGCAGATCTCGCAGACTATCGCAGACCTTTTTCAGCGCAAATCTGCGAGTTCAGCGGGAAAATTATAAACCATTCACTTTCCGATAAATGCTGCTTCCGATGTCATCACTGTTGAAGTTTACTAAAATCCCCAACTTTTTCCCTGTGATTTTCAGATAAGTGAGCAGTTGTTTATGATGAACATTCATTAGGGTTTCTACCGATTTTAATTCCACAATGACTTTGTCTTCAACCAACAAGTCCAACCGATAATCAACAGGAAGAATAACTCCATCATAAACCACCTTAACTGGCACCTGTTTCCGAACACTCAATCCATCTTTGGTCAATTGATAACACAGTGCAGCCTCGTAGATGGACTCTAACAATCCGGGACCGAGTTCTTTGTACACCTTGAAAATAGCACCTCTGATTTTGTAGGAAATTTCGTTTTCTGTCATATTTTAATACTTTAGATTTGATATTTTGTTTTAGGCTGCAAATATAGTTTTTTTTGACAATATATTGCATAAATTTTTTCAGCGCAAATCTGCGGGTTCAGCAGTAATTGATGTTTCCCGCAGATTTCGCAGAACATCGCAGAATATAACTAATCAAGAAGTGTATCTTACCAATATTCATACTACGCATTATCCAACCTGATGAGGTTGCTGGCACGCGGATTCTTCTTGCAGATAGATTGTCACTGCCTTAATGACCGGAATCTCCTCCGATTCCTCTTTGCCAACATATAAGTTGAAGTCGGAAAACATGTGGAAGTGGTCACCCGTCTCATAGATGAAGTTCAGGATATACTGCATTTCCGAGAAGCCATCCTCATCAAAACGGAATTGAACAACGGACGATTTCATGTCACACAAGCACATAATGTGGTAATCAGTACCTGAAAACACTTCCTTATGGACAGGTATCACCTCCAACCAGCGGACACTTATCATATCCGATGTGGTATTTGACAGCGGGAAACTCAATTTCCCCTTTTTGCTCCGCAACAAATCCATGAATTGAAGCAGCCCATCTTTGTCAAGAGTAATCTCGACATAGTTGGAATCAGGGGAGTAGGATAGTTTACACATAGGAAATCGTATTCATTTCGTTATTCTTTCCATAAATCTTGGGCAAAGATACAACTTTTTGAAAGTCGAAAGCATGAAAGACAGAATAGTTTTCCCGCAGAACTTGCAGGCTGACGCAGATCCTATTTATTGCGCAGCGAATCAGCGGAATTATTTTTCGAACAGCTCCGCATGACTTCCCAATCTGACGAACTGGATGATATTATTCATCTAACAAGTCATCCACATTATCATAGACCTTATTTTGGTTACGCCCTGACATGGCTTCTGCTATAGCCGCTTTTGTTATATCGTTGGGCTCATCATAAACCACGTCAAGCAGAACGCTTTCCACATAGTTGTTGAGCGTTCTGTTCACCTTGGCGGCATTTTGTTTCAGCCGTTCCAACAGGTCTGTTCTAAGACGGAACGAAGTGTTCTTTCTTACAATAGTTTCCATTTGTAATACAATTAAATATTTTCGGCTGCAAAAATAATTTTTTTTTCGGATACAAAACATATTGCCTAAAAATGTATTTTTGCCCACCATAATAACGGACCACGATGTTAAAGCACAAGTCTGCGAGTTTTGCGGGAAAATATTTTTCCTATTTTCGCGCCGTTAAAAACATCCCGTTATGAAGAAATACCGAACCCCCATCCTCCTGTTCGCCATTTTCGAGGTCATTGCCGTATCGCTTTGGCTCTCAACAGGAAATCTCTTCTTTCTGCTGAACTTTTCCTACATCGGCATCTGCCTCGGTGTCGGGGGAGTATTGATGGCAACGGGGTGGAAACATGCCCGAGAGTTCGTGCAGTTCACTGTGGGAAGCTACATTTTGGTGTTCCTCGGCCTTGTCTGTCGCGAGAACATGCAGATGGAGGGATTCTGGTACTATCTGCTCTCCGGGGTCGTCGGGGCGGGGGTGCTGCACTACCTCATCGCCAAGATCTTCGGGCCGCTGCTGTTCGGGCGCGGCTGGTGCGGGTTTGCCTGCTGGACCGCGATGATCCTCGACCTGCTGCCCTACAAACAGCCCGCAAAACCACGGAAATCTCTCGGATGGGTGCGCTATGTGATGTTCGCGCTGTCGCTCGCCGTCGTCATCCTGCTGATGTGCCTCGGCAAAGCCGACAAAACGACGATGTTCTACCTTTTCGTGGCCGGGAATGTGCTCTACTATGCCGTCGGAATCATTCTGGCTGTCGTATTGAAGGACAACCGCGCTTTCTGCAAGTACATCTGCCCGATCACGGTGTTCCTCAAACCGATGAGCTACTTCTCGTTACTGCGCATCAAGTGCGACGAGGCGAAGTGCATCCATTGCGACAAGTGTCTGAAAGTCTGCCCGATGGAGGTGGAGGTCAACAACAACTCGCGCAAACGGAAGAACGCCACCGAGTGCATTCTCTGCCAACAATGCAAGAAGGCGTGTCCGGTGGGGGCGCTGAAATAGTCACTCCCGAAGATCTCGCAGATTAACGCAGACTCTTTTTTCTGCGCAAATCAGCGGGTTCTGCGGGATAATTTTTGTATTTTTGCCCTCGAAAAGAACGAACCACTATGTCAAAGAGAATCTTAAGCATTCTGTTGGTAGCATTGTCGGCAGCACTCTTCCTGACCGCCTGCAAGGTCGGCGGGAAGACGACGGCAGTCACGATGGAGGAGCTCCGGAACATTGACCTTACACGGGTGATACTTGCAGACTCCATCCTGACAAATCCCGACTACTGTTCCCAAAAGGATGAGTTTATGTTCCTCGAAAAAACCTCCGAGTTCGAGCCCATCGGGTACCGGGGCCGCGACTTCCAGCGGTTCTACATCCATTACGACAGCGTCCGATTCTTGGGCGACGGGGTCTATGCGGTGGAGGGACGCACCCGCTACCGCGACACCATCCGGCTTTTCTCCGGAACCATCACGTTGGACTCCATGCGCTTGTGCAAGAAAGATAATCTGCCATCAACGGGAGAATTCGGGAAGCTGTGCGGGCATTTCCAGTTCGATGAGGACGAATTTTCCGGCGGCGGGGTCCTGACAGGCAAAATGTGGATTGGCTTCGCAAAGATTAACGGGCGGTTCTACTACGATGCTTTTATGTTAGGTGTGGCCGACGGCTACGACAACCGCCAGTACGAGGGTGTGTGGACTTCGAAAGGCCTCACCCAGATGGAGAAATGCAACTGGGGCGATTTCCGGATACCCGATTCACAAGGATTGGACATTGGCGCTGGCGAGTTCAGTCCCGTAGATGAGCATTCGGGTCAAGGTTGGCAAGTTTATACTTGCGGTTGGGCCGAGAATGATTCTTTACAGGCTATATATCAGGCGGATATGCAATGGTTTACCCACGAGGAAGACTATGTCATTCCCTATTCCGGACGGCTGCAGCGGTATCTGAAAGAGTACGGCCACGGAAAGAGTCAGCCCTCGGCAAAAGTGGTTTTGGGGACTATCCCAGCAACGATGGAGGAGTTTAACGTCTGGTATGAAATGGGGGCGATGGAAAACGACTATCTATGGCCTCCGATGAGCGACTACGCGCACGCCGACAGCACTGGCATTATGTTTGCCTATATGCGTATGGGCGAGTTCTCCGATGGAGAAATATCAGAGGGACTTTTGGACGATTACTTGGAACTACAAAAGGAACACCCTGCCCTTTTCGACAATTACCGCAAGCAGTTGTCGAAAGTATGGAATCAGGCTTTTGACTGGTGGAAGAAAGAGATGCACGGGGAGTAGGGACGCAATGCATTGCGTCTCCACAATTTTCTGCGCATCTCAGCGTGTTATGTCTAAATGTGGAAGTCCTTAACCGTATTTATTCGGTGACACTTCTTAACAATGTCACCCATTTGTCCATCCATCCCGCCAATGGAGCGGGACTGCTAAGCATTCTGTCGTTGTACTGGAGGTTGAGCATTGAGAAACGCATTCGATACCGAGGATTATATTTTTTCGTATAGACAGCGAGGCTGTTGCCGCTGATGTTGTTTTCGGCTTTGACCTCCACGGGTATGATTTCATCATCCCATTGGATGACAAATTCCACTTCAGCCGTTCCGGGGGATGTCCAATAATAGGGTTTCTGATCGTCCAGAAGAGGCATGATGGACTGAAGCACAGCGTTTTCAGCCATGGCTCCTTTGAACTCAGTATAATTAGCGATAGGATCTGTGACAACCGTTGCGGGCAGATGCGCCAAACGGCGGAGCAAGCCGCAGTCGCAGGCATAAACCTTGAAAGCATCTGTTTCCTCGTATGCAGAAAGCGGCATTCCAGGCTTGCTGATGCTGAAGATGCGATGAATTATCCCCGCATCTTCCAACCACAAGAGGGCGTCTTCGTAGTCTTTGGAACGTGCGCCCGTTTTGATGACCTTCCATACGAACTTCCGATTTTCCTTCGACAATTGGGCAGGCAGCGAGTGCCAAACAGCATGAATGCGCGGAATCTCGCGTGGCTCGGCATATTTGGCAAAGTCAAGTTCATAAAGATCAAGAATGCCTTGCAAAGTCGATTCCACCTCCCCAATGCCCTTGTCTTCAAGCAGTGACACAATGGCTTCCGGCATTCCGCCAGACACTTGGTAACGTCTGTATTCCGTACGTAACTTGTTCAAGATGATTTCCGGCAAATGGCGGATTTCATTCAACGAATTGACATACTCGTATGTATGCACATCGCTGGCGCGCAGGAACTCCTTGAAGGTGACAGGAAACATGTTGATGATTCTCACCTTACCGACAGGCACCGTCATCTTGCGCTTTTTCACCGCCACACCCAGCAACGAACCTGCCGCAATGATGTGATACTGGGGTGCTTCATCACAGAAATACTTCAAACTGTTAAATGCCTCTTCGCATTCCTGTATCTCATCGAAAATCACCAGCGTCTCTCCAGCAATGATGGGCTGTTCGCAATAAAGCGTCAACTCCTTGATCAGGCGTTTAGGATCCTTCGTGATTTCAAACAACGACTTCAGTTCCGGTTGCCGGTCGAAATCAAACTTCACGCAATACTTGAAATACTCCTTGCCGAATGACTCCATAGCCCACGTTTTACCAATCTGGCGTGCGCCTTTCAGCAGAATCGGTTTCCTATCAGGAGCCTCTTTCCATGCTTTGAACAGGTTGATGATATCTCTTTCTATTTTCATATACTACATTGGAAAGTTCGATTTTATGTGTTACCGCTACACTTTTCCTAACTTTCGGTTGCAAAAATACAAAAAAAATCATTCACTCTACCACACAAGCGGAATCACCTTGTACCGAACTTTCTGTTTGTACTCGGTGTATCCCTCAAGTCCCTGTTCCAAGACGGCCTCCTCGTTGCGGATGCGCTTGGCGATGATGGGGATGTAGAGCAGCATAATCAGAAGCGACCAGGGGGAAGCCAGCACCAATCCGGCGAGGAACTTTGTCAGGGCTTGGAGAAAGAGTTTTGAAGTCATATTGTCCGTTTATTTCAACACCTCCCAATGTCCGCTCTTGTTGCTGCCGACGCGGATGATATAGCCCGCTGCTTTCAGCTCGCCAAGCCGGCGCTTGACGGTGGCCTCGGACACGCCTAACAGTGTACCATACGCTGCATAATTGAGACCGTTGTCTTTCAACACAGCCTGATAGAGCCGTTCCGTTATCGGGTCAGCGAAACGTTTTATCGGGTCAGAAAGCGGTTTTATCGGGTCAGCGGACTGGGATTCCCTGAACTCCTCAATCTCTTTGCGGATGTTGCGGGTGTGCTGTTCCAGCATAAACCGACGGAATGGTTCCGTGCTTTCCTGATCCCTTGAATCAACCAACGACTGGATGTACTCTGCCTTGTCCGCTTTGTCGATTTTCACAGGCACCAGTCCGAATTCATATTGAAGATGATTCATCACCAATCTGGACATGCGACCGTTGCCATCTACCCAGGGATGAATGGTCACCAATTGATAATGGGCATCGAACGTCAACAGATATTTGGCGATCAAGTCGTTAGAATTGACAAGTTGCCGTCTCATTTCGTTCAACTGCAGACAGAACTCCTGCAATTTTTCCGGAACTTTCCGATAATCCATATAGGAGCGTCCACCGATTCCTGCGGTGACGCTGACTAAGCGCAACTCCCCTTTGGACGCGTCAAATGAACCTTGCACGGTATTGTACGCACTTCCAGTGTTTTTCATAACCAGTGCGGACATTGTTTTCAGCATTTCCACGGAAAAATCCTTATGCTGCTCGGCAAGCTGCATTGAATGCGTGTAAGCAGCTTTCAGATCGAGGTTCATCAGCTGTTCCTGCATACTTCGTCCCTTCGCGGAAATGCCCTCATCGAACAGCAGCTGGTTCTCAATTTCCGTGACGGTACTCCCCTCGATAGCCGTGGAATGGGTAATAATGGAATACAGATAGAACTTTTTGTAGTCTATCTGTTCCGCAATCCCCAACGACTGGTACTCATTGAGTGTGTCAAGCAGTTGTTGTTCCTGTTTCGTGACCATCATAGTTGTTTTTCGGCTGCAAAAGTACTATTTTCCCTGATATTTTTCCCGCAGACTTCGCAGACTGACGCAGATCTTTTTTCTGCGAAAATCAGCGAGTTCTGCGGGAAAGCCACTCTGTTAATCCTCTTTCACAATCGGGTAAAGCTCCACGAATTCGCCTTGATGGCTCTGACCGTCGTTGATGAGCTCGGCCATCTTCTCACCTACCGTGTCGATGTCGTGGAAGCCGGGGAGACTCATGTTGCCGTTAAGGTCGGTGGTGGTGGGACCCGGATGTACCGAAAAAATCTCCAACGGGGTGTTGTTTTGCTGGAACTCGATAGCCATCACGCCCATCATGGCGTTCTGGGCGGCCTTGCTCGTCACGTAGGCTAACGGATGCCAGTAGGGACTGATCTCCGACGGCACGGTGACGTTGACAATCCGGCCGTGATTCTTCGCAAGCAGAGGCATCAGCAGCTTGGTGAGCGCGAAGGTGCCGACGAAGTTCACTTCGAGGGTCTCCCGGATGTCGCCGATTTCCGTATGGAGGCTGTCCACGCCCATGTCGCCCGGGATGCCGGCGTTGTTCACCAACAGCGCAAGTTCCGGATATTTGTCGTTCAACTCGCGGACGGCATTCTCCACACTCGCAAGGTCGGCCAACTCCACGTGTACCCATCCGGGCACGTCAACGCCCAAGGCGGTGAGCTCGCGGATGGCCTTCTCCGCACGTTCCTGATTTCGCGCCCCGATGATGATTCTCCAGCCGCTCAAGCCGAGATGTTTTGCAATGCCAAATCCGATTCCTTTGTTGGCCCCAGTGATGAATACAGTCTTTTCTTTCATTTTTTAACGTTTAGAAAATCATTCGAAAACAGGCTGCGAAAATACATTTTTATTGGTTTTCCCGAAGATTTTGGAAACTACCGTAAACCCTATTCCTCCCGCTTCCAGAAATAGTCCGCTATCTGTAACAGTAAACGGGCATTATCGAAACTCCCTTTGACGTAAAACTTCTCCGGAAGACAGGCAGAAATCCAGCGTGAAAGTGCCATGCTGTAACACCGGAACGGTA
>Ga0247609_10001091_pt1 | contig 33777 bp, 47 predicted proteins | sample 172DNAGHGlowgp2_FD_193487 | JGI IMG/M metagenome (GOLD analysis project Ga0247609, IMG submission 193487) | Sheep rumen microbial communities from Palmerston North, Manawatu-Wanganui, New Zealand - 1728 DNA GHGlow gp2 | ecosystem: Host-associated > Mammals > Digestive system > Stomach > Rumen ... | reverse complement strand
CTGGAAGACACATGTAGTCTGGCATCTCGCATATAGGAACCTCGTTCACAAGGAAAAACGACTCGAACAGTTCCTGGCAATCAGCTCCAATCTTGAAGGTATTGTCCTTCAGCCATTGGATTCCGGCATTCTCTGGTATCTGCGATATGTCAAGGTCTTCGCCAATCATGATTCACCTCACGCGGAAAAGTTGAACAAGTTCTCCATCCTCGTCTTTTCGTCCATGCTTGGGTTGAACGTGTTTTTCAATTCCTTCGTGGAGTAGAGTTTTCTCCAACAGGCGTCCACGAAATCCTGTGGGAACGCCTTGATCCCACCATAATGGAGAAGAAGGTTGTAGTGTGCGCACTTCCTGCAAGAGCATCCACAGTTGTTCCTCCACAACGTGATGCCATACTTCCGTTGGTTCATTTCATGGCACTTGTTGGAGGATTGGGCCGAGAAGCAACTGAACAGAAGATCCTCAACCCCATACTTCATGGCAATCTTCAACTCGTCCAGCTTTGTGATGGACAAATCCATCGTCAGATAGTCAATCCCAACATGTCTGTTCACGCACTCAATGAAAGTCCTTGACACCTCGGATGCGTCGGTGAAGTTTGTTCCTGGAACGCAGTCCTTGAGGAAGAAGTTGTCCTTCTCTCCAAGGCTAATCGTCCTGCACCCATTCTCGATGCACCAATCCACCATCGTTGCCATTATCATCTGGTTCTTGATTGGGTTCTCTGCCCAGTGCTTTCTGTATGGATTGTCCTTCTTGAAGTTGCCAACGTATCTCGCCTCAACAATCGGAACACCAACCTTCTCGCATACAGCCTTCATCGCCTTGAGTTCCTGACCACCACAACTTCGGTTCATGTTAGCCATCGTGTATGCAACGATTGAACGCCCACTTTCCTTGAGGAAAAGCATCTGCGCTATGGAGTCAAGTCCACCACTCACTGCCACAAGGACCATGTTGGGGTCAACATCTGGGACATTCTCTGGGAACTTGACTGGAACCGTGTTCATCGTTGGTGGCTGGAAACTGAATCCAGAATACACCAATTCAACAAACTTCTGGAACCCATCTTGGACAGAAACGGTATCGTCAAACACCTCCTTGTTGAATATGTCGTAGAGGCTTATCGCAGAATCCGAGAACACTGCTCTGGATACTGGAATTGAGACCCTGCTTGCCTTTGATTTCACTTCAATCATTTTGCCGTTGTTTCCTTTCCACATTGGATTCAGTCAATCCTTGAACTTGAATCGCAGATTTCACTTCCCTTGGGAGAAATGGTGAACTCGCAGATTGTCCACTCGTCTTCCTCATGCTCCTTCCATCCGAACTTGAGGACGAACATGTTCAGACTCTTGATTTCCCAATCGTTCGTCTCGTCATCGCAGATTATCTGGTAGTCGTTAAGCGTTCCATCGTCAACAAATGGCTGGACAATCTTCCCAACAGCCTCTATTGCCTTTGCCTATGTCTCGAAGTTGTTTGGCTCGTATGCCACAGCAAGCTGAATCGCATTTGAGATTTCAGTGTATGTCCTGCTCTTGATTTCTTTCCAATTCATTTCTTTCCTCTTTTCCTGTTCAAGTTCTCGTGCCATGGCTTCACCAGTCTGTCTATGATTTCACCCATCTTGTTGGCTGGAATGGATTCAGTTTCTCCATCTTCCCCACCACGCTGTTCATTGACACCCTCAAGGAAATGCTCAAGGTCAAGGGTTACTGTCCACGGCCCATTTGTCAAGGTGAACCCATCGTTCCCATTAGCCAACTGGTTCATTGCCATCATTCCAATCTTGTTGAACGATTCAACAATGGCTTGGAACAACTGCTTTTTCATTTCCTCGTCATTGTCCATAGGTCATTCCTCATTTGCCCTTTCCATTCAACACATCAATTATACAATCAGCTCCATCCTTGGTCAGGCCAACAGTCATGTCGGTTTTCACAACCCTTGAATTGTCTATGTATGGAAGGATGTCAATAACCTCGTCGTCAACAACGCAGAACGATTCAACCTCTGGATGCTCTGAAAGCCATTGGTTGATTTCAAGCCCACGGATTCCCTTTGAGTCGGATGATGTCTCCCCAACGAACAACTCGTCTCGTTCCCTTCTCAACTTCTCGGCAAGGACATCCCTCCAGTTCCTGTCTGGCTGGTAAGGGGCGTATGTCTTGTGGTGTCGCCATGAGGATGAAAACACGATTTTGCAGTCCGTATTCCCAATGACATAGCGGAGCCTCGCAACAAGGTCTGGGTTGAAGCCATAACGCCACTCGTCAAGGTCAATCCAATCGTTGTCCTGCATGGGAGTTGGGCACATGCAGTTGAGAACACCGTCGATGTCAAGGAACAGGACTTTCATTGCGTGAACCTCTGAAGGTAGTTTACGATTTCCCAGATGTTGTTCACAAGATGACCCTTCCCAAGGTCTTCCTGCGAATCCCCAAGCAGGGACAATTCCCAGCATATGTCCTTGATGTCCAAGTCCTTCTCGTCCATCTTCTCAATGAAGTGGTGAAAGTCCTCGGAAACAAGATATGGGTGATTCTCCTTGAAGAGCCAGGTGAGCACGGGGATTTCATAATCATCTGGCAGTTCGTCAAGAACCTTTTTCATTTCGGCGACTGTCATATCAACTCACCTTTCTGAACCTGGGCTTGCCATCCTTGCCGAACGAGACAATCTTCATGTCCCCAAGGTGCTTCTTGGACACCTCGCCCCTGATGTAGAGAAGTTCGGTGCGGATTCCCATTTCGCGGCAGAGGACATTCAACGCAGACGTTGACTGAACCCCATTGTGGACAACCGTCAGGTAGTTCAACTGCTTCAGTCCGGCAAGATACCGCTTCATGGCGTCCATGTCAATGCGCTTGAGGCTGTCAACCACAATCTCCTTGTGGGGCTTGGTCAAGAAGTCCTCGCCAACGTACTCGAAGGAGTAGCAGTCCCGGTTCACGGAATGCACGGTCTGGTCGTTCTTGATGTGGTTGATTCGCCCATTCGAGAACGCGCCCTTCTTGCCATTCCTAGCGGTTGTGCGCCACTTGGGGTTCTTGGAGAGGTAGTGTCCAAGCTTGATGTGGGCTGTTCTGATGTACAGCTTCAATCCCCTCTTGACGTACATGTCGGCTATCGTGTCAAGGAACCTGCTTCCAACCCCCAGACCCTGGAAGTCTGGAAGAATCACAAGGCGCGTCACTCGCCAACCACCACCCATTGTCCCAGAAGGCTGGGGCATGACGGCGCAGAATCCCACAAGGGTCTCGCCCCATTTCAGAATCCAGCAGTCGGCGTTTGAGGCAAGCTTTCCATTCAGATAGTGATGTGGAGCGAATACCTTTTTCCAGACCTCTCGCTTCTCGGCTCCTTCGATTTGGTAGAAGGAGAGGTCGATGCTTTTTTTAGCAATCGTTCCCTTGTGTCCTTGTCCCGGAAGTCGTATACCACGCCCTTCTGGAGGTCAATGAGGATGTCGGGCTTGACATAGGGAATGACATCGTAGTGGCAACCACAGAGGATGACGTTCTTGAAGCCCTTCCTTCGGATGTACTTCTGGATGCCATTGGAAGCTGCCATGGCCACGTTTCGGTCAATCACGCTTGTGTACTCGTCAACCATGACCCTATCGCCAAGGTTCAGAGCCATGTCGGCGCGGAAGCCCTCTCCGGTCGAGAGTACGCTGCGTGGGCGGCAGATGACGGGCATGGAACTCAACCCAACTGACTGAAGGGCGGAAAGACCATCGTCAGGATCGTCAATGAAGTTGGAAATCACAGCCTTCGTGTTATCGTAGGACTTCGTGGGATAACGCCAACCAGCATTCTTGAACGCCTTGAGGAAGGTAGACTTGCCAGAGCCAGAAGGTCCGACAATCTGGATAATGTTCACGTCCATGTTCAGAATCTTATCGGGAATCTCGTAGGGATATACCTTGGACTCTCCGGTGAACTTGTAGTCAAAGCACTTGTCAACAAGGTCAGTTGCCTTGTCAAGTGGAACCTTTGACACAAGAGGAACTTCACTCCTCTTCAGCTTGCACAGAACTGGGGCAAGTTCCCAGGGTCTTTTCTCAGACATTTCTGCCTTTCCTTGTTTGATTTACGAAAAATCTTCACCACCCATAGAAGCCATCAGGAGCCTCTTCAACTCCAATGGTCAGGGTCTCGTTCTTGAACATTCCATTCCGCTTCCAGAAGTCAAGATGCGCCTTCGCGTCAGACTTTCGGGGATAGCCCTCGCCAGCCCAGGCAGAATGGACGAACTCCCCATTGGGGTCGCTCGTCTCAATCACGTACATGGTCTTTTTCTTTGCCATAATCAGCTCCTTGTTTTCTCAAAAACACAGACAGTATACCAAATCCCCATCTGGAAGTCAATGGGGGTCTGAAAACTTTTCACTGTTCCTCAGCCGGAAGAAAAACTTTCAATGGATACCAGAAACTGCCGAACATGAAGTTCTCAACATCCCCTTTGCCATAGAGGACAATTGAGCAATCTTCTCTCTTGTCATCGTCAATCACGTCCAGACAGTCCTTTGCGTTCTGGAAGTTGGAGAACATCATCGCGCCATCCTCAGGGCGTTCAACCCAGTTCTCAATGCCCCAGAAGAAAGACTCGTTTTCCGTTCCAGCACATTCAACCTCGTTGCAGAACCCACCAAAGAACTGCTCAATGTTGGTCTCGGTGTCACGATGGACAATCATGAATCTGCTGCCATCATTCTGGCTTACCTTTGACTTATCAATCATATCTTCGTTCCCTTCTTGATGTTGCACAAAGTCTCTTCGGATTCCTCGTACCACTGGTCAATGGCAGGTTGCTCAACGCCAAGATTTTGGAGAATCTGGTGGAATCTCAGATCCGGGAAACCCTCAACCGCCCATGAAACCAGTTCAAGAATCTTTCGGTTCGCCTCTTGTCTGCTCATTCTCAACAACCCTTATCCTCTCAGGAGGAATGTCTCCCCACACGTTAATCTCGTCAGTCTCAACTCCCCAACTTCGTACTTCGCTTCCAATTCCATCTATGTCAACCTCAAGGAGAACAAGCCCATCCTGAATCCAGCTATCTGGCTTCTCGGACAGACATATGAACGCCGACTTGTAGTCTCCATGACATCGCAGAAGTCCATCCTTCAATATGGATTCCACGTTCTCGAGCTTGGTGACGTGGTAGAGTTTCACTGCTTTTTCCTCAATGTTTCCTCAACCCCATCCCAATAGCCCTTGTTGAAGCCAAGATACTCGCTTGTGCATCCATCCTTAATTGAAATCCCACGTTCCTGTGCCAACTGGAACACAGCGTCCTGAAGGTTGTTCATGGTGTAGTTCATGGGACTGGGAAGATGGTAGTCTCCCGCAACTATGGAATGCGCGAAGTTGAACGCCCAAACAATGACGTTCTCCTCATTCTCGGTAAGCCGTTCAGCCCTTGGCAGCTTGGTTTTCACGCCTTACTCCCTTCTTCGTCTCACGGGCCTTGGCAAGCCGAAGAGCGGCAGCCTTCCTCTGCTCGTCAGTCATGGTGCGCTTACGGTTGGGGTTCTTCCCAAGACGATATTGCCAAAGAGGACAGTCCTTTGCCGGACACAACTTCACCTCTTCGCGTTGATCACAGCAGCAGTCCAAGCACTTCGCCCGAATTGCCTTGATTGGCGTACTTATGTCAATGGGTTCTTTCTCCATTTCATTCTGTCCTTTTTGGGGGGTTATCATCACAGTTCAGTATACAACAAATCTGGTTTTTGGTAAACTTCAAATGTTCCCATGGCACGTCTGGTCAAGGTTGTTCCACACCTCGTTGTCAATCCAATGCCCACTGGGGTTGGCATCGTCACGGGCATACTTCTCCTTCGTCACGATAAGCAGATCAGAGATGGGAACGAGGGTGTATACCCTGCGGTATTTGTGTATGTCCTTGTAGATTGACTTCAAGTAGGAATAGACGGTGACAACCATCTGGGTATGGTCAATCATCTTCGAGTTCTGAATCCCAAACTCGTTGACGCACACGTTGTCCTTCCACGTTGTGAGGATTGCCTGCCATGGGAGGTTCCGTGTGAAGGACAATCCAACCGGAGCCTTGAAACTACGTCTCTTCATCTTCACCTCAGTGTACTTGGTGGATGAAGTGACGTAGCCAGACTCAACAACGTCCTTGACAGCCTCCCAATCTTCAAGTGGAACGTCATGGTAAACTCCATCATGGGAAACACCATTAACGGCATCCCGAATCTTCTCGTTGTAGCGAGGAAGAAGGTCAAGAATCCATGCCGGAACCCTTGAGTCATTGTCAGTGAATGCGGCATCCTCAATCTCCTCGCTGTGGTCGTTGACATAGCCACTCTTCACGAACAAGGAGACAAGCTTCCTGTTCCTCTGATAGACAACATCCTTGTTCTCCCACCACTTGACCCCATACTCCCACGAACCATCGCGGTAGTGGATTTTCACTGGAAGCACGTTGGTGTCGGAAAACCCATCGCGGAACTCCTTGCTGGAAAACACCATTCCTCTGAACTTCCTGCTAACAAGTTCCCCATTTTTGTCAATATAGGCAAACTTGAGTTCGTCCCCTTCGTACTTCGTCTTGCCATTCTCCACCTTCTTCCAGAGGTTGGCAAGAGACTGTATGACGTTCGCCTTGAGCAAGTCCTCGAGGGAAACAACTTCAATCCACTTAATTCTCTTCTTCATAAGTCAACCATTCTCCAAGTCTGTTCTGAGGGATATCCCAATCGTATCCATACGCCTTTTGATTCCCAAACCTCACTGTCTGCATGACATCCTCGTTCACAAGTTTTGTTCCCTTGTATGTCATGAGTACAATCTTGATTTCATCCAAACTCCATTTGAGTGGACCAGGGCAATGTGAACTCGTCTCAATGTTGTATCTGTCATGGGCGAGCTTGAAGTTGCCATAGTCCATTCGGTATTCCTTGCTCTTGATTGGATGCCCATCCTTGTCGGGTTGCACATAGGAAATGCGGACAGAGAAGATGTTGCGATAGCCCCGCTTGTGGCTTTTCTTCAACGCCCTCAAGCAGGCTACATCATCAGAATATGGAATGCCTTTGTTGTTCATCACTTTACATCAATTCGCATCGGGTTTACAAATGTACCGAGTATCAATCTCTTCCTTGACTTCTACATTCTCTTCCCAGGATAGTTTGTGCCAATAGTTATTGTACTGAGTGGACAGTGAACGAATTATATGTCCATCATCAGACTTCAGTCGCACAATAGCACCTTTGAGAATATACCCTTCCTTCGTATGCTCCCCGAGAGCCACATATTTTACCTCCCTATAGACAAATAGTTTTGAGCATGTTCCAACAGTAATTTTTGTTCCTTTCTTCACAGTCTCTGGAAGTTTGTATTCCTCAACTTCAACAGGAAAAGCCCTTCCATCTGACTTTGAGGCCATCCATATCACTTCAATCGTCCAGTTGGTCATTGCATGCGAATTGCATCGCACATTGACATCATAAGCCAAGGAAATAAACTTTATCTTGTCTGACGACCCCCAATCAGTACGCCACGGCACATGCTTCTTGGTCATTCGTTTGGGCTTCATATCAAACATTATACTGTATGCTCTACTTATGTTCCTCTGTTCAGCAGTTTGAGCAAAGCACTCATAGGACATTGACAAAACTACACACACAACTGCAATAATGATTTTCTTCATCTTGACTTCTCCTATTGGTTGTTCAACAACACCTATAGTATATCATATTGACGCATGAATGTCAATGAGGTCTAAAAAGATTATAACTTCCAAATTACTTGGAAAAATCAACTTCTTCAACAGTTATTCCAGTGTTCTTGGAAATCCAATCCGCTATCAAGTGTCTATGGCAGAAATCATCTGGCTTTTCGTAGCATAGCATGACGGCATTGTTCCCCATGTCTGCCACAACCTTTTCTGGATTCAGTTTGGAAAGCACAGTCTCGTTGTACTTCCCAATGTACCAGTCATTGGAGAGGTGCTTGTTCTTCCATTCCCAAAACCAATCTTTTCTTGGGGCAAGGTCTGGATAGAAATGTACGTTCTGCACATCATAGAAGAACTTTGGGGCGTAACCAGCAACACAGACGAGCTTTAATCCCATTTCCTTAAGTTGCTTGACCTTTGCGAAATAGGATGTGTAGAGGTTCATGCCAACAATCCTTGCAGTATCTTGGAACAAGCCTTCTTGTCGCAATTGGATGGAAGCGACTTCATCATCAAACCAAAGTCTTTCTTTCCAAGTGGATGCCCCAGTTCAGTTTCCTTCTTCGCCATGATTTCCTTCACCACGCCCTCAAGCATGTTCTCAGGTATCATGGGTGGAAGAAACAAGGATATGTCAGCCAGCTCAGAACGCGCCTTTTCCTCCAAATCGGGCCGAGAAGCCATCTTCGCAGACTCCATGGACTCCTCCAACTGCTTGGCGGACTTCTTGAGGCAACTTATGACGATTTCCTCAGTAATCTCCTTGCCCTCGTTCACAGTCTTGTTCTTGATGTCAGAAACCACCAAGCGAAGGGTATCTCTCGTTGATGTATTTCCTGACTTCATCGCGTTCTTGATTGTCTCTTGGATTCTGTCGTATGTTTCGCTTGCCATGTTGTCTTGCTCCTTTAATTTAATTTGGACAACATTATTATACCACATTTGGAAGAAGCTGTAAAGTCAAGGGGACTTCCTTCTCAATCCAAGCAAGCAAATTCCCAAGGACAACAAGATGAAGGAGTTTGGTTCTGGAACTGAACGAAAATCTGGAGACCACGGAACCATGGTAGGAGGTGCAACATCGCCAGATGCATACATGTGTCTTCCGACTAATTCTCTATACAACTCTGGTGCTGATTCAGCAAGGGTTCTCCAAACATAATCTCCTGCGTCATCGTTCCACTCATTATATCCAAGTTCCATAATGAACAAAGCATCCATCACCTCTGATGGATAATCTGGCGTAATCCCTTGTATTGCATCTTGTATACGTTGTATCGTATTGAATCCTGTTTCAGATTGATTTCCTGTAGGAACACCAGTTCCCCACCCACCTTCCCAATCAGCGATTTCCATACCCCAATCGCCATCCCATTCTTCAGGAAGTCCCGTATCCTGGTCTTCTCCCCAGATTTTCAATATTGTTGAAGATGAACCATCACTTAAAACCAATTTAACTCTTGCAGCAGGCCAACTATCGTCTGTTGATGGATATGGGACTAAGAATTGTTGAATATTGCCTCCATCAACAGTAGTGTTTTCATCAACCTGCCACATCAAAACATCCGCGCTTCCATTCAAGAAAGCGAGGCATGAAAACAATATGGCAACAAGTCTTTTCATGTGGCAAATCGTGTTCTAGATTATGTATTTACAACATCATTTGAAATAATCCTGTGGTTCAAGCAACAGGCTATTCTTGTTTCGGTCAGTAATCTTTTCTGGCATTCTTCCAATAGGTTGAAAATGAATCACCTTAAGTCCAGGGATATCCTCAATCTTGTTCGTTATCACAATCGTAACATTCTGTTGCGCAAAACAATATCTATTGGAAGCAGCCATTCCACTCTGGACATCAGCCCAATCAATCTGAGACAATTCAACAATCCGTTCATTCGTCTTGTTCTCTCCTGCGTCTGAGCCAAATGCGAATGTCAATCCAAATCCAACGCATAATGTCATAATCAGTTTCTTCATAGTTTCCCATTATACCCCAAATCAATCGTCTCTGTACAACTTGAACTTCTTGCTTATCTTGAATGCATCCTCGTCTGGAAGAGGTCTGAACCAAGCCCCAATCGTGGTAGTTCCATCTTCGTTCTCAGGTGTCAAGTCGGTCAGGCACTTGTCGTTGATATAGCCCCAGTCAATCCCCTCAACCAATCCAAGTTCCTGCACAACGGGCTCAATCTTCGTCTTGAGGTTGTTGAGATTTCTGGCTTCACAGATAGTCTTCGTGAAGATGTCGTTCACATAACCTTCCCAGATGTCCTTTGGAATCTCCAACGTCACGGTCACCGACTGCCTTGGATTCTCCCTCAAAGTGGTGAAGGTTGTTTCCCCCTTGTCATAAGCCTCCTTTGACATCCTGAACAATTCAGGGTGCTTGTAAAGAGCGGGTCCAGACTTCCCATTGCCATAGTTCTCCCATGCTGGCAACGTCATGAATTCGTTGTCAATAACAATGGACGACTTCATCAAATTCGTCCAATAAGCCTCGGCCAAATGTGCCAGCATCGCACCCATCTTCCCAGGCTTCAAATGCAAGTCCTTCCGTATGACAAAAACTCTTCTCATCGCATTTTCCATTCCTTCCAATTATACAACAAAGGGGCAGATGAAACTGTCCCCCTTTCTTTGAACGCATCCAACTGTGAAGAATCTTATTCCAAATGGTTCAATTAATTAGCCAACCTTTGCCAAAACTGGATTCAGTTGCGCCATGAAGTCCTCGTCCTTGTAGCCACCAGACAGTTTCTTCATGGTGATAATCTGGTTTGAGGTTCCCTGGATTAGGATAATCATTGACGCAAGGCCGTTGCCAACCTTTTTGGTTGCCTTGTCGTAGTCAAACACCCTGACCGACAGACATGCTCTGTCCCTCAGGAACCTTGTCAAGTTGGGAAGCTGTTTCGGAACGTCCTCAATCTTGATGTACTTGGGGTTGGAGAACACTGCGTCCCTTCTCAACATTTCCTCAACCTGGGACCATTCGTCCGATATGATGAACTTTGTGGCTTTTTCCTGCCCATTGTCCATGAAATTTGCGTATAGTTCTGTAGTCATTGTCTTTTTACCTTCCTTTGTTGAAATTGATTAGACTGGACAGCAATTCATTCCCTTGGATATTCCAAGGTAATTGTATGCCGCATCTTCCACGATGTCATACACTTCGTCTGGAAACACCGACTCGAAATAGTCAACGTTACAAAGAGAACCATCAGTCTTGTCTATGATGAACATTGCATCGCCATCTTCGTATCCAGCCTCGTAATCTGCATCTTCTGGAGCCCAATACTCGAACTTCACGTACACGGGAACAAGATTTTCCCTTATCTCCACCTCTTCGTCTTCTGGAATGCGTCTGTTCGTGTAGTATTTCCTTGCTTGGTCGCCAATATATTGGTCAATGAGATATTGCGCGTTTGAAGCCAACGAACCATATCCATCCGACTCTGGCCTTATTTCATCTACCTCAATGCCTATCACAGGTTCCTCTGCCGCGTCGTTCACGCTCTCAATGTATTTCTTCCATTTCATTTTCAAGTTTCCTCTTGTTGTTATTCAAATTCCAGAAGCAGCTTCGCTACGTTTCCCTCTTTCTTGAGTTGGATTGACTTGATGCCATTCCCCACTTCCATTTCGGCAAGCACCGTGTTCAAATCGTCAATGGAGACAAATCCTTCCTCCAAAGTTCCATTGCCTGTATCCCAGAAGCCACCTTGCACCAATTCCCTATACTCTCCATCGTAGCGCAACTGTGGGCATTTGCAGTTGCTCAGGCGAACCATTCCATTCTTCGCAAGTTCAATTGACGAGTTCTCGCCATATGGGTCAAGTTCAACCTGAATCCCAAGGTTGTCAAACATGAAGTTGGAAACGTATGTGTCAAGGTTCTCAATCTGGGAATTCTCCACTATATCGTTCAAAATCCTCATCACGGCATCCTGACATTCCTTGTTGGATGGGTCGTTCAAAGGCTTTCCCTTGTTCAAGTAGTTCTGGATAAGCTTCACCTCCCGAGTTGACACCTCAACCGGGATTGACTTGCTTTCGCCACCACCTTCGGATTCCGTGTATAGTTTTAGCCACTTCATATCAAAGGTATTTACCAATATTGTATACAAAAGAAATGGGGTTTTCGTACCCATCGGGTCATTATCCCACGGACGCAGATTGACTTCCCCCCATCTGCCATCTTTGGTTGTCAGTTGCGGTCCATCTTGAATGGCAACCTCTGGGTCATGATCCCAGATTCAAATGCAATTATACTGGATTCAGATTTCTTCGAAGTAGTTTTCGGGGTTTAACATCGCGTCCTTTGACAGTTCTTCCAGACCATCCACGATTTCAACTGCCTTTCTTTCAAGTTCTGGGTCGTCTGGTTCGTAATCGTGCTTGTACCCAACTATCTCATCGAACTGGCTTTCAATTCCACCATAGTCGTAGAGAAATCCAATCTCCTGCAGTCTGTCAACGTCAATGTCAAGGAGATCATCCAACGGCCAAGTCTGTCCCTGACTTGCGCCCAGAAGCCACGACTTCGCAATGTTGATTTTATCCTGCCTTTCGTCTCCAGTTGGCTCCCAGAGGTTCTTCATATCAATCTCTTCGCCATCCATCAATCTTTCAAAGTCCTCTGTTGTCCCTTCATCAGATGAAAGTCCTTCATGGACAAGGGCGTAATCGTCCGAGTTATCGTACTTGAGGATTGTCTGTCCATCGTCAAGTTGGAGAAGCATATCTGTGTAATGAGCCTGTTCAGCTCCTTCTGTCGAATTGTATCCATCATAGAGCCAGTCCTCAAGTTCCTCTCTTGTTCGGAAATACTTGATTTTGCCATTTGCCCTTCTTCCTAGATCAACTCCCCATTTGCCTTTTGCGATATCCATTTTCAATTTACCTTTCGCTTTTGGTTGTTTACAGTATTTACAAAGAAATGCGCAAGTTGTATAATTGAACTGACATGACAAGGATAAAGATAAAGAAGGTAAACATACACAATTTCCTTTCGTTCCAGGACGAGGAATGGGACTTTGAGAACACATCTCCTTTGGTTCTGATAAAGGGCGAGAACAAGGACACTGAATCCCCACTTGGAAACACATCCAATGGTTCAGGAAAATCAGCGTGGTCACATGCTCTAATGTATGCGTTGTTTGGACAGTTGAACGGCAAGTTCCACAACGAAAACATCAAGAACGATTATGCGAACACCATTCTTGATGGGTTCAAGATGTCGGTGGCAGTTGAGGTTGATGTTGTCATATCCAAGACTGACATAAGGCATTGGCAGATTGTGCGTGGTCTTCAGAAGGGAAAGGCGGCCGTTGTCCTTCAGCTCTACATCCTTGAAGATGGAGTGTGGAAGGACATATCCAAATCAAGCACGGCGAACACCCAGAAATTCATTGAGGAGAATGTTCTGTTCATGAACTTCGAGATGTACCAGCGTCTTGTCATGCTCTCCATTGAGGACAAATATAATTTTTTCAAATTAAACGCCTCCCAAAAGAGGGATTTCGTAGAGACATTGTTCGACACGACAGTTTACTCGAACATGTACAAGATGATGTCCGAGGACTTGAAGTCAAGGAACATCATTCTCCAGAACCTGAAGGTGAATCAGGTGAAACTTGGCAAGACAAAGGAGATATGCGAGGACGAAATTGAACGGTACAAGGCGAGTGTGAACGACCAGATATCTGAGACCAACCAAGAGAAGGATGTGCTTCAGAAGAAGGTGAATGTGCTTGAGCCAAGGTTCAATGAACTTCAGCAACAGAGGGAGGTGATCGAATCCACTCTTGCGAAGATAAGGGAGAACAAGGCGAAATTGGATGAGGTCATATCCCAGTGCAACGATGCCATCACGAACTCCCGCATTGAAATCAACAATCACAACACAACGATTTCACATCATAACCGAGAGCTGAACAAGCACAAGGAAGTGCTTGGCATGATTTGCGACGACTGCAAGAAGGTTGTGGACAAATTCTATTCTCTGGATGTATACCGCGCGGAGATTGAAAGCTTGCAGACAAGGATTTCCGAGGAGGAGGCGAAGATTGAGAACAACGCCAGTCAGATTGAGAAGGTCAAGGCATATGACGACAAGCTGAAGTCTGATGAAATGTCCAAGATGAACGAACTGTCTGACAATCAGGTTGAGGAACGCAATCTCCAGTTCCAGAAGGTTCAGCTTGTGAAGTCAATCAAGGATCTTGAACGCAAGGCTGCCGATCTTCTTGAATCCATTGAGAACGAGAACAAGATTCCATCATATTCTGTATACAAGAAGACCCTTGACGAGATTGCAGAGGTTGAGAAGGAATTGAAGGACGAGTCAATGAGGCTATGCCTCTTGACTGTTGGTTCGACAATTGTCTCCCCTGAATCCATAAGGAAGAACATCATATCCAAGGTTGTCGCGTCAATCAACGCCATGATAAACCAGAACCTCTCGGAACTGTGCGTGAACTTCACATGCGCCCTTTCGTCTGACATGAACGACTACGCCATCATGGCTGGGAACAACGAGGTTGATCTTGATTTGCGTTCTGCTGGAGAGAGAATGAAACTGTTGATTTCAAGCCAATTGGCTTTCCGCAGGTTCCTCATGTCAAGGTTCAATGTGAGCATGAACGTCATGATTATCGACGAAGTTGTGGACAGGGCGCTGGATTCAGTGTCAATCCAAAAGCTACTTGGGCTTCTTCTCCAATTGTCCCAGAAGGAGAACACAAACATCTACATCATTTCCCATAGAGGAGAGGTTGAGCAGATGTTCAAGACAATGCCTGACACCCAGACGCTTGTCATCAAGAAACAGGACAACATTTCGCACATAGTACGCGACTAGGAAGGAGACAATAAATAATGACTACAGAAGAGGAAATCAAGAAATTGAAGAGGGACAACCTGAGAATGAACATCATTCTGGTAATTGCACTTGGATTGATGGGCGTCATAGGAGGGATTGACAAGGTTGTTGTCACACGGTTGACAAAAGCCACCTCAGAGATTTCCCAGAAAGTTGGAGTGGAGTTCCAGACAAAGACAAACAACTTGTTTGGGGTATGGCAGATTGTGAATCCCAAGTGATGAAGATGAAATCCACATTTTCCAGCAAAATCAAAAGGTTCTGGTGAAAACCAGAACCTTTCGTTCATCTTCAAGTGCGCTTCTTGATTAGAGAAGGTGCTTGAAGGATTCGCAGAACGCGGCGATGTCCGACGCAACCTTAAGGTCGTCCTCTTCCTCCGCTTCCTGGTCGGCCAATACGTCAGCGCCAACCTGATCCATTGCAGGAGCCTGGTCAATCTCGTCCTTTTCGAGGTCGCCCATGATGCTTCGGTCAAACGTATTCGCGCTCACATCACCAATCTGGGACGCAATGTTGTTCCACTCGGTCTGGATTGTCTGGGAGAGAATCTGAATCTTCTGCAACTTCATGGCAACGTCCTCCTTGCCAGGAACCTTGCTCACTTCGTCCGCAACCTTCTTGTAGTAGTCCTGAAGTTCCGTGAGGACTTCTGGAACAACCACGTTGTTGTCGTCGGTTGTGGCAACGCCATTCGTGGCATAGTCGCTTGACCACTGGATCTTCTTGGAAGCTGGGGTTGCCAGACCAAGATTGTCAAGATCTCCATCGAACGTGTCAAGTGGAAGACCATCTGCTCCAACAGAGAAGTCGTTTGCGCCATCGTCAAACAGCGCATCCTCTTCGTCTGGGGTTGGAAGAGCCGTGTCGTCAAGAACATCGCTTGTTGGAGCTGGAACCGTCTCGTCGGGGGTTGTTGTGGCAAGTTCCTCTTCTGGAGAAGGAACCATGTTGCTGATGTCAACATCGTTCACCACGCTGTTCTGGATGTCACCAGGCGTGAGGATGTTGTCGGATGTAGCTGGCTGGATGTCCTCCCAATCGTCTTTGTGGAGATCGTCAACCTCGGCGTCAATCTTGTCATCAATGGCCTTTTGTTCAGCATCAACATCCTCCTGGATAGGAATGTCGGTGATTGGGTTCTCCTGCTTGTCCTCCTGGATAGGAATGTCTGTGATTGGATTTTCCTGAGTTGTCTCGGCAACAGGCTCTTCAGCTGGTGCAGTGGCTCCACCCTCGGGTGGGGCTTCCTCGGCTGGAGCCTCTTCTGCAGGAGTATCCTCTGGGGGTGCTTCCTCTGCGCTCACTTCTTCCTTTGCTGCTTCCTCTGCTTCAGCCTTCACTTCCTCAATTCCATCTGCACTCTCCATGTTCTTGATGAGAGAGTCAATCATTTCCTGTGTTGCTGAAATGAGATCTGTGGAGGTATTTGGATCCTGAACCAACTCGTTCATGTAGTTGGTGTAGTATGCGAGAAGTTCGCGCATCTTGGCTTTTGGATCGTCAATGTTTTCAGTAGGGGCTTCCTCGGCAGGGGCTTCTGGTGCTGGCTCTGCTGCTGCGTCAGTGTCTGTTGTCACTGGTGTTTCACCACCATCTGCAGGTGCATCAGCAGAAGCATCAGCAGAAGCATCAGCAGTCGCGGCGTCTCCAGCAGGTGCGTCACCCTCCGATGAACCATCCGCGAATGGATCTTCACCACCAGGCGCAGCTCCATCGTCTTCAGTCACCGTAACGCCATGTGCGTTGGTGTTTGGGATCTCAACCCACTTCGTGTCCTTGAGTTCAGAATCAAGGCTTTCTTCTTGGATTGGTTTGAATGTCATTTCATTTTCCTCGTTGTCCGTAGTTGTATTGTTTAGTTCCACAGGTTCATCATTTGAAATGTCAAATGAACCAATGTCTTTGACTTCAGTGGGAAGAGAGATTTCGCCATTCTGCCCCATGAAAACGAATTCATTGAACTTCTTGGTGATTTCCTCCATTCTTGCGAAGTCTTCCGTGAAATTGTCAAGTGTGGTGGTCTTTTTTTCATCCCCATCTGAACCACCAATCAGATCAACCTTGCCCTTTGTCTTTGTGTTGTAGACCCACAGACCAAGGCTTCCATCGGTCTGCTGCGGGAACATGAGGACAAGACAGTTCTGATCCTCAACGATAGGCGATACCACAAGATATTTCCCAGACTCTGGCATCAAGATTGATTCAATTCCAGGAAAACTATCTTTTAGCGATTTTTGGGAATTCTCGTCTGTCAAGTCAAAGATGAAATGATCAATTGGGTTGACGTTCATCTTCCCAACGATCTCATCGTACTTGGCATATAACTCTTCCAGTTTCATGATATGTCTCTTTTCTTGAAGGACTTTTTTTGATTGTCAGTTATATTTACACAAATTAGGTTGAAAACCCAGTGTTGTGATTTTGACTATTTACCATTTTGTTGAAAAGTCATATAATGTATGTGGAATCATTATGACCAAAGTTGGAGACAAATACGTGATAGAGTACCTGGGCAAGGTCTTGAAGACCTCGTACTGGGAACCATTGTCTGACGAGATTGTGGAGGAAGCCAGAAGGGAATATTTCGCCAAGCCGTCATTTGAGGAAGTCAAATCCCAACTGCTCAATGTGTCAAAGGGTGGAACGAGAATAAACCAGATAAACCGCTACTATTTCCGAGACGTGATGGCGAAGGTCAGGTTGAACTACAACAAGTGGACGATAGAGGAGGTTTTCTCCAACAAGGAACTGGTTGAATTCATGTCCGCGAAGATGAAGCAGAATCAGAACGTCTACAAGCCAGAATGGTCTTTGGCAACGAAGATGTACAAGATGTTCGCCATAGCTGGGAAGAGATTTGCATCTCCACCAACCCTGTTTCCATTGGCTGTTGTGGACAGGGTTCTGGGAAAGTACAATCTGAATGGGGAGTGGTACGATTACAGTTGTGGATGGGGGACAAGGATGCTTGGTGCGATGAGAAATGGGGTGAACTACCATGGCACAGACCCAAACACCCTTTTGTGCGAGAGATTGGAAAAATTGAAGTCCGACTACTGCTCCATATGTCCAATCAACACGGAAGTTGAGATAGTATGTGGGGGTTCTGAGGTTTTCCACCCAGAATGGGAGAACAGAATGGGGTTGGCTTTCAGTTCCCCACCATATTTCGATCTTGAGGACTATTCCATTGGGGAAGGACAGTCATGGAAGCCCGGTGTTTCGTACAGAGGGTGGCTTTCAGCATATGCCGTACCAACCATGCTCAATATCTGGAAGTACCTTGTTCCAGGTGGAAACTTCATTGTGAACATTAAGAACATAGGCAAGTACAAGATGGCTGACAACTGGATGGAGATTGCCAAGAGGATTGGCTTTGAGTTCGTTGGCACGGATTCGGTTGAAGTGCATCCAAGGTGCTTTGGAACCCCGAATGGAAATGGCAAGTACAACGTCCTGCCAAACGATGAGGACATGTTCATATTCAGGAAGCCACTATGACACTGAGCAAAGACCAATTGAATGCGAAGCAGACAATCCTTGACTGGATTAACTCAAGGAACAGGCGTTCGTTCATCACACTTGGGGGATATGCCGGAACTGGCAAGTCCTCCTTGATAGCCGAGGTTCGGAAATCCCTTCCCCAGAGGTGGAAGGTTGCGTTCTGCGCCTATACTGGAAAGGCGTCTGGGGTGATGAAGGACAAACTGCTCGCCACAAACGCGGTGAATGGAAACGATTACGTTGGGACAATCCACAGTCTCTGCTACCATGTGAGGGAAGATCCAGACACCAAGATGAACGTCTTTGAGAGGAAGTGGAGCATTGACTACGATTTGATTGTGGTTGACGAGGCAAGCATGGTGACGGAGGACATATTCAGAGACCTTCGGACGTATGGAATTCCAATGCTCTTTGTTGGAGATCATGGACAGCTTCCCCCAATAAGCAACTCGGAGGATGGTTCCATGTTCAACCTCATGGAGAACCCCATGATAAGGCTGGAGGAAGTACACAGATTTGGAGCCGGTTCGACTCTGCTTGACCTTTCAATCATGGCGAGAAATGGGGAGAGGATTCCATTCAGGCAGTTCGATGACAAGGTGGCGAAGGTCAAGGAGACTGATCCACTTGTGAACGATTTCATATTGAACAACCTCAAGGACTTCTCGAATGGGATCTGCCTCTGTGGTACGAACAACACAAGGTCGGACGTCAACCAGTTGATTCGCGTCAACTATGGAATTGTCCAGGACATGGAGGACAAGATTCCGAGGGTTGGTGACAGAGTTGTTTGCCTTCGGAACAACAGAGGGCTTGTGAATCCAATATACAATGGGATGCTTGGAAAGATAACGGCAATCTCTGACTGTCCAGACATTCCCCTTGAAGATCGTCCATATACAATGTCGGTTGAGGTTGACGATGGCTTTCTCTACACAGGTCTTGTCAGCAAGTCCCATTTTGGCGAATTGAAATATTCCACGGACGGCAAGGAGTTCATAACCGTAAAGGAATTGATGAAGATGAAGTCCTATCTGACAATATCGGAGAGGAAGAGAATGCGAAAGATTGGGAAGAAGAAACTGTGGTTCGATCCCTTTGACTTTGGGTACTGTCTCACTGTCCACAAGTCCCAAGGTTCGGAATGGGGAAACGTCATGTTGTTCGAGGAGACATCTGGATACTGGGACGATGACTACAGAAGGAAATGGCTCTACACCGCGGTGACAAGATCCAACGATAGGCTTCTGATAGTGGCTTGATTTTACATATGCGTCCAGATGTGGTATACTGTAGTGGAAGGACACGTTCAAATGAAAATACGCTCTGATTTCGTCAGCAATTCAAGTTCCAGTTCGTTCGTCATCTTTGGGGAGAAAGTGAAAACTGAACCAGACACCATCATTGTCGTCAAGGGCAAGAACAAGATTGAGAGAACCGTTGAACACGAATTTGATGTCTCGGCCTTTGACAACCTCAAGGAAGACGAGGCGTATTTCATCGTCATGAAAGACAGGGGAAGCGAGGGAGACTTCATATTCAAGTTGACCCCAGAACTCATGATGGATTGCGACATGCACCAGATTGACTTCTCAAAACTTGACATCTACAAGGCGAAGTTCTACATGACCGAGGGTGGATATCTCCACAAGCCGGCGGATTTCGACGATGACGATTCAAGGTACTATGAAGATGGCGAGGGTTCTTTGATGGATGCCATGAAGAAGGATGGCGTTTCTGTGGATGGACTGAGGATGTTCAAGTTCAACAAGGACTATTCAAACCCATCAATGCGTCCCGGGATTCTTTTGGAACTTGAATGGGTGGCAAAGAAAAGCAAAGATGAAATACGAAATAGTTGACTTCAGGAACGTTGTGTCGGATTGGTACAACGAGTTCCTCCCAATCGAATGTCCAGACAAGGCAAAGGCCGTGGAAGATGCTGGAATAATATATCTGGATTCAGTTTCCATAGATGCCGAGTTCAAGAAATCGACAACGCGGTTCATGCTTGAAAAGTTGGAGCAGATTCAAGGTGGGGACAAAGGCAAGACATGCATTATCGTCAGAGAGCCAAAGCCGGTGGACAACGTGAGGCTTCGTCCAATGCTCAAGCTGGTGGAAGAGTCCAAGGAGATTGGCGAAGAGGGAAAACTCAAGGTGCTTCATGTGGCGAACAGAAGGTATATCCCAATATCGTCGGAGATTCTGGTTCGGCAAGACAAGGAATTCGATTCGTTCCTTGACGATGTGTTCGACAGCATGATGAAGTTCAAGGTTGCCAAAATGAAGTTCGTAAAGTCTCCTTCGCTTGACATGACCGACATCAAGTCCACGATGGAGGACTTCTTTCCAAAATCTTCGTTGAAATGGCATATCCCAAGGGAAAAGGCGATTCACATAGACGCGAAAAGCGCGAACGAAATGCTTCAACCTCTGTTCGTCCGCATGATTGGTGGGAAAGTTTCCGATCAAGGAACGTTGAGGTACATGTCAAGATGCAAGCGGTCAATGATTGAGGACTTGGAGAAGGTGGTCTGACTGTCAATTGTTCTCGAAGTCAGATTCTTGCCAAGCGTCCCATCTGTCTCCAACATATGTGCCATCATCCTTCTGCCTTGCCCTGTACGTGGTTTCGTCAACCTTTTCCATGCAGTACGAATAGTCCACCAATGGAACCTTTGTGCCCTCGTCAACATAGTGTTCCACGAATTGATATTCCCTTTTGTCAGTGCCAAAGCCAACGAATTTCTTCTCCTGTCTCTGGAACGTTGACGTGAATTCCGAAGTTGGTTCGTACAGAACGTACAACCTTTGCCTTTTTGCGTACTGCTCTTCGGTCTCGTCTTCCCTCCTTTCACGCAATCCCTCTTCCACGAGCCACGCAAGAGACCTGTCGACAAACTCCTTCCAATCCTGCCATATGTGCTTGGACTTCAACGTGAACTTGTTGGTGTCTGGATTTGCTGGAAGACGGACAATCAAGTTGTTGTACGTCTGAATCCTTTCACGTATGTTGTCCACTGTCGTCTCGAAGTTGATTTGCCCTATCTTTCCGTTCAGTTGCTCAAGCCTCTTCAAGACTTGTTCCATCATTTCCTTGCTTGAGTTCGACAAGTTTATTCCATTCCTCAACTTCTCAAGTTCGGTCTTTTTGTTCTGCTCTTCCTCGTTGTCCTCATCGAACACAGACCTGTAGTTTTCCATGTATTCTTCAAGCGTGTTGTCGTACAACGAGTTCCTCTCAAGAAACTCCTTGCGCTCGGCATATTGCTGATCTATCCTTGTCTCCAACGCCTCGTAGTTCAGATTCCTGAACCTAATCAAGTCTATGAAAGTTGGGTTCCAAGCCAAGTTCTGCAGCCTTTCTTGGATTACAACCCAGTCTTGTGGGACATATTCCTCTCCGGGATGTTCCTTGTTCCACTTCTTGTCCTCAGGGTCGCGCATCAACCTTGACAACTCAAGAAACGTCATGTACTTGGTGATTTTGACAAAGAGATTGATTATCGCCTCCATTGTATGGAAATAGTGGTTCTCCTCTTGTATCATGGGGAACAGCTTTCCACACACCTTGAACGCAAGGTTCGATGTCTGCCTATGCCCACTCACAACAAATCTGAGATACTGTCCATCTTCCTTCTGAATCAAGTCAATGGTGGATGTTGGCTGAAGCGACAGAAGGGACAACGATGTCGAGTTGTCGATGTTGAACGCTGACATGTCGGGAGAAGTCAGATTGTTCGCGTCCGAGAAGATGTTTCCAATCTGGGCATCGTTGGAAACCACAGGCGCGGAGCATACGGTCTTTCTTGTCAAGCCATCCATGTCCAGAAGAGGAACATATGTGGTTCCGAACCATCTCAAGAACCTTTCCACTTCGTAAACCTTGTAGTACCTGTATTGCTTGCTTTCTTCCTCAACTTCCTCTTGATCTGGCAACTCCTCCTTGTCGTCTGGTCTCCACCATAGATAGGAATTGCCATCGTTGAATGGAATCGACAACTTGAAATCGTACATCTGGTTTCCGGTATTCAACGAACGCAGATATTCCTTGGAACCATACTCCCACTCGATATGTTCGCAATCGGAAAGACCAACAACCCCACTTATTTCAACCATCCCATTCGTCCGCAAATGAACCTTGACGTACTTCTCCGTGGTTCCACCAATCGGCTTGAACATCTCGTAGAAGCCATACTGCAAGTTGAAGAACGAGTTGAGTCTGTTGAACGCATCTTGATATTCGTCCGTTGGCTTGTCCAAGTACTGGTCAAAGTCAATTGTTCCTCCATCTTCATCCCCAACTCCATGGAAGTCAATCTCATGATCCTTCATCATGCCCTGAACCAATTGGGAAAGATACGATATTCTGTGATCCAAGTTTCCACTTGAATCGCCTATCGTCGCCGCCGCCAACTTTCTGACCCAATCGGATGTCAATATATAGTCAATCCAGTCCATCGTGGAGTCAAGTTGGCTGGTGTTGCCATCATGCTTGGATATGTACAACTGCATGTTGAGATCCAAGTCCCCCAGTTCGTACCTCTGATCCAACATCCTGACATATTGGCTCATCTTGCCATATTGCCGTCTGTTCTTGTACAATTCTGAAGATGACACTCCAATTGCTTCCGAAACTTGTTCCCTATGGGAAAGAAGGAACTTCATTCTGTCAATTGAGTTCTTGACCTTTATCGTTCCTTTGCCATATTTTACCATCACTCCATTGGCATCTTGTATCTGCCGAACCTGCGACTTTCCAAAGAGTTCGTCTCCCATTATCCTGTTCAAGGAAACTTGATAATCCTTGAACAAGCTGGTCAGATTGAAGTTTATGTCTCTGATGTCCAGTCTGATTCTGCGATTGCCCAGTGAATCTTCTCCACTTTGTTGTTCTGTCATGTTACTCATTGGATGAATCCTTGTAAGTTGGTAATGGCGACAACTATTTACCATTATTTTCACAGCAATGGTAAATACTTTGTCATGGAAGGAAAAGTCTCATCTCTGTTGGACAAGTTGGCTGGCAACATGGAAACTGTTGTCGATATTGCCATCAAGTCCTAGAAAAAATCTTCAAGTTGTGGCATCAGGCAAGTTGCACCACAAAAAACGCCACAACTTGCAAAAATGCCTGCCAAAGCAAGCCAGATCAAGATACGGAAAGAAGCCAGAAGGAAGATAGAGATGGAAGTCTCATCGTTGTTGAGTGGAAAACCCAAGAAAAGAACCCCCGAAATCTGTACAGAAGAGGACTTCATGATGAGCGCAATGGGAATTTCCACCAACAACGCGCAACGTCTTCTGGACGATGTTTCTTCTACGGCATTTGGCAACAAATTGAGTTGCGATGAAGAAAACGCCAAGAACCAGACAATAGACGTTCTTTCAAGATATGTTCCAACACAGGATGCAAGTTCTAACACTTTCAGCTATTCGCAGAGAGGGGAAATGGGAAGCGCGATTGGTGGCGCGGTTGGGGGTGCGATTGGCTCGTACTATGGTGGACCGATAGGAGAAGCGGTTGGAAAATACGTTGGAGAAAAGGTTGGAGATGCCGCAGAAGAGAAACTGAAGGAACAGATGTCCGATGGAAAATCAGATAGTGGTGGAGGAGGAGGTGGTGGTGGAACCCAATCAAGTGCGCAACAAGCGGCATAGGCACAAGCTAAAGCAATCACGCAAAGCGTGGCAAGCGCAATGAGTCAGGCAAACGCAGCCATCAACAAGGGAATGCAATTGGTGAAATCTCTGAAGTCGGCAGTAGGTCAAAACAACGGCGCGACTCAACTTCTCACAATGTCCTTGCAAAAGGTTCTTGACCAGAAGATAGCAAAGATGATGCAGAAGATAGTCGATGCGATTCTCAAGGCACATAAGATAACACACCCACTGTTCATTTCCATATTCGACATGACATGGACAGAAAATGGGCAATGGTCTCCCGAATGGGGAGAGACGAAGCCAAAGTGGATGAAGCCACTGAAGGAATTGGTGGAATATTTCGATTTCGTGCAAAAGATATTTGGTGGGGCAATAAACGAAATATGTGGTGGAATGGACGACATGTTCAATGAAGTCTGCGCAATTGGACAATATCTGTACAATCAAGACTACCAATTCAGCATGGAAGCTGGAATTGAGGTGAACGTGATGTTTCCAAAGCCACCACTTCATGTGCCTCTGATGTCAATATCCAAGCAGATTGAGGACGTAATGAACAAGATAATGATTATCAAGGAGATAATCAGACAAACGGCAAAGCAGATTCTCAAGAAGTTGAAGTCACTGGAAGCCCCAGAGTTGTACATAAACGCCCCAGAAGAATTCTTCACCATCCTTGAAGTTCTGGTTGAAATCGAGTTCATCTACGCGAACCTTCCAATAGTGATGGACAAGATACTGGAATTTTTCCTCAACCTGTTCGTTGAAAAATTCGCTCAGATGGCCGAAGCAATAATCGGAAAGGTGTTCGATATATGGAAGAAGGTAATTGAGATAGTTCCACCACTTCAGGACTTGCTTGAGATGTGTTGGGCGGTTCCCAATGCCGCAGACTTGTGCTGCAATCTGGCGTTGAACATAGCCCTTCCAGAAATGTGGTCGATAGCTGAACCTTATGTGATGATGCCAGTAAAATGCTTGCAGATGATACAGACAGTATGCAACAATGCATGCGAGTTGGCATACGAAGTCAACGAAATGACAAAATAAGCAAAAGGTCGTCCACAAATGGGGGCGACCTTTTTGTTGAGGTGGATTTCACCTCTGTCAATGTGGCTTCATGTCACTTCTCATCAGCCACGAACTTGCCACCGCGGCACTTGGCTCCACGGGAGGCATATGCCTTTCTGGCCACCTGGCACTCTGGGCAATCGTCTGGAAGCAAAAGCACGGACTGGCAACCCTTTCCAAACGCGCCAACAACCTTGTTGACGAGTTCAACGTTCGCCTTGACCTTCTCGTTAGTGGCGAGATAGGTGTCGATTCCATTGAGGATGACAACGGCACCCGCGTTGATAAGTTGCTTCTGGTAATCGTTCAGCTTCTCCTGCTTGAGAACGATCTCCTGCACGTTGGGGAGAACGCTGTCAAGGTATGTCTTGCCCTCGCCAACCGCAACGGTGGACTTCGTGATAACGTCAACGATGTCCTTGAGAACAACCTTGACATCCTTGTCGGGGTTGTCAATGCTGAACCAAGTCAGCATAGCAAGGCCACCTGCTGTTGTTGCGCCATTCACGATAACGGCCTCGTCCTTCTCGCAGCCAGTGAACAAAAGTGTCGCCGCCGCCATGATTGTCATGATGATTTTCTTCATAGTTTGTTTTACCTTTCTTCGTTATGGTTTAATTATACTAGATTCTTGTTTTAGTCTTCTTCGTCAAATCCCTCGCAGTCAGTCAAGATGAACTCAAGCTGGATGAATGGATCGTCTGGATTCTCCTCGTCCTTCTCGTACACTGCCCGGAAACCACCAGTGGCAACAGTGGTCTTCTCATAGGCAGCGTCAATGAGAAGCCTCTCGGCGCAGTTCCGAATCTCCCCAACATTGGGAACGCCATTTTCCGCCCCTGCCCAGCACCATTTCAGATGTTCCATCACGTCGGCAACCTCATCGAAGTCAAAGTTCTCCATGATGTTGTCAATCTTGTTCCGCTCAACATCGGTAAGGGAGTTGAATTTTTCCGTCGGCGATGGCTTGTGTGGCTTTTCCTGCTCAACAGATTTCTCAACCTTGCCACCCCTTTCAATGTACTTCTTGAGAAACTCAAGAGTGTCCTGGATTGAACCCATTCTCGTTTCAAGTTCGCCAATTCTGTCTTCAACTGTTTTCATTTTCAATGTTCTCCTTGCACATACAGTATACAACTTTCACAAAAGATTGTAAATAGTATCTGCATACATAATTGGAGAAACACGCAATGGCATTCACTATTCCAAACTTGGTAGGGCAACAAGCAGACAACTTGCAAGCAAGAACTGCAGGAACCAACGAGATAAAGTTTCACAGACATTGCCAAAAGACAGTTCTTTCGGCATATGGGTTGGAGGGACAAGGGGCTACCTGGGATACCTTGCATCAAAACACCAATGACGATTTGCAATACTTGAACAACATTGTGGGAGAAAACAGACGATGGTGGAACCTGTTTGAGCATGAGGAAAACATCACTCAAGACTTGCGTTCAATACTTGAATTGTTGAACAACCTTGTTGGAATATACATGCAAGGAAAGCGTTTTTCAATCCAGTTTCAAGACAACAACAACAACCGGATTGGAAACTTGACGATGAACCCACAGACAGACCAATCCACCAACTATCAAGTAAATGGATTTGGCAGAGACTTGAAGTTGAGGATAGGAAATGGCTATCTGTAGTTCAATACAATGACTCCAAATTCGTATTGGGAAAATGGAACAAAGAAAAACGAAGTTCTTGAGATTGACCTTCCAAGCCTTTCACACAACTACAACGCCCTTCCACAAGACAACATAGTGGAAAATCAAGAAGAAATAACAATAGATGGCTCCACATATGCCTACAAGATGGAATGCAGCGAAACATCAAACAGTTTTCCTGGATTCAGCATAAGTACAGGCAATGGAGACATGCCATTGGTGCAGTGGGAAGTGCATATGTCAAACAAATCAAGCACCAAGATAATGTTGAACCCACCAGAACCACCAGATGGATATAGCCGTATCGAAGGAAATCTGTCAAACTTGGAGGTGGAGGCAAACAAGACAAACGTATATCTGTTCCGTGCGAATGTTCAAGAAAACACTCTGACATACTACAGCCCAATCAAGACGTTGTTGGACAGCATATATCCAGTTGGTTCAATATACACAACTACAAAAACAGACTTTGACCCAAATATCAGTTTTGGAGGAACATGGACACAGGTTCAAGCTGGGAAATACCTATTGAGCGTAGACAAAGATAGTGAACAAGTAAGACAATACAAAGACGCAATACTTCCAAATCACTATCATACAGGTTCTGGAACAGTTACTGGCGTATGGGTAGACGGATCCAGTTGGGTTGACGCTTCTTCTGGTGAAAAAAAAGTCAACCGAAATGGTTCAGCTTCTTTCTCTTTCACGACATCAAACCCTAAAACTAACGTATCTGATATTAGTGTAGGAGATGTACTTAGACCACCATCATATACAGTAATATTCTGGGAAAGAACAGCATAAGCAAAAACCGAGGGATAAATCCCTCGGTTTTCATCTGTTTCCTTTTCACAATAATCTTGACTGTTGGTCTCAATCAGACCACCGGAGCTTCGCATGCTTCCTTTGCTGCTTGTTCAGATACCTCGTTGGCAAGGTTTTCCTTTGCCTTTGCTTCCTTGGCTTTCCTCTCGGCCTTCGCCTTGCGCTTCGCGCGGATAGCCTTTTCCTGTTCCTTCTGATCAAACGCACTCTTGACAATCTGGTTGATGCGCTCTCCTAGGCCAGTGGACTTCAAGTAGCCATTCTCGTCAACATCGTTCGCATAGAGCCTCTTGATGATGGCATACACCAGACCAGTCTCCTTGCAGAATGGATCATGCTCAGAAGCCTTGACGCATACCTTCGTGCCATCCTTGAACGTCACGATTGTGGCAGGATCGTTGAAGATAACCTGATCAATGTCGTCCAAGATACCACCATTGAACAGAGTTCTCCCCTTCTTATGGCATGTGCATGGTTTTGACGTGTCAACAAAGTTGTCAACATCAATGATATTGGTGCAATACTTGTTATGGTTCTTGTTCGCCATCTTCACGAGTTCGTCAAAGAGGATGTCCAATCCCCTTACTGCGATGTCTAATTTGTCTGTATACATTTTCTTGTCCTTTGCTTTATTGCTTGTTCCTTGCTTAATTATACAACCATTCAGCTCCATTGTAAAGTGCATTGTCAAACTTCCGATTCTTCAACAACTTCAACCTCGTCCTCGTCCTTGTCCATTTCTTCAAGCAGCTTCAACATGTCCATTGTTCCAACTCCAGAGTTCTGGTCGTTGACCCCAGGGATTGTTGTTGCCTCCGCTGGAGTGGAGGGGTGCTGCTGCTCCCATTTTTTCTGGTCAAGATCGTACTTCATCTTGAGAAGCCTTTCCCTGTGTTCCTGCTTCAACATCTCCATCTTCACGTTGTCAAAGAACTTGACCCTCTGCTTGTAGAGACCGGTGTACTCGGAAATCAACTGCCTTGTCTCGCCAATCAACGATGCTGCTGCGGAGACAGTCTCGGAGTCAAGAACATCGCAACTTGATATGATGCCATACACGGTTCCAATCATCTGCTTGGTGGAGTCAACAAGATCCTCAATTGACTTGAACGCGCTTTCCACATTGACAAGGTTGTCAATCCTCACTGAGGCTGAACCATTCTCGTCCTTAGACCTCTGTATTTCTCCCCTCGTCTGGTCAATCACCTGGAAGTTCTCTTGAAACTTTTCGTCAATCTCGTCAACCTTGTCCCTTGTCTCTTGAAGCATCTTCTGGGTCTGGTCTATCACGGATTGCGTGTCATCCAAGGAAGGGGCAGCTTCGTTCATGTAGTCCTCGAAGCTTTGTCCCTCTTGAATGCCAAGCAATTCGTTCAACCTGTCCTTGTTAATCTGCTCAGACACTTCAATCCTCTTCCAATTCGATATTTCTTGACTTGTTGCCGTTCTTGATCTCTTGTATGATGCTGTCCTTCTGCCGCTTCAAGAACTTGGCGTCTTCCTCGGTAATCTGATCCGAGCCTATCATGGTCTTGAGGAACTCCATGTACGATTTGTCGATGTTGATTGATGGCATTTCCTCTTGCGCCCTTTCCATATGCTCCTTCACCAACTGCCTCTTGAAGTTCAAGTCATCGTAGTATTTCTTGAGATACGTCATCGCGCAGCTCCAACAAATCTGGGTGAAGTACGCGAAGGGATTGTTGAAGTTGAAATTGTACTTTGGCAGAGAATTGATGCAGCGGATGCATGAATCGCCTATTATGTCCTCCTTAACCTCCTTGGAGTATCTGACATAGTTTGGGTGTCCCATGTAGTGGGTCGCTATCTCCAATATCATCTTCCCCAACTTCTCGGAAGGCTGACGCTTCTTCTCGTCCTTGTTCGAGTCTCGCCACTTCTTCAACTCTTCAAGCAACTCGGCGTTGCTCACGTATGACTTTCTCTTGGGGCGTGGATTCTGTTTCTCCAACTCGGCCCTCTATCTCTATCTTGTTCTGGATATCTCCAGATTCTTCTTCTGGAATTCCTCCAGTGATTCGCTTTTCCTTCTTGGCATTGTCTATGTTTCCTGTATTTGGAGAAATACAACCTCGTTTGTCATGGCAAATTTGGTAAATATTCCCTTCAATACCCTATGTCAACAATTATACAGGAAATCGTCAAAAAATACCACGAACCCTATGAATTGTCCCATCTTCTCGCTCAATGGTCGAATCTTCCACAGATTCCTCGCATGGGGTGTCCAATTCCACCTTGGTGATTTTTGGCATGTCTGTCTGGGTCTTGTACATTCCAAATCGGTGGGGAAGAGTCATTTGAGTGATGACATAGTTTCCCGACTTGGCTCTTGTTTCCCGATAGATCTGAAATTCACGAAGGATATCTATACCCTCTTTTGCAAGAATTCCATAGTTGTCGTTGTCAAACATCTCATGCACGATTCTGTTTGCCAATTCCAGATCATAGTTGGTTTTCAGAACTTTCCATAGCCTTTGGGAATATTCGTATGTATCTGCCGGGACAATGTTCATTTGAAAATTCACCTCACTTGTTGCCACCCTTCTGTGCGTTGTACACTGACATTATCTCTGGTGGATACGAGTTTCCCATAGCCATTCCAATTTCCATAGTAGCCATTTGCTTGTCTGAAAGGCTTTTGCCGTCAAAATCCTCTCCAGCTATTTGTGTTTTCGTGGTTTCAGATGGAGGTTGTGGTTCTGGGGCGGCTGGTTGGGAATTGGAGAACTCGTTGTTGAACTGATTCTGCTCTGATTCGCTCAACTTGGTGTCAACATCGTTTGGAGGAGGAGTAGTGTTCTCCTGGGTCTTCATTGCTGCGGTGGCATTCTGGACTGCAGCAAGCGATTGCGCCTCAAGGTCAGATTCAAAGATGTCTGGATTTTCCTTCTTGATTTCTTCCTTCATGGCGTTCTATGCCTCTTCTGCGCTCATTCCATCCTTCATCATGTAGTACGCCATCTTGTCGTTGTCTGACATGTAGGGCCAATCCTCGGGCAAGATGCTGTTCTCTTGTTGTTGCTGTTCTGGTTGGTTTGACTGTTGGTTCTATGGCGCATAGTTGTCGTATGGCGTGTTGTCGGGAGGTCCGCTGTCCTCTTCCTCATCACCAGATGAACTTCCTTGGGCAAACGAGTTTGGTGGATCGCTATGCCCACAATCGTAGTCTATGTGCGTGAACGTACCACCCAACTCGAACACCACGAAACTTGAACTATCGTGAGACATATCAATGTCCCCAATCTTGGTTGGGTGGAAGTTGTGGATAATCCAGTGATGATGGGTCTAATCCTCTGGACTGTTCCTCAACCTGACTTCAAGAATGTCCTCGTCCGATATGTTATCGTAGCTGCCAATTGTAGCCCTTGGATCGCCAGCAACAAAAGGGTGTGCCGTCTGGAGAACCATGTTTCTCAGATCGTAGTAGTGGAATCCCTCCTTGTCAGCAACTATGTTCATTGTTATGTCGTTAGAGCCATAGTTTACGTGCGTTGGAATCTTGATGGTAAAGCCGGCATGGTTGATGTCAACGGTGTTCACCTCAAGCCCAGGAATTTGGATGTCCCTGGCGAAGAATATCGTCCTCGGCCATCTGCTCCACACCAACTCGAACTGGCAATTGATGATTGGTTGGGACAAGTTCAGCGCCGTCAAGAACGTGTGAAGATTGGGCTTCGTCTTTTCAATATCCTTGTACGATGGATACTTCGACCCACTTGCCCTATCTACAACATTGTAGCTTGGATTCTTGACCATATCGTTTGCCATGACTGTCCCTTATCTTATCGCAAAAGGTGGAGAAGAAAGATTATCTCTCCTCCACCCTTGACTTGTTCACATAAGCAGATTATCTGCGCAACAATCAGAGGTTGCTGCCAGAACCATTAACAGTACCTTCCTGTGCGCCACCACCACCGACAGCCTGACCCGGTTTGAACTGTCCACCACCCTGCATTTTATCAGAGGTTGCTGGACTATTGTCAGCCGAATCTCCAATGGCTTTACCAAGATCTGGACTCCTTGAGCTGTCGTCGTTTTTCTTTTGCGCAACACCAACCTGCTCCCAATACACGGACTTGAAGTCAACTGTGAACGTGGAGATGTTTCCTCCGGTGTTGGAGAGTTCAAGCCCACCAACCTTCGTCACCCTTACACCATGTATAATCGTGCTTTCAATGATGGACTGATAATCAGGAGCGAGAAGGTTCACCTTGATATATGGCTCGTTGTCGTCACCTTCTCCAATTCTTGTTGGTCTTCTGTTCGATTGGAAGAACGAACCCATTGTGATGTCGGGGTTCAGACAAGCTGCTTGCCAATCAAGGCAGGCGCGGCGCAAGTCTCCACGCACGTCTGCATACACCGTGATGGAATGCTCTTGACCCATCTCCAATGTTGTTGGAATTGGAATGTTGTACGCCCTGTACTGAAGGTTATCGAAATTCACGGTTCTATCAGGAAGCGTGAAGTTGTTTCCGTAAACCTGCATTCGGGAAAGCGTTGTATCTATCTAGTCAATACCAGAGTTCAACTCAATGCTGTACATTGTCGCTATGCGAACCTGATCTTGGTTGAACAATCCAATCGCTTGACTTAACGTGTAATTGATGTCATACTTTGCCATAGTGTTTCTCTGTGCCTCGTTTGTTTAAGAAGAACGAATATCGTCTCTGTCTTTCAGATATTATTTACAATAATCAAGAAGAAAACTAGAAATGGTAAATATTGTCTATATGGCTACAGAACCTAATATTGAGGAGTTCTTTCTGGTTTCGGATTCGGACGAAACCAGTAGTCAACTTGACTCCAAGAAGATGAGTTGGGACGTTTTGGCCGAACTTGCGCAAGACAACCTCTTCAAGAGATACCTCAAGATGATGGACAAGTACCTCACCAAGAGCCAATACGAGACTTTTGGTTCCACCATAGCCAACAACTTGAACGAGTTGAACGAAGATTGGAACCAAATCAAGGACAAGAGGTGGAGTGGATTGCTCAAGCCGGTCGATGGGCAAGTGATAGCGATATTTAAGGACGATATCCCACCCGACACAACGCCAATGGACTATCTCAAGGCGCATTGGGACATTCCAATTGACGCAACGGTAAACCAATGGAAGGACTGCATGATGCGTGGCGTGACCTTCAAGGAGGAAAACAACACGAATCCAACCATGAGAAGTTCCAACCAGAAGGTGACGTTGAAGGAAATCAACATGCCACCACACATGCACCACAGTGGAATAACACAAGGCTCTACCGTCCAGGTTGTCAAATCGGACCCGAATGGAGGGGATGCCCACATGGAGCCATTTTCCACAAGATACGATATGTTCAACAACGATTCAATCGGCACTGGATTGAGCAAAAACGAATTGCAAGGCGTTGAAGAAGAAAACCTTGCCGTGGAGCAAGTTGGTTCAGACGAAACCTCTGATGGAACGCCTGCGCTTTCACACAACAACTTGCCAAAGCTTCACGAATGCTACGTTTTCGAGATATTGCTCAACCAGGATTGACAATCACCAAGTCTTCAATCGGTAGAACTCGTCAACCACCTTCTGGGAAAGATCAGTTGGAATGTTCTTGAAGTCAATCAACTTGGAGTTGAGTACCAGATGTTCGGCAACTTCAGGCTCCTCCTTCAACATCTTCTTGAACTCGTCAGTCTTCTCGGTTATGTACTTGTACGCCCTAATCTCCCCTATCTTTGGCTTGATGGGCTTGATGTTGTCGGAGGAATCCCCAGATATGATCTTAATCATCAACGCCTGCTTTGGGGTTATGCTGATTATATCGTTGTTGGTGGTCTTAATCTTTGGAACAACAAGTTCGCCCTTCGCATCGTACTGCGAAACGTCTCTGTCAATCTGTAACTGAAGGAAGTCCCTGTCGGACGAAATCAGGATTATCTTCTCGTACTCCTCGGCAATCCTCTGGGAAAGGGCTATTGAGGCGATTATGTCGTCGCCCTCGGCCCCATCAACTGACAACTGCACAGTATGTTCCCCAAACACCTCTGGAAAGGCGTTGTTGTAGAGTTCATCGAAAACCGGCCCAATCTTGTACTGACCCCTCTTTGACCTCTGGATTTTCCTTGTCAACTTGTACTCGGGGTAAAGGGAGTATCTGAACGATTTCGTCAACTTGCTGTCCTTCGCTATGATGGTGTCAACCAACGTTGTGTTCGGATATAGAAGCCCAGTCGCATTCTCAATGATTGTGGCAATTCCATTCAACTTGTCAACTGTTGCGTTGTGGAGGCACTTCTTGAACCACTTGCTCTCGTTCACAAGGTCTGGAAGGTTGTCTTGATCCGATTCCTCTGGCGAGCGAATCGTGCATGTGTCCATTCCCTGGTACTGCTGTGTCCAGTTCTTGAACGCGCGGTAGGTGACAACGAACGACAAAAAACT
>Ga0247609_10001090_pt1 | contig 33777 bp, 31 predicted proteins | sample 172DNAGHGlowgp2_FD_193487 | JGI IMG/M metagenome (GOLD analysis project Ga0247609, IMG submission 193487) | Sheep rumen microbial communities from Palmerston North, Manawatu-Wanganui, New Zealand - 1728 DNA GHGlow gp2 | ecosystem: Host-associated > Mammals > Digestive system > Stomach > Rumen ... | reverse complement strand
TAGAAAAGGAGAAAGATACAACCCGGATCACGACTATTATGCAGCACTAAAGGCTGCATGAACGTCAAAGTGTTAAATATATAGTTAAAAGGAGAAATATATTAGGAATTTAACATAGAATGCAGAAATTTCATCATTGGCCTGCCAATGATTATCCGCAAAATCTGCGAGATCTGCATGACGATAAAAGACTATCAGCCGCACAGGCTGATCCTTTTCTGTGTTTTCCGTGCTTTTTCTCTCCGCTTCGCTATGAGTGACCGTTGGTTCTGTGTGACATATTTAGGCACGGATGGACACGGATTAAACACGGAGCAGAAGATATAAGCCACACAGGCTGTTTTGTCATTTCCCTTTGAGATGTGCTGGGAGCAAAGAGGGGTGGGGGTAGTAGTCCTACTCTCCATTATTTGAAAATCTCCGCTGACTCTGTTGACTCTGTGTGAGGCATTGTCAGGATAATTCACAAGAATTTAACGTTTGCAAAATTACTCTAATTGGAAGAAAGGGAAAACTCGGAGTGCATGGAAATGTCCACAAGTGCCTTTATGTGCAAGTAAAGGCTGTTTGGGTTCAAAGTAGAGTCTCATTGGGATGCAAGTAAAGTCTGTTTTGATCCCAAGTAGAGTCTAAGTAATGTTTACGTAGAGTCTGTATAGGGTTGTTCCAGACTTTACTTACACCTGTTCCGCCGTCATCTACGACTCGTTCCGCCGTCACCTTCCACCTGTAGATGCCGTCGGAACGGGTGAAAACGCCGATCGGAACAACCCTTAGGTGACTTATTTTCGAAAAACTATGTTTCTTACTTTCTATTGAGTGACCGTTAGTTCTGCCCGTAAGGGCACCTCCCTCGTTAGAAAGTATAGTCTTTTTGACCCAAAAGTACTATGTTTTTGACCCCAAATCACTATGTTTTTGGGTGCTAAAGACTATTTTTTTGTTAGTGAATAATGTAAATTTGACTAAGTTGTTCATTATCAACCACTTACCAAACCCCGTCAGAATCGCTCAAATTCGACCGAGAGGGCAGTTGGTTCTCTCCGTGCCCGTATTTCGCGTTAAACGAAGTTAATTCGTCAAGATAATTCAGAAAATTAACAAATTCCGAACAAGAACAGTCGCCTTCGGCGAGAAATAAAAATCGCCGCCTATGTGGAACCAACGGTCACTCAGAGCAGAGCAGAGAGAAAAAGGCAAATCCTTCAAATCAGAATAGATCAAACAAATCTTTTTGGAAGATTTGAAATCCATTTGAAAAACTCCACAAACAGAAAGATGAAAGAGTAGGTATCAGATAAAAAAAGCGGTTCCTACAAAGGAACCGCTTAGATCTTTTCAAGATGCTTTATTCATTAATCCGGCAGAGAGATGGCCTCAGAAGGACAAACACCTGCGCATGTGCCGCACTCTGTGCAAGCATCTGGATCAATTGAATAACGCTCACCCTCAGAGATAGCTCCTACCGGGCACTCATCAATACATGTACCGCAAGCGATACAATCTTCACCAATTACGTAAGCCATAATGTTGTTTTTTATTCGTTAATACTTAATTTTCTAATACTGCCAATTGTTGATGTGGCTATTTTGATGTTGCAAAGATAGGTATTATTTTTGAATATACCTATTATTAGGTATGGATATTTTTAGCGTTTAACAATCATTCACATAAAAGTAGGTATCCTCTCCATATCCCATGAGAAGGCAAAGAAGGATGAAGATACAATAATCGTGCAATTATCCCGTTATTCATTATACATGAAAAGAATTCTTTCCTTCATCGCTGTCGTCATGTTGTTTTCCAGTATCATGGCACAAGAACGGACCGTTGAGAACAAGCCGTATATCGACCTGCGCCCGTTCCACTTTGGTGTGCTTGTGGGAACTCACATTCAGGACATGGAATTGCAGAATGTCGGACCGCAGTTGATCACCAACGAAGACGGTACCACCGTAGAGAAGCTGGTCACCTGTGATCAAGACCGTTGGGATGCCGGTTTCACGGTAGGCGTATTAGGCGAAGCGCGTTTAGGAAAGCATTTTGCTTTCCGTGTGGCACCGGCGATGTATTTCGGCACCCGTCATTTCACCTTCCTCAACCATACCGACCACCTGGAGGACGGTTCCCCCATCATCATGCAGCAAGAGATGAAATCGGCCTATATCTCTACCGCCTGTGATTTGATTTTCAGTGCCGTGCGTTTCAACAACCATCGTCCTTACCTCATGGCGGGGGTGAATCCCATGATGAATCTGTCGGGAAGTGACGATGATATTTTACGATTGAAACGTTTTGACTGCTACTTAGAAATAGGTATGGGTTGCGACTTCTACCTCCCCTTCTTCAAGCTGCGCCCAGAGTTAAAGTTCGGGTACAGTCTGACAAGTGCCTTGGATACCAGTCATGCCCAGGAGATCAAGGACAAGAACATGCTTATCTACACCAATGCCGTAAAGTCCGACCACTCGCGTACGAAGTTCATCGCCCTCACCTTCTACTTCGAATAAGCACTCCCCTACTTCTTTTTGAAATCCAGGATCATCTTCCCTACGAAGAGTGCATGTTTCCCATTCTGATCCACCGGGATCTCCTTCCCTTCAAGGTTCTTCACGTAGCGTAATGACTCGAAATAGGTATGAGAGTGTCCGCCCAGCACTAAGTCTATGCCTGTGGTGGCAGCAATCAGTTGCTGGTCATCCACTCCGTTCAGTATTTCCCATCCTAAGTGAGAGATACAGATAATCACATCGCACTTTTTCTTTTTCAAGATGGCAACGACACGTTTTGCTTCGGCAATGGGGTCGAGGAACTTGACCCCCACACAATTCTCTGTTGCCACCAATCCCTCCATTTTCGGTGACAGTCCGAACACCCCGACCTTCAGTCCGTTGCGTTTCAGGATCACGTAATCCTTCGTCACGCCCTCGGCAGCCGTACCCGTGAAGTCGTAGTTGGAACATACGATGGGGAAGTTCAAGTTCTTGAACAACCGGGCCATATTCTCCAATCCGTAGTCAAACTCATGATTACCGATGGCTCCGGCATCATAGCCCATACGGTTCATCAGTCCCACTTCGACATCCCCTTTATACATCGTATAATAGGGAGATCCCTGACAGAAGTCGCCACTATCAAACAGCAGCAGTCCGGGATTCTTTTTCCGTTCCTCACGCAGCATGGTGATACGGCGGATAAAGCCGCCGCGCCCAGCCTTCAGCGTGTCGGCAAGGTTGGGATTCAGGGGATAGATTGTGCTATGCGTATCGTTCGTATGAAGAACCACCAACTGCTTTGTCTGTCCTGACACTGTCAGTGACAGTAAAGAGGCCATAGCGATCATCGCAAGTTCTCTAAATACTCTTTTCATCTTATTCATCATTCTTCAATATTCTTCAATTCTATATCCTCTCTTCCTCTTTTTCTTTGGCGCAAAGAAAAGAGGCAAAAGAAACATCCACCCTCTCTAAATCTCCCCCTATATGGGGAGACTTAACCGCTCCTACTCGTCGCTCGTTCACTAAGGTAAGCTCGCCCCATCAAAGGGGCGGCTTGAAAATCGGACATCTAAGTCCGATTTTGTTTTATTATCGGCTTATGCCAGGTCTTTGGCGCAAAGACAAGGCATCAACCAAGAAAGCCCATCGAATAATCGTAACCTCAGTGGTTTTCTCACACCACTGCACCACCGTGCCTCCGATTCCCTCCTTCACTCTTCACTCGATGATGATTCTTCCTTCAATCTGACTATCCACCACTTTCCCCTGCTTCATCTGCTCACGGAAATAGTCCATGATGATATAGCGCAGGTTGTTTGATTCCTCCTGCGGGGAATTCACATCAGTCTTCGCCTTGAAAGCTTCCATCTTGTCATTCCCTTGGATCACATAATCGATGGAGGCGATACGGTAAGAGGCCGCAGGATCTATCTCCTTACCATGCAACAGAGCCGACTTCAGCTGATGATCTTTGGTGAACACCAACTGAACACCATGGCTCACCGCTTCACCGCCCGTCATTGCCATCTGTCGGAACAGCTCCATCACCTTCTCCCCGCTCAGCGTGACGAAGGCAATTTTATTTTCAAAGGGTGCCACGTCAAGCACGTCACCAAACGTCACCTTCCCCTGAGCGAGGGCGGCACGGATTCCCCCCATGTTATATACGCCGAAGACAGGCTCTTCGTGATAGACTTTTCCTGCCCATACCAGAATGTCGGCCAACAGGTTCGACAGTTCACTCTCCGGGCGATAGGCAGCCATATAGCGGGCAGTCTCACCCACCACGGGTGACATCACGCTGTCAACCACCTGCTTATAGGGTGCCATGAAAGCATCCGCCTCACCATCATTCAGCGCATCATACCGTTGATCCACCAGGATCCTACTCCGTTCGATTCCGCTCATCTCATATTGTGAGCGGCAGGAGGTGAGCAACAAAAGGGGAAACAGTCCCCAAGCCATTATTTTCCTTTTCATAAACACATATTTGTGCAAAGGTACGATTAAGTGAGTAAAAATCAAAATAAATCTGCAGATTATTTGGTTGTGATAAGAATAATGTCTATCTTTGCTTATCTTTATCATAACTATAAGAATAGATCATAAATATAAGAATAGATGAAACAAAAGTTTGGAAAAAGCAAACAGCAGCTGTCCCTTTGGGGAAGACAGCGACGTCAGGATGTCTGGATTGTGCCCGCAACCCTTCTTTTGGTTCTGGCTCTTACCAGTTGCAATCCGAGGGTGGTGACAGAGATGCTGACCAATGAATGGCCGGCCACGTCGCCTGATTCGGTATATGTGTTCGATAAGACGGATGTGATACCGTCTGAATCGCAGGAGATAGGTAAGATAAAGGTTGTCGATACAGGGTTCACCACGAACGGCTCTTTCAATACGGTGATGCAACGGGCCATCAATGCTACGGCAGCAAAAGGCGGTAACGGCTTGGTCATCACGGAACACCGCTATCCCGACGTCCGTAGCACCATCCATCGCATATGGGGCACGATGCTCCGCATTCCTGACTCGGCAGTCATTGGCAAAGCGTCACCCGACAGTATGGAATATTCGGCACTGAGACAGATCCTGCCCGAAGAAGAATATGCGGAGTTCATGGAGTATAAGGCAACGAAGAGATACTATGAGCAGGAACAGAAACAGATAGAAGAACAGATGAAACAACAGCAGGAGTTGATCCGGCTGATGCCGCGTAACGTGATTCGCATCAGTGCCGGTCCTACGCTCATGACTTCGAAATTCCTGATAGGGAACCATCAATACAGGTCTCGCCTGGGAGCAGACATCTGTGTAGATTATGACCACGTGTGGAAGTCGGGCTTTGGTTTCGGCATCAACTACCTGCATCACTACACATCGTTTGACGAAGGTGTCAAATTGAGAGTGAACTATATAGGCCCCAGTCTTGTGCTTGCCTACACCCGGACGAAGTCGTTCCGTTGTGATCTGGCTTGGGGCTTGGGGTATTGCCGCTACAGCGAATCCTTTGAAGGTAATTCTGATTCTCAGAACCGCTTGGGCATCACGATGCGTATAGGAGGAGAGTGGAAAGTGGCTAAGCATCTGGCTCTGGGCGTACAATTCAATGTGCTCTCCGTGGGGTTGGAGAAACCTGAGGGCATAGAATTGGAGAAGGACGAGTTTTATGGCATCCAGCATGTCGGTCTGCAGGGGGGCTTGCGCTATTATTTCTAATACGACTTCGCAAGCTTCTCTTGCTTCATTCGAGGGGGGGGCGCCCATCGTGGGCAGGTGTTCTTGACCCAAGGAAAAGAAAAATCCAAAAATTATTTGTCAGTTCAGAAAAATGTTGTACCTTTGCACCGCTTTTTCGACGTAACCGATGGAAGGAAGAAGAGTTGCCTGTCTATGTTGCGCGAAACTTATTAAAAATCAAACGATTTCAAGACAATGGATTTAATTAAAGTTGCTGAAGAAGCATTTGCAACAGGCAAGCAGCACCCCGAGTTCAAGGCTGGTGACACCGTAACTGTTGCTTACAAGATCATCGAGGGAAACAAGGAGCGTGTGCAGCTCTACCGCGGTGTAGTGATCAAGATCTGTGGCCATGGTGAGAAAAGACGTTTCACCGTTCGCAAGATGTCTGGTACCGTTGGTGTGGAGCGTATCTTCCCCTTGGAGAGTCCCAGCATCGAGAGCATTGAGGTGAACAAGGTTGGTAAGGTGCGTCGCGCCAAGTTGTACTACCTGCGTAAGCTCACGGGTAAGAAAGCCCGTATCGCTGAGAAGCGTTCTCCGATGGCTGAGAAGAAGGATTAATCCTTTCTACGAAAGAATAAAAGAGACTCTTGCGAGTCTCTTTTTTTTGTAATAAGCGGAGTGAGAGAAGGATACATTCCAGCAAATCACTTCAACACGATATTCCCCTGACTGTCGATACGTGCCATGCTTTGCGGCACATCGGCATCACTGAGCATTTTCATCTGTCGTGGCACCGCGTTCGTCTCATCCTTGCGCGGTCCGATGCCCCGTTGTTGGATAAAGGAATGGATCTTTCCCTGAAGGAAACGCCCATCGTTGGCAATCTGAATCGTTACCACAGGCGCATAGCCGGAGATTCCCTTCAGGCTGATCCCATAGGGAGTACAGAAGTTACCCAGACTATATACGATGAAACGTCCCTGATACACCTCAGCGCAACGCACCACATGGGGTCCGTGACCATACACCACATCGGCTCCGTTGTCGATACAGAAATGGGCAAACGTACGCAGCGAGCCGCGATCCTCGTTCAAGAAGATCTCCCGTCCCTGTGGCAGATGACTGTATGACTGTCCTTCTGCTCCACCATGGAAAGACACGACGACAATGTCTGACTGCTGTCGAAGTTCGTCGAGCACCTCCTTCACCAACGACAGGTCGTTATGCTGCATGGTATATCCGTTATGCCCGAAGGCACAAAGTCCGAAGCGCACCCCGTTACGTACTACCACGGCACTCCTCACCCGTCCGGCGATACCCGAGAAACGGATATCCTGTTCCTCCAAGCAACGTTCCGTAGAGAGGATACCCTCCATGCCGAAATCGTTGGCGTGGTTATTGGCCATACTCAGGAAGTCGTAGCCTGCCTCCTTCAGCAACGGAGCAAAACGGGTTGGCATGCGGAAGGCATAGCTGACATTGGATACTTTCTTCTTCGTCTGTCCCCCATCACAGAGTGCTCCCTCGAGATTCCCCACGGCTAAGTCAGCACCAGAGAGAAGATCCTTCACGTCACGGAAGAGATTCTTTCCATCATTGGCCGGAAGCATCACACTGGGGAAGGTGGTGCCCATCATGATATCCCCCGTCATGGCAATAGTCAGTGTATCGGGCATAGAACTGGGAGGCATGGTAATGCCTTCATCCTTGCTGACGCCAGTGTCGGTGGTCAACGGCTGTAAAACAGACGATGCCGGCATTTTCCTGCCAGCATCTGTAGATGGTGAGCAGGCAAATAAAAAGCCTGCTACTAATAATATAAAATGTGACTTCATATCTTTCGTTAAATCACGCGGCGAGCACCGATGTAACGGCGGGAGTAGTATCCATCACGTGAATTGCTCACCTTAACGCCGCTCGAGCTACTGGCATGAATGAAGTTAAACGAACCACTGACGGGATCTACATCCACAACGATACCCACATGTCCCACATTGCGGCCACTGCCCGGACTGGTGAAGAACACAAGGTCGCCAGCCTGAATCTCACTGTTGCGGATGGGCATGTTCTTGGCATACTGATCACGAGAGGAACAGCCTATCGACTTGTTCATCCGTCCATACACATAGCTGGTGAACCCGGAGCAATCGAAAGCATACGGACCTTTAGCACCGCTACGGTAACGGGCACCGATATGAGAGAAAGCCTCATCCATCAGATTGTCAATAGCTGCGTAGCTGTCTTGGTAGTCGTACTCTTCTCCTGTGTAGAGAAAGTCGTAATTATCTATCTCCTGGTATCTTTGCTCGGTCTTGGGTGCAGCCTTCCTTGCTGTCTTTTTCCGTTTTGCGGAAGAAGGAGCCAATGAAGTTGCCAACAACAATACCACACAAAGAATTATTTTCTTACTCATTATTTGTTTAGGTTAGGGTGACAAGAACAATAACGGAGATTTTCTCCTGTTCTTAAAATGCTCAATTCAGAAAGAAAACCCATAAAAAAAGAGCCTCTCTGAACTATCGATTGCAAAGATACAAAAAATATAGCGGGCAAAAAAACGGGTTTACATCTTTTTGGATATGTCGAAAAGTCGGTTTTTGTCTCCCATATTTACCCTTAGTTGCAACATAACAGACATTTATGGCATCTCTTTCACGTAAAGGACAAATTGTGCGCGTTCACGTTTTTTAATATTCATGTATTAAGTTTCGTTTCAATCTGCCATGTAGAATCGTTGTGCTGTCGGAAATAAAAATAAAAACATTTATTTTGTATTTCGCTCACTTATTCGTACCTTTGGCTTTGCCGAAAGTACTTCCGTTCGAAACCAACGGTCGCTGTTCACGGAGTGAGGAAAGCAAATAAAAATAAATACATTTATTTTGTATTTCGCTCACTTATTCGTACCTTTGCAGGCGGAATCAAACAATCTCAAATAGACAAGATGAAAGAGTTAGCACTGAAGTATGGATGCAATCCTAACCAGAAGCCGTCGCGTATCCTGATGACCGAGGGCGAGTTACCCATAGAAGTATTGAACGGCCGTCCTGGCTATATCAATTTCCTTGATGCGCTGAACAGCTGGCAGTTGGTGAAAGAAATGAAAGCTGCCACAGGGCTGCCCTCAGCAGCCAGTTTCAAACATGTGTCGCCAGCCGGTGCCGCTGTAGGACTGCCCCTGAGTGATACACTGAAGAAGATCTATTTTGTAGATGACGTGAAGGGGCTGGATGATTCTCCCGTGGCTTGTGCCTATGCTCGTGCCCGTGGTGCCGACCGCATGAGTTCGTACGGTGACTTCGTGGCTTTGTCGGACACCTGTGATGCCGTTACTGCCACCCTGCTGAAACGGGAGGTGTCGGATGGCGTCATTGCACCCGACTACACAGAGGAAGCATTGCAGATTCTCCGTGAGAAACGAAAAGGAACGTATAATGTCATCAAAATTGATCCTAATTATGTTCCCGAGCCGGTAGAGCGCAAGCAGGTGTTTGGTATTACCTTCGAGCAGGGGCGTAACGAGATCAAGCTTGACGACCCCGCCCTTTTTGAGAACATCCCCACCGAAAACAAGGAATTCCCCGCAGATGCCAAGCGCGACCTGATCATTGCGCTGATTACTTTGAAATATACGCAGAGCAACTCCGTGTGCTACGTGAAAGACGGACAGGCCATCGGTATCGGTGCAGGACAGCAGAGCCGTATCCACTGCACACGCTTAGCTGGTAACAAAGCAGATATCTGGTGGCTGCGCCAGCATCCCAAAGTGATGGCGCTTCCCTTCATTGACGGGATCCGCCGTGCAGACCGCGATAACACCATCGACATCTATATCTCAGAAGACCACGATGATGTGCTGTCTGAAGGCGAGTGGCAGAAGTTCTTCAAGGAGAAGCCTGAAGTACTCACCCGTGAGGAGAAAAAGGAATGGATTGCCAAGAACACACGTGTGTCCCTGGGCAGCGATGCCTTCTTCCCCTTCGGTGACAATGTTGAACGAGCTCATAAGAGTGGCGTAGAGTTCATAGCACAGGCTGGCGGTTCTGTTCGCGACGACCATGTGATCATGACTTGTGACAAATATCATATCGCCATGGCATTTACCGGTGTCAGACTGTTCCACCACTAATTGATACAATTGACAATTAATGAGCAAGGAAGACGATTTTCAGAGTATTCTGGAGAAGGGTATCAGCTTCGGTCGTGGCGGTGTTTCCCGCAACGATGATGGCAAGGTAAAGACCAAGGCCAAGAAAAAGAAATATATCACCGGTGCCCACGGCAGCGGCTCTGCCATGCAGAAAGCCAAATATCGTAAGCAGCGGGCAAACAGACATCAATAACGCATAATGAAATGGGAAGTTACAACAGTAGCTTCCCTTTCTTATCTCAAGACAATTCCCGTGAAGATCCTGCCCGACTGTATTCCCAGCCTGCGGGCAGAAAAGAAATCATCACTCTGCTGATAGGTACAGATGCCCGAAGAGAGAATCTGCGAGGCAGGAAGTCCGGCCGTGAGCAGCTGTAACCGGTTACAGCGAGGGAGATCGATGTGCCATTTCTCCCCCACCTCATCATTGCGCATCGCCGGGAAACGCTTTGCCAGATCGTCCATAGGGAAACCAGCTTCGGCAAAGACTGTATATAACTCCTCTCCCACTTCGAAGCACTCCAATGAAATGCCAGGACCGATGACGGCTTTCATCCGTTGCGGTAAGGAGCCATACCGTTGCTGCATGTGCGTGACCGTTTTCTCAACGATACGAGCCACGGTGCCACGCCATCCAGCATGAACGGCTGCTGCCACATGATGTTCCGTGTCATAGAGAAGGACAGGGATACAATCTGCTGTAGAAACACCGATGCAGACATTTTTCAAGGATGTGGTTACGGCATCTACTCCCTCAAGGGCTGCCGTCCGCTCCTCTTTTCCCAAAGAGAAAAAAGAATCATCTACGGTGCACACCTTCGTCTGGTGAGTCTGGTGCGGCATCACAAGACGGGACTCATCGACACCGAGAAAAGAGCAGAGCATCTGTCGGTTACGACAGATGCTCTGTGTATCATCACCGCAATACAAGTTCACATTGAACGCAGCATAGTTTCCCTGACTGTATCCCCCATGGCGTTTGGTACTGAATGCAGTCACCTGGGGAGCAATTTCGTATGTGAGCAGATCTGGATTCATTCTTCTTCAATATTCTCGATTTCGTAATCCTCCAAATCCTCAATATCCTCCACTTCATCATCATCAACGAACAGGATCTCATCCTCACCCTCATCAGACAATTCCCGGGCAAAGCGCCGCATATCCTTATCGCGGTGTACAAGCGTGTCCTCAGCGGTAATCTCCTGTAGCTTATTACTCTCGCTGTTCAGTTCCTGCCACAGCACATCTTTCAGTTCATCCAAGCCGTAACCGGTCACGGCAGAGATAAACACCACCGGAAGATCATCGGGTAATGTTTCCTTCAGCATCTCGATCAGTTCTTCATCGAGTAAGTCACATTTCGTGACAGCCAACACCCGGTGCTTGTCAAGTAGTTCCGGATTGAACTGACGCAGTTCGTTCAGCAAGATCTCATATTCTTTCTTGATGTCATCGGTGTCGCCCGGAACCATAAACAGCAGTAAGGAGTTCCGTTCGATATGACGGAGGAATCGAAGACCTAACCCCTTTCCCTCACTCGCTCCCTCGATGATGCCGGGGATGTCGGCCATCACAAACGACTGGTTATCGTGATACCCCACGATGCCCAGCGAAGGCTCCATGGTGGTGAAAGGATAGTTGGCAATCTTCGGACGGGCATTCGAGAGAGAGGATACTAAGGTTGACTTTCCCGCATTTGGGAATCCTACAAGCCCCACATCGGCCAACAGTTTCAATTCGAGGATGACCGTCATCTCCTGCATCGGCTCACCAGGCTGGGCAAAACGGGGTGCCTGATTCGTAGCACTACGGAACTGGAAATTACCCAATCCGCCACGACCGCCCTTCAGCAAGACCACCTCCTGACCGTCGTAGGTCACATCACAGACATACTTTCCCGTCTCCGCATTATATACCACGGTTCCACAGGGCACATCGATATAGGCATCCTTGCCATCAGTGCCATGACACTTGTCCTTACCCCCGTTACCGCCATGCTCGGCTTTTACGTGACGCTGGAATTTCAGATGCAACAAGGTCCAGTAATTGTGATTTCCCCGAAGGATCACACTACCGCCCTTGCCGCCGTCCCCACCGTCAGGTCCGCCATTGGGATTATATTTGATATGCTTGAGGTGCATAGACCCACGACCGCCCTTTCCAGAGCGGCAGTAGATCTTCACATAGTCAACGAAATTACTCTCCATTATATATTATCGATTACCTTCTGAATATCCCCGAAGATACGATCAAGAGCACCCAACCCGTTTATATGATGGTGGATACCTTCTTTCTTATACCATTCGATGAGAGGAGCCGTCTGATGATGATAAACATCCAGACGCTTCTTGATGGTCTCGGCATTGTCATCACTGCGACCGCTTTCCTGACCGCGTTTGATCAGACGAGTCATCAGCTCATCCTCCGGCACATCCAGCTCAATCATTGCAGCAATCTGATGTCCCCGTTCGTCGAGCATCTTCTTCAACGCTTCAGCCTGCGGGATCGTACGGGGGAATCCGTCGAAGATCACACCAGCATGTTCCTTACCGAAACTGTCATAGACACCAGCAAGGATGCTGACCATCAGGTCATCGGGGATCAGCTGGCCTTTATCAATGAACGAAGCAGCCGTTTTCCCCAGTTCCGAACCTTTCCTGATCTCATTGCGGAGGACATCACCTGTAGAGATATGTCCCAGTCCGTACTTCTCGATCATCAAGTCACTCTGTGTTCCCTTTCCTGATCCGGGAGCACCAAAAATTACAATGTTCTTCATATTTTCTATTGATAATGATTATTCTTTCACCAATGTGTAGATATCGCGGAGATTTCGTCCCTGCTGGTCGTAATCCAAGCCATAGCCTACGATGAAATCATTCGGTATCTCCATGGCTGCATATTCGATATTGAGATCGACTTGAAGCTTGTCGGGTTTCACCAACAAGGCACAGATATGGATGGATGCAGGGTTCCGTGTTCCCAACGTCTCAATCATACGCTTCATGGTAAGTCCGGTATCCACGATGTCTTCTATGATCACCACGGTGCGATCTGTCAGGTCCTCGTTAATGCCCAATACCTCAGAGACTTTCCCTGTTGAGGTGACCCCTTGATAAGAGGCCAGTTTCACGAAAGAGATTTCACAAGGGATCGTCACTCTGCGCATCAGGTCGGCAGCGAACACAAAGGCGCCATTCAACACCGCGAGGAAAAGGGGATTCTTCCCATCCATGTCGCGGTTGATTTTGTCAGCGACAGCCTGTACACGCCTTAATATCTCCTCCTCTGGGATAGAGACTGAGAAAGTTTTGTCTTTGATTTGAACGATACTCATGGTTGTTATTCCTTTAACGGTCGCAAAGTTACGAAAAATCGAGAGAAATGCAAAAGGAAAGCGTGCTTTTCTTTTCATTTGCTTTACCTCGCTTCGCGAACAGCGACCGTTGGTTCCGAGACAGAGTAACTTCGAAGATATTCAAAGTTGCGAAAAAAAGTGTGAAATGCCAAATATGTTTTGGCTTTTCACAGAAATAGTAACATGACTACCAGAAAGACGAAGCTACTTCTTGCTGAAGATACCCTTGAGGAATCCACTCACCTTGGATCCTGTTTTCTTCACGCCTTTGATCACTTTCTGTCCCACACTGTCGATCTTCTCACCCACTTTCGAGGCTGTTCGGTCAACCACTTTCTTCTGATAACGGGTGCGCAGTTCGGTATATTTGGAAAGCTGCTCATCTGTCATCATTGCCTTATAGGTTTCGTGATACTCGGTCGTCAGCTGATCATACTTCGTCGAGAACAACGTATAATCCTCGTCGGTAATCGTCTTCTCGGCCTCTACCATCACAACAAATGCCTGGTAGCGCTCCAAGAAATGATCCACTTCGCCCTTTTGTGCCCATCCTGTGAGACACAACATCAAGAGCCCTGAAACAATCAATGTCTTCTTCATATTCTTCTGCTTTATTGATAAAACCGCAACAAAATTAATCATTCTCCACCTACTTTGGTAACATTTTATTCTTTATTAGCAGTAAATATGAGTATTTAAATAACAAAAATTGAAAAAATATAGACTGATATGAGTGTGGAATCCTATTTATTTTGTATTTTTGCAGGGATGAAAATATTTACAAGTGCTCAGATACATGAGCTCGATCATTATACGATAGAACATGAACCGATCCGTTCTATCGACCTGATGGAGCGTGCCGCCAAGACTTTGGTACGCGCCATCACTGATACTTGGACAAACGAGAAGCCTGTAGTGGTGTTTGCCGGACCTGGCAACAACGGGGGCGATGCCTTGGCCGTGGCACGTTTGCTTGCAGAACAGAATTACAAGGTCAGCATCTACCTCTTCAACGTGAACGGGAAACTCTCGGAAGACTGTACCATCAACCGTCAGCGTATCATAGACAGTCGGAAAGTCAAGGAGTTCTTCGAGGTGAAGGATGAATTCGACCCACCGCAGCTCACACCTGCCACACTGGTCATCGACGGACTGTTCGGCTCCGGACTGAACAAGCCTTTGGCAGGCGGTTTCGCTTCATTAGTGAAATATATCAATCAGTCGCCTGCAGAGATTGTCAGCATTGACATCCCTTCAGGACTGATGACCGAAGATAACACATATAATGTTCGTGCCAATATTATCAAGGCAGACGTTACACTCACCCTGCAGCAGAAGAAGCTCTCATTCCTTTTTGCCGAAAACCAACAGTTTATCGGGAAACTGCGTATCCTCGATATCCGACTGAGTCAGGAGGGCATTCAAAAGATCGAGGCTCAATACACCATGCTTGACGAGTCGGATATACGTCCACGGATACTCCATCGCAATGAGTTTGCCCATAAGGGTGACATGGGGAATGCGCTGATCATCGCAGGAAGCTATGGCATGGCAGGTGCGGCAGTCTTGGCCACCAAAGCCTGTCTGCGTACAGGAGCGGGGAAAGTGACCGTCCACACCCCGAGACGTAACAACGACATTTTGCAGATCAGTGTTCCCGAGGCCATCCTTGACATCGACCGCGACGAGTTGTATTTCAGTGACACCATAGATACAGAGGATATGGATGCCGTATGCATCGGTCCGGGAATACGGCAACAGGAAAGCACTGCCATCGCACTGATTTCCCAGATCAGACGGTCGCAATGCCCGATCGTACTCGATGCCGATGCGCTGAACATCTTGGCCAACCACCGCGCCTGGCTCCAACAGCTGCCCAAAAACATTATCATGACTCCACACCCCAAGGAGTTCGATCGTCTGAACGGCAGCAACTGTGCTGATTCTTTCGAGCGATTGTCAAAGGCACGTGACCTTGCCGAGCACCTACAAGCCTATATTATTTTGAAGGGCCACTATTCGGCATTGTGCATGCCTAACGGTCACGTGGTCTTCAACAGTACGGGCAACGCAGGCATGGCGACAGCAGGCAGTGGTGATGTACTCTCCGGAATCATCACCGGACTGTTAGCCAGAGGGTATAAGCATACTGATGCCTGTATGGTGGGCATGTACCTGCATGGACTTGCAGGTGACATAGCAGTCAAAGAGCTTGGACAAGAGAGTCTGATGGCCGGCGACCTCATCAACTATCTGCCCAAAGCATTCCTGAGAATCAACGATTAATATCCAGAAAGAATGAAAAGAATCATAAAAAGAATCACGAGAAATATTCTTCACATGGGGCTGCTGACCCTTCTTCCTGCTAATGCCATGGCACAGCAGGCCGTGGAAGGCACCAGCTATTACCTGCCCCGTACCGCCATCAACTTCACCCTACTCATCGAACGAGTATCCACACAGCCCGGTGAGCTCTGCATGTATGCTGACAGGTTCCTGAAGAAAAGTGATGTGGCTACGAAACCTGTTACCTCCTATCGTATCCTGTCAATCAAAATGAATACCGAGGGAGTGGCAGATACCACGAAGCTGTTCACACCAGCCATCGATGCCAAACACTCCATCCACAGTATCAAGGTGGATGAAGAGAGTGGTATCTTGCTCGCCGTCAATGCTGAGCCGAAACGGACAGAGAAGCCCTCACCTTTCATAGCTGCCGAGAAACCAATGCCACTGAATCCACGCGATTATATGAGTCAGGAGATTCTGGCTGCTGGCAGCAGTGCGAAGATGGCAGAACTGATTGCACAGGAGATATACGACATCCGTGAGAGCAAGAGTCAGCTAAACAAAGGACAAGCCGACTTCATGCCGAAAGACGGAGAACAGATGCGCATCATGCTCAATAACCTGAACACACAAGAAGCGGCATTACTACAGATGTTCGAAGGTGTCACCGACCGCGACACGACCGAAACGGTCATCTCGTTCGTCCCTGACAAGTCTGTAAGCAGACAAGTATTATTCCGTTTCTCAAAGGTGTTTGGCCTCACGGAATCGGATGATCTCAGCGGTGAGCCTTACTATATCAGTATTGACGACCTGCATAAGCAGGCACAGAACACAGCCATTGCCGAGACAGGTAAAAAGAGCAAAGATGATGCTGGCATCTATGCCAACCTGCCGGGGAAAATCCGTGCCACCCTTTACCATAACGAGAAGATGGTGATGGAGAGTGAGTTGTATGCCGCACAATTTGGTGTGACAGCCCCCATGGACAACGAACTCTTTGGCAAGAAGCTGCAGACCAGTCTGATCTACCAGCCAGCTACCGGACATGTAGAGACAATTCAAACAGAAATCCTTAAGAAATAAACAACAATAATCATTATGAATATCGGAACATCTGAGATTATCCTTATCGCCCTCGTTATCTTGTTGCTTTTTGGCGGTAAGAAGATCCCCGAGCTGATGAAAGGCTTGGGCAAGGGCGTGAAAAGCTTTAAAGACGGAATCAACGGGAAAGACGACGAGCCCCTGGTGAAGGATGAGTCATGAGGAGACACTGACCTTTTGGGATCATCTCGACGTACTCAGGGGTAGTCTCATTCGGATGATCGTGGCTGCTGTCGTGATGGGCATCGCCACTTTCTTCATGAAAGACAAGCTGTTCGATATCGTGCTTGCGCCGAAAGACAGCAGTTTCTGCACCTACCGGCTGTTAGGCATCGAGGATTTCTCTATCCAGTTAGTGAATACCGACCTCACCGAACAGTTCATGATCCACATGAAGGTGGCATTGATGGCTGGTCTGCTGATCGCTTCACCTTATATATTATATACGCTGTTCAGATTCATCTCCCCTGCCCTCTACGAGAACGAACGGAAGTATTCCATCAGGATCACCGTTGCTGCTTATGTCATGTTCCTTATCGGTGTGGTGGTGAACTATCTGCTCATCTTCCCGCTTACCGTCAGATTCCTGGGTACCTACCGGGTGAGCGAAGAGGTGCAGACACTGCTCACCCTCACGAGTTACATCGACACCCTCACCATGATGACCTTGATCTTCGGCATCATCTTTGAGATTCCCGTCGTTTCCTGGCTTCTCGCCAAAGCAGGGATGCTCAAAGCCTCGTGGATGACACGCTACCGCCGTCATGCCATCGTTGCCATCCTAATCGTCGCTGCCATCATCACCCCGACAGCCGATATCCTGACGCTGGTCATTGTCTCGCTGCCTATCTGGCTACTCTATGAGACGAGCATCGTTCTTGTCCGTGCTGTCGCACCGTAAATCAAATTCATTCAAAATCAACTATTAATCCACGTTATAATCCTATGTTAAGAAAAACCAGAATCATTCTCGCAGCGCTGATGATGACATTCATCACCTTACTGCTTCTCGACATTACCGGAGTCCTTCACCACTACTTGGGATGGATGGCAAAGATTCAGTTCCTGCCAGCCTTACTGGCTTTGAATGTGGGCATCGTTTTCGCCTTGATCATAGTCACATTGATCTTCGGACGTATCTATTGCTCTGTGATCTGTCCATTGGGAATCATGCAAGACCTGATTTCATGGATACACGGAAAGCGGAAGAAGAACCGTTTTAATTTCTCACCAGAAAAGAAATGGATACGCTATCCTGTGCTGGTGGTATTCATTGTTGCCATCATCACCGGCATAGGCTCTTTCGTGGCACTTTTAGCACCGTATAGTGCCTACGGACGAATCGTCGTGAACTTGCTCAAGCCCATCTATGAAGCAGGAAACAACCTGTTGGCATCCATGGCAGAACATTTCAACAGCTACGCGTTCTACCATGTGGATATATGGATCAAGAGCATGCCCACACTGATCATTGCAGCATGTACGTTTGTGATCATCGCCATTCTTGCCTGGCGAGGTGGGCGAACCTATTGCAACACCATCTGTCCCGTAGGTACCATCCTCAGTTTCTTCGCTCGCTTCTCTTGGTTACGCATACAGTTCGACACAGAGAAATGCCGTAACTGCTCCAAATGCTCGAAGAACTGTAAGGCATCGTGCATCGACTACAAAAACCACCAGGTGGACTACAGCCGTTGTGTTGCCTGCGGTAACTGTCTTGAATCGTGTAACTTCGGCGCACTGAGCTATCGCCCGGTGAAACTCAAGAAGCAGGAATCCGCCAAGCATGCAGACTCCTCTGCTCCTTCCCATGACGCCTCACGACGTTCCTTCCTCCTTGGCACCGCATTAGCGACAACTGCTACCGCTCTCTCGCAAGCGAAGAAAAAAGTCGATGGAGGATTGGCAAAGATCGAGGAGAAGGTGGCTCCTCAGCGCATCACACCGATCACACCACCGGGTTCTCTCTCTGCTGCCAACATGCAACGTCACTGCACCGCTTGTCAACTCTGTGTATCCGCCTGCCCGAATCAGGTATTACGTCCCTCCACAGGACTTCTCACCATGATGCAGCCCACCATGAGCTATGAACTGGGCTACTGTCGTCCAGAATGTAACCGCTGTTCACAGGTTTGTCCTGCAGGTGCCATCAAGCCGATTACCAAGGAAGAAAAAGTCAGCACTCAGGTAGGTCATGCCGTATGGATCAAAAAGAACTGTATCCCTGTTACCGAAGGAGTGGAGTGTGGCAATTGTGAGCGCCATTGTCCTGCCGGAGCCATTGAAATGGTCCCTCTGGATCCGGATGATGAAATGTCAGTATTGATCCCCGCCGTCAACGAAACGAAATGTATCGGTTGCGGTGCCTGTGAGAACCTCTGTCCTGCCCGTCCTTTCAGTGCCATTTATGTAGAGGGACATGAAGTACATAAAACACTATAGAATCTATTATAACTCGTTCAACAACTATAATCTTGAACCATCAACCCCATTTCTCATGAAACAGATATCCAGAAGACAATTCCTCAAGATATTCGGTGGCGGTGCTGCCGCCTCCTCCACCCTGCTTGCAGCCTGCAAGGGCAAAGAAGAAAAAACGTCCTCTTCGCAAGAGCCGCCCAAGGACAAGATGACTTTCCGCGTGAATCCCAACACGCAGGACAAGGTGTCTCTTCTTGGCTACGGTATGATGCGTCTGCCTAAAGAGAGTGACAAAGATGATGCGCCCTACGACCCGGAAATGATCAACCGTCAGGTGGATTATGCCATCGAACATGGCGTAAACTATTTTGATACCAGTCCTGCCTATTGCATGGGACAGTCGGAGCGCTGTACCGGCATCGCCCTGCACCGCCATCCCCGCGACAAATACTTTATTGCCACCAAACTGTCGAACTTCTCTCCAGAGACCCAGACCCGTCAGGGATCCATCGAAATGTTCGAGAACTCTTTGAAGGAGCTGCAGGTCGATTACATCGACTACCTGCTGCTACATGCTATCGGTGGAGAGCAAAGGGATATGGACAGTGAGGAAACCTTCAATGCCCGATTCATGGACAATGGCATCCTCGACTGGCTTGTGGAACAGAAGAAGAAAGGACGTATCCGTAACCTCGGTTTCTCCTACCATGGCGACATCGAGATCTTCGACATGCTCCTGCAATGGCACGATGAAGGGAAATACCACTGGGACTTTGTGCAGATAGAGCTGAACTACCTCGACTGGGAGTGGGCTAATGAGATCAACGACAGTAACACCGATGCCTCCTACCTCTATGCAGAGTTGGAGAAACGGGGCATTCCCGCCGTCATCATGGAGCCTCTGCTGGGCGGTCGTTTAGCCAATGTCCCCGATCCCATTGTGGCCAAGATGAAGAAGAAACGTCCCGAGAACAGTGTCGCCTCGTGGGCTTTCCGCTATGCCGGTACGCCGAAGGGTGTGCTCACAGTGCTCAGTGGTATGACCTACATGGAGCATCTGCGTGAGAACATCGGCACCTATGCACCCTTGGAGCCTATTACAAAAGAAGAGAATGACTTCTTGATGGAGATCGCAGAGGATATCTATAACCTCAAGACTATCCCCTGTAACGAATGCAACTATTGCATGCCCTGTCCCTACGGTATCAACATCCCCGCCATCTTCGTACACTATAACAAATGTATCAAGGAAGGCAACTTACCGAACATCGAGGACGAGAAGACAACAGACGAACAGAAGGAGTACCGTCGTCAGCGACGTGCTTTCCTCATCGGATACGACCGGAGTGTGCCCCGGCTCCGTCAGGCCAGCCACTGTATCCAATGCGGACAATGTTCACCTCACTGTCCTCAACGGATTGACATCCCGAGGGAGATGCGCCGCATCGATGAATATGTAGAAGTCTTGAAACGCGACACTGATGTGTTATAATACAAAAAGCCCCGCCAGATGGCGGGGCTGAAATATGTACATAAAAACTAAATTTCTTCGAAAAGAATAGAGTATTACTCGCAGCAAGCCAACTTGTTGTCGGAACCGAGCACGTCGAGGATCTTGTGCTTGTACATCTTCTCCATCTCATCGCGAGCAGGACCGCAGAACTTACGGGGATCGAACTCTCCGGGTTTGTCATGCAGTACACGACGTACAGCAGCGGTGAAGGCCAGACGAGAGTCAGAGTCGATGTTGATCTTGCATACAGCACTCTTTGCAGCCTTGCGCAACTGCTCCTCGGGGATACCGATAGCATCGGGAAGCTTACCACCCAGGGCATTGATCTCATCCACATACTCCTGAGGAACAGAAGAAGAACCGTGGAGCACAATGGGGAATCCGGGCAATTTCTCCATCACAGCGTCAAGCACGTCAAATGCCAATGGAGGAGGAACAAGCTTACCAGTCTTCGGATCACGTGTGCACTGCTCAGGTGTGAACTTATAAGCACCGTGGCTCGTACCGATAGAGATAGCGAGAGAGTCGCAGCCAGAGCGCTGAGAGAACTCAATCACCTCCTCAGGCTTGGTATAGTGGCTCACAGCACTCGACACCTCGTCCTCTACACCGGCAAGCACGCCGAGCTCAGCCTCAACGGTAACATCGAACTGATGAGCATAGTCAACGACCTGCTTTGTCAATGCGATGTTCTCCTCAAAAGGCAGGTGACTGGCATCGATCATCACGCTTGAGAAGCCATAGTCGATACAGCTCTTACATGTCTCGAAAGAATCGCCATGATCCAGGTGGAGAACGATCTCAGGATTCTTGCAGCCTAACTCCTTGGCATACTCCACAGCACCCTGTGCCATGTAACGAAGCAAGGTAGCGTTGGCATAGTTGCGAGCGCCCTTAGACACCTGCAGGATCACCGGGCTCTTCAGGTCGGAAGAGGCCTTGATGATAGCCTGGAGCTGCTCCATGTTGTTAAAGTTGAAGGCGGGAATAGCATAGCCGCCATTGATGGCTCTTTTGAACATCTCACGGGTGTTCACGAGGCCTAAAGACTTGTAATCTACCATAATACTTTATATTTATAATGAATAATAACAATCGTATCCGCCTGCCATATCGTCTGGCGTGTTAGCATCTGCAAAATTAACACTTTATTTTCTCACAGCAAAGTCTAACAACATTTTTTAAGGCAGAATCCGTCTGTTTTTTCATTTTTGTTGCACGAATAGGAGCTGTCTGATAGGAATTTGCAAAATGCAGGTTGCAAAAAAACCTCATTTCATGCTCCACACTCGATTATTTTAATAAACTGCATCCAGCCATCCTAACAATGCAACCAAAGAAGCATTCCAGTTAATGGCGATTTCATTAGACGCGTACGAATCAGTTACATCAGCATACGACTCGTCCGGCTGGTTCGACGGATAGGCAATCTGACTGGCCTTATCCTGCTGTCCAGGGTTCGGGCCTCCAGCCAATAATCCCGGAATCGGATCAACGATACCATCAGCAGAGGAGAGACGATGATGGGGATTCATGGTGGGCTTACTACCGAAGCCTGTCACATAACAGTATCCCGTGGCATTCCGTCCTAAGATATACTCAGCATTCTGCAAGGCTGCCGTGAGGTATTTCTCATTGCCAGTCTGCTGATAAGCATACAGTAAAGACACGCCACCGGCACAAAAGCACTCTGCCAGACATCCCCATCCGAAATCACGTGCACTGTTTCCGTTGGCAGTCTGGAACGACGATGTAGCGGTGGTGTTCACCACGCTGTCACAGAAGGCAATGAGTTGCTTTTTACAGTTTTGAGCAATCGCATGTTCAGGTTCGTTTGCGATCCATGAGAATACCCCCAAGGAGGCCAAGCCTCCCCATGTAGGGATGGTGAACCGTGCAGGTTGCAGCTGTTGTGCCGTGGAGGCGAAAACTTCGTCACGCGTCAGCAGATACAACTCCGTAGCTGCCCAGAACTGCTCGTCACGAGCACTGCCATCACCATAGGTTCCTGTAGATACAGCTGGTTTAAACTTCTGATTCATACGTTCTTGGAAATACAGGGCACGAGGGTTCTGCTCTGCCCAATGATAGGCGGCTAATGCAGCGCGTGCAGCCTGCTCAGAGAAACAAGGATAGTCCTGGTTACCTTTGTAGAGCCTCGCAGCCTGTGCCATCACCGCAGCAAAGTCATACGAAGCTGTCACACTCTTCTGCACCACGTAACGCTGTTGATGGCAATCGGAAGGCATCACGAAGCCTTCGAAATTGGGTGTTGTCAGCTTATGATAGACACCTCCGTCATAGGGATCCTGCATCGTCAGCATCCATTTCAGGTTGAACATGATCTCATCCAGCAGGTCGGCTGTATGATTTCCACTCTCAGGGATATTCACCTCCAAGGCATCAAAGTAGGCTTTGTTCTGCTCATAGCTGTCGAGCATGATGCCAATGGAGAAAGCAGAGTTGACAATATACTTATTATAATCTCCGGCATCATACCATCCGTATGGTGATGAAATCATCGTTCCTTCAGGGCGACCTGGCGAAACGGCTGATGGGTGGATCGCTACCTGGGTGTCGGCATGTCCGAGAGGGCGAGCCCATTGTCCTGCAAACCGGGCTTCAATAGGTACACCAGTACGCTGATAGTAGAATGCCTTTACTGCCCCCTGTGACACCTCACGCAGCGCGTGTTCTTTCACGGCAAAAGGTATCCGTTCTCCTTGATAATCTATGATATAGTTTCCGGGAGTGGTCAGACGGGAGAAATCTACAACGGTACGTTTCTTTCCCGACCAAGGTGAAGTGGCTACGCGGAGTTGTTTCGTACTCATCACCTTCTTGTTCGTTTTCGCATCACGAATCACCACCTTCGAGGCAGGCACCTTACCTTCCACCACGGCCACCTTCTGTTGCTGTGGGTACATAGCTACCTGATTGATTCTCACCTGTGCTTGGGACACAGCGCACAAGCCGGCAAAGCATGCCGTTAAAAAAGCACGAAAAGATGTTTTCATAGGAATTTTTTTATAAATAAGAACTGAGAGGTGAGAACTGAGAGGTATGATTACACCCCGGAACAAGCCCTAGAGCCAGTTCTTAAAGGTAATCATACCTCTCAGTTCTCACCTCTCAGTTCTCATATCTTAAATACGATTATTTCTCAGGCTCAATGACCTTCCAAATACCAGCAGCACAAGCGCCACCGATGAACGGACCCACAATGAAGATCCAGAGATTAGCCAAGGCTGTACCTCCCTGGAACAAAGCCGGACCGATAGAACGTGCGGGATTCACGGAAGTACCCGTATAACGGATGCAGCAGAGGTGTACCAGTACGAGAGCCAGACCGATTGCCAGACCAGCGAAGTTATTGGTGGCGCCATTGGTCTTGGATGTAGCACCCAGTACTACCAAAACGAATACGCAAGTGAATACAATCTCTGCAAGCAGGCCGCCGATAGCGGGGATGGTATCTACACCATTGGCCTGAAGATCATTTGCACCAGTTCCAACAAGGCCGCTGGAAGCTGTCAGGGCATAGAGGATAGCAGAGCCGATAATGGCACCGATCACCTGGAACAGCATATACATTCCACAGTCTTTACCATTCATTCTACCAGTCAGGAAACAACCTAAGGTGATTGCCGGATTGATGTGGCAACCAGAGATACCTCCGATGGTATAAGCCATAGCTACTACTGCCAAGCCAAAAGCCAGGGCAGTGCCTACTACTGTCTCGGGATCTGCATTTGAACATCCAAGACTCACAGCTGCACCGCAGCCCATCAGTACAAGTACCATTGTACCGAACATTTCTGCTAAATACTTCTTCATATCAAATACTATTTAAAATTAATAATGTGTAATTCCCAATAAACAGTTGCAAATTTAGTAAAATCTTTTGAATAGTGCAACATTTTCAAATAAAAACATTTCATTTGGACATAATTAAATGATTCCGTGCCTTTCAACACGGACAAAATGAGTGAAACTCACTCGTTTGAATCACGCAAACACAGGGAGCAGCTTAGAAAAAGGCAAAAAAAAATGGAGTACCGCCGTACTCCGAAATTGTTAACCTTAAATCTAATACTATGAAAAACACATTGCAAAGATACGAATATTCTATGTTCCTTCCAAACAAACGGATCACAAAATTTCATTCTTTAACATATCTCCCTACAATAAAACATTATTTAACAGAATTATCACTTAGTAAGACCACACCTTCCTGTTTCATACCATCCATCATCACCTTCAACGGATGATCGAAGCGGACATGTCGTACGTACTCCGTTTCTTCCACTGCAGGCATGGCATCAAGCACTTCTTTTTGGAACACGCCATCACCATTGAAAGTATTCACTGTAAAATAGCCGACACCGAAGCTGGTAAGGTTCTGGAAGAAATGCGTACCCTGTGATGGATCTACGCGATAGTTCTCCAGTCCCGACTCCACAATGACGCGAGCCGCTGAGATATGCGGCCACTTAACAGGGATACCCAACCAATAGTCGCTGCTTCCCCACCGTCCGGGTCCGATCAGGATGTAGCCGGTTCCCTTTTCCAGGAACTGCTGGTTGATTTTCTCGATCTCCATCGCTATCATCGGGTTGTTTGCTGCCGAGAAGTTCTCATCGGTCTTCACATATACCACATCCACGACATCGTCGCTGATCCCGTGTCCCAACGAGTTATGAGAGCGTAACAGGCACTGTTCATCAGGGATTTTCTTCAAGTCCTCGTCCAGCACCTGCTTACTGTCAACAATCGGTCGGATCTGTAACAAATAGAACTCCCCGGTACGGTCGTCGTTCACTTTACATGCCAGTTCGATCTCCACAGGACGTTTCATGGCCTCAGCGCCAAACTTCATTGACATCTGTAACAGTTCAGGAAGCGGGAAGATGCCATGTTGGAGGACACCGCACATCGAGATGATTTTCCTTCCTCCCTCATAGTACCCGTCGCGAATCATCTGGTCAACAGGGTCGAACGTACTGCAGATATAGCGCACCGAACCATCCTTGTCGGCTTGTCTCACACGAAGGTTCTTGATATTAAAGCCGTCATCTACCTGGAAGTCATTACCCACATGGGTCATATCTAATGCGTAGAAACGCGTCTGCGTATCCTTGAGGGCGATATCCATCTCACTCATCTGTAACAGTTTGTGGGGATGATACGGACTCACCCGAAGTGTCTGACCGCCATCCACAATATACTTCCCTAAGCCGAGAGCCAAGCTGGCCACGCCCTCCTCTGCCTTCTCATCATCGATGGGGTAATAGTTCAAGGATCGCAGCACACCGCTGATATTTGGGTAGAAATAGTCGCCGTAACGTTTCCCCACCACCTCCTGTAAGATCACCGCCATCTTCTCCTGATCGATGACGTTGCTCGTAGCAGTCATATATGCTTTGGAGTCTTTATAATAAACCGAGGCATATACACTCTTGATGGCAGCGGCCAGCATCTGCAGCATCTGATACTTGTCATCAAGATAAGGAATCATATAGGTACTGTAGATGCCCGCAAACGGCTGGTAATGGGAATCTTCCAACAGCGAACTGCTGCGGATGGCAATGGGTGAGCGTGTCGCTTCAAAGAAAGCAAAGAAGTCTGCGATGTACTTATCCGGCAACTGTGCCCGGAGGAAATGTTTCAGGATCTCCTCATCCGAGGCATCGCTCAGTGCTACCTGGTAGAGGTTATTCGAGTCCATGAACTCATCAAACACATCCGTACACAACACGACCGTTTTGGGAATGCTCACCTTCACTCCCTCAAAGTCATTGAACTCAGGATGCCGTTTGATGATGTTATCGAGGAAAGCCAGGCCACGTCCTTTTCCTCCAAGGGAGCCATCACCGATACGGGCAAAGTGACTGTAAGAGTCGAAGCGGTTCCTGTCGAAGAGGGCCACCACGCCGATATTCTTCATGTGACGGTATTGCACGATGGCATCAAAGATAATCTTCCTGTGTGCATCCACGTCTTGAAGCTTATGCCACGTCACCGTCTTCAGGAATGCCGACACCGGGAAGATGGCACGTGCGCAGAGCCATCGGCTCATGTGGTTGCGCGAGACATGATAGAGCATCGAGTCGTTGGGGATGGTGAAGATATTATCCTGCAGTTCCTTGAGGTTCCTCACCCGCATAATCTCATCGTGAGTCTTCGGATCACGGAAGATAAAGTCACCGAACCCCATGTGCATAGCCAACAGGTTACGCAGGTCGATGTTCATCTTCTTCGAGTTCTTGTCAATATACTTGATGCCGATGCCTGCCTCTTCCGCCTTCTTGCGGTTCGACTCTTCCGCACTCTGCATAATCAAGGCAATATACTCGTCATGCTCACGGATAGCCTTCAGCAGTTTGAGTCCTGCCTCTGGATCTTTCTCCTCCCCCTCCTTCATGGGGAAGCGGCAGTCGCTGATCACGCCCAAGGTATTGTTTTCATATTTCCGATACAGTTCCCATGCCTCCTCGTAGTTACGTGCCAGCACCACTTTGGGGCGTCCGCGCATTCTCAAGGTGGCAGTATGGGGGTTCAAGGCCTCCGTGGCAAAACGTTGGCTCTGTGCCAGGATATAGCTATATAAATTAGGTAGGACAGAAGAATAGAAACGGATGCCGTCTTCCACCAAAAGAATCATCTGCACACCAGCCTCCTGGATATCGTGCTCGAGATTCATCTTGTCCTCAATCAGTTTGATGATGGAGAGAATGAGGTTGGTGTTTCCTAACCAGCAGAACACATAGTCGAAGATCGACAAGTCCTCGTTTTCCATCCGTCGGGTGATGCCATGCGAGAATGGTGTGAGTACCACACAAGGCATCTCCGGGAAACGATGTTTCACCGCACGGGCCACATCGAAAGCATCGTTATCGGCATTACCCGGCATACAGATCACCAGATCGATATTGGTACGTTCAAGCACCTCGGCAGCCTCCTCGGAAGTGCTCACCTGAGTAAAGGTGGGCGGATAGCGGAGTCCGAGTTCTGTATATTCGTTGAAGATTTTTTCATCCACTCGTCCGTCATCTTCCAACATGAAGGCATCATAGGGGTTGGCGATGATCAGCACATTATAGATTCGGCGTGTCATCAGGTTCACGAACGACACGTCTTTCAAGATGAACTTGTTCCACTGTTGTGGCATGTTATTTTCCATTCAGCACTCTGTTGTTTCTTGCATGCAAAGGTACAAAATAATATGGGAATTGTGGCACGTTCACCCGTTTTTCGTAAGTTTATCAATGAATTTGGATGTTATAAAGAAATTAATTCATACCTTTGCAGCAATCTTTGTGTTGAATCGACAGAATCCGAAACAGAACCTTGCCACATGACAAAAAACAAACAAAGGAATGAAGGTATGACCATCATTCCCATTGCCCATTTCCGTTCACCCCTCAAGAGTAAGTTCGGCATTCCCCGTCAAAGTGGATTGGCAAACTCGTTAGAAGGAGTCATTGTGCTTGAACCAGACTACCGTCATCCCGAGGCTCTCCGTGGCATCGAGGATTTCGATTTCCTCTGGCTCATCTGGGAGTTCTCTGCCAACAAGACCGGTGAGACAGAATCCCAGCCGTCCTCCTCTAAGGAGCATCTCACCGTGCGCCCTCCCCTTTTGGGCGGCAACAAACGAATGGGAGTTTTTGCTACGCGCTCCCCTTTCCGCCCGAACCGTTTAGGACTCTCCTCCGTCCGACTCCAACGCATTGACTGGGAAGATGCGGAAGGACCTGTCATCTATGTCAGCGGAGCCGATCTCATGGACGGCACACCTATCTATGATATCAAGCCATATCTTCGATATGTGGACTGTCACCCTAACGCACGGGGCGGTTTCACCGACACACACCAATGGGAGAAGCTCACGGTCTTCATTCCAGAAGAGATGCGTGCTACGCTCAACCCACAAGACCAGCAGGCGCTGCAGGAGCTGTTGGAATTAGATCCCCGTCCCCACTATCAGGATGACCCAGACCGTATCTATGGATTCACCTTTAACGACAGGGACTGTCATTTTCGGGTAAGGGAAAGAGTGGCTGAAGTACTTTCCCTTGGAGATATTAGCAAAAAGTAAGCATCAGTAGGAAAATTTTTCTGTTTTTCCTTGGCGGCTATCAAAATAATCTGTATTTTTGCAGTGAAGAAACGACAATATGTCAATTCTCTCTAACCTAAAAGAGTAACAAACATCTTTAACGTTTAACTAAAAAATAAAACTACACTATGAACGTAGAGAACATTATGCAGAACCTGGAGAAGAAGCATCCGGGTGAAGCCGAGTATTTACAGGCAGTAAGAGAAGTGCTCGAATCCATCAAGGATGTTTACAACCAGCATCCAGAGTTCGAGAAAGCCAAGTTGATTGAGCGTATCGTAGAGCCGGAGCGTATCATCACATTCCGTGTACCTTGGGTTGACGACAAAGGTGAGGTGCAGGTGAATATCGGCTACCGCGTACAGTTCAACAGTGCCATCGGCCCGTACAAAGGCGGTCTGCGTTTCCATCCCTCAGTGAATCTCTCCATCTTGAAGTTCCTCGGTTTCGAGCAGACTTTCAAGAACGCCCTCACCACATTACCGATGGGTGGCGGCAAAGGCGGTTCCGACTTTGCTCCCCGTGGTAAGAGCGATGCAGAGATCATGCGGTTCTGTCAGGCTTTCATGTGCGAGTTGTATAAGGTGATCGGTCCAGACATGGACGTTCCCGCCGGTGATATCGGTGTGGGTGGCCGTGAGATCGGTTATCTCTTCGGTATGTACAAGAAGCTCACCAGTCAGTTCCATGGTGCCACCCTTACTGGTAAGGGTATGGAATGGGGCGGTTCAATCCTCCGTCCGGAGGCCACCGGTTTCGGTGCGCTCTATTTCGTGAATCACATGATGAAGTCACATGGCCTCGACATCAAGGGCAAGACCGTTGCTCTCTCTGGCTTCGGCAATGTGGCATGGGGTGCTGCGAAGAAAGCTACCGAGTTAGGTGCCAAGGTGATCACCATCTCTGGTCCCGATGGCTATATCTACGATCCCGCCGGCTTGGATGCTGAGAAGATCGAATACATGCTGGAGCTCCGCGCCAGTGGCAATGACGTTTGTCAGCCATACGAGGAGGAGTTCGAGGGTTCTACCTTCTTCCCCAACAAGAAACCGTGGGAGCAGAAAGCCGACATCTACCTGCCTTGCGCTACCCAGAACGAGTTGAACGGTGAGGATGCCGATCGTATATTGGCCAACAAGCCGCTCTGCGTGGCAGAGGTTTCCAACATGGGATGTACTGCCGAGGCCGTGAACAAGTTCATTGCTGCCGGACAGCTGTTTGCACCGGGAAAGGCTGTGAATGCTGGTGGCGTGGCAACCTCTGGTCTGGAGATGACACAGAACTCCATGCGTATGTCATGGTCTGCCGAGGAAGTGGATCAGAAACTGCACCAGATCATGTCTGGCATCCACGAGCAGTGCGTGAAATACGGAAAGGAAGGCAACTACATCAATTATGTGAAAGGTGCCAATGTAGCCGGCTTCATGAAGGTGGCCAATGCCATGATGGCACAGGGCATTGTGTAAAGATCAAAGATCAATGTCTCTGCGAAGCCTTATGGGGATTGCTATGTGACACCCCCGTCGTGGTTTTCTTTCGTCCCTCCTTTGTCTCCTTAGGCATGGGAGGGGCGATTTCTTTTTTCACCTCAGAGAGTTTCTTCTCATCCTTGATGATCTCCCGACGTTCCTCCACAGATACTGGCTTCTCCTCCTTGGGCTTCTGCCATTGCGGCACATAGTCATAGCCGTCACGAGAAATCTCAAAGTCCAACTCAGGTATCTCGGGAGCCTCATCAACCGGTTTGAACGGGATGGCCACTTCTCCATGGTAGGGTTCCACACGCACCATGGCTATTCCCGAGGCAATCATTCCGATCTCTTTTGCAGCACGGTACGAGAGGTCGATGATACGCCCCCTCACATGCGGTCCACGGTCGGCCACCCTGACAATGACCGACTTGTCGTTGTTCAGGTTGGTCACCTTCAGCATCGTTCCCAAGGGATACCGCTTATGGGCACACACCAAACTGTCACGATGATATATCGTACCATCACTCATTCTCCTTCCATGCAGACTATGAGAGTAATACGAAGCTTTCCCTTTTTCCTGCGCAGATGTCACAGTGAAAAAGAGCATTGCCATCAGGATCGTCATCAGTCTATGAATATACTTCATACCAGGCCGATTAGTAGTTAGACGGTTGCAAAGGTACAAAGAAGCGGGCAAAAATCAAAGAAAAAGACTGATTTTCTTTGACAAACAGGTTTCTACCCCCACCTTAAAGACCGTTGACAACTCATTTGTTGACCACCTCACCTTTTTAAAATGGTCTCCTGCCACCCCCTTTCCACCGTTATCTACCCTGTATTCCACCGTCATCTAAGGATGTAAAGTGACGGAGGAACAAATTGAAAGGAACGGCGGAATGAGATGTAGGGAACGACGGAATGATACGTAGGTAACGGAGCAACAACATGTAGGAGCCCACCCTACCCCATTCTACCGGACATCAAATCGTTCAAATGATGGATGATGGTTTTATCTCACTTAACATAAGCCCCGTTAAAGACAATTGGGTGGGAGGGTGGGGTGGGTGGCCTGTTTTTTGAAACTTTTATAAAAAAATGTTTTTTTCCTCGCGCGCGCACGGGGATTTTGTAAAAAAACTCCACCTCCACCACCCCCCACCCACTTAGGTCAGAACGCACGGTCGTCGGTTTCTATAGCTTCATTCTTCATAAGTTCCTGAATATCACTATCTTTCAGACCGATTACCCTGTATTTTCTATATCCAAGAATCATTTTCCATGAAAACCCAAGCTTTCTCATCAAGGTGCCAACGGCGGCAGTTGACGGTGTTTTTTGATACCTTTATTGGTCTTTTCCAGGATGTCTCCAGCGGTTAGTTTTATCCCACTTAACATAATACCCGTTAAAAACAGGCTCCTCTTTTTCTTAGCCCTTCGATCTTCTTGGTCAGTTTTTCTATTTCGCCCTTGGCCTGCTCTGTGTTGAGCCGGATGACAATCTCATATCTTTCTGTATTTGCCATAAAAAACTACCTTTACGTGGATTAATACGCAAAGGTAGTTCTGTTATGCAAATATTAAAAATACCTACTCGGCAGGTGACATGTGCTTGCTATGCCATTCCATTTGAAAGTCTAAAAACTCTTCCATATCTTTTAGAGTCTTTCCAGTAGCTGTCCCCACATATTCTCCGTTGTCAACTCTCTCAAAATCCGCAAAGTAGAGTTTTAATAGCGTGTCGAATCCTGCTTTCCTGACACGCAATTTGCCGTTTTGACTTGTCTTTTCAATCTGCAGCAACTTTTCGTTAGGGTTATACGACGATGACATACCACCAAAGGCAGACTTCAGTCCGGCACCAATCATCCAGATTGTAAGCCCTATTCCAAATAGCGTAAATAGTATCTCCGATCCTGGTAATAAGTACATCATAACTTAATCCTTTCTTTGCCACAAAGTTAATATTATTATCCGAAACATGCAAGAGGAAATCCCTATTTCTTCATAGGGAAACGCCCAATCATTCAGAATCCCCGGCTTTATCCCACTTAACATAATACCCGTTTAAAACTTGGTGATTTTCTTTTTGTTTGGTTATACAACAGAAAGCGGTCTTAGGAAAAAGACAAAAGCGGTTATAGAGACTGTTCTGGATGCTCAGACAGTGCAAATAAGCGATTCTACTCAAAAAATCCGAAAATCGTTTGGAGATTAGAAATAATATTGTATCTTTGCACTGCGGGAGATATTATAACCGTTGAGAGCAGGGGCACCCTGCAGAACCTGAGGCCGTAGTTTTACGGTCTCTTGTATTTTCTGAAGTTCCCATCAATAAGCCAAAAAATATAATCGTGATGATAATCCTCGCTTTTCCATATTGCCATGTTCCTGTCTTCTATTTGTTTTTCAGTTATTGATCTATTCTTGAAACAGTGATTTGTCAAACATACACAAGCATGCTGATCTTTCGACTCATGGTTCGCGTTTCTGCAGCAATTGGTTGTTTTCTTAAGTGACTTTACGTCCACAAATCCAATACCCTCGACCCATAAATCTGGATTAGCATAGGTTTTTAACGGGTATTATGTTAAGTGGGATAAAGCCAAAGGTATCTTAACATATCAGAGGGTAAAAATACATTATTATTCAGAGTTTCCCCTCAAGGTATTCAAACTCAGCTTTTATAAGTTCTTCCAGCCTGTCCTTGGTGTCAGCCACCTTCATCCTTTTACAATCCAGTTCAGGGCACACCACCTCGGCAACATATTTCTTAAGTGGCTCATAAAAACCGTAGTCCTCGACATAACATCTGCCGCTTTTGCTTCTTTTATTGATGAGATCTATATTAACCAAATTCGGGGGCGTGATAGAAAGATTACCAGCTGCCGATCTTGCTCCAGCTCCGACAAGCCAGATAATCATCACTATTCCATAGATAGCCAACATGTACATCAAGATATTCATGCTCAATCCTTTCTTTTGCTGCAAATTTAATAATAAAGTCCCAATTTTCCAAGGGGAAATCCCTATTTCTTCATAGGCTTTATCCCACTTAACATAATACCCGTTAAAAACTTACGTGGCGTAAATATTTGATATATTGACAATTGAGCCGTTTTCAAATTAAAAAAAAGGAAAACAATCTGTTGTTTTTATTTCATTTATAGACTTTTTTGTAACTTCGCACAAAAATGGCAAAACAAACTTTAGTATTTGAATCGGCGAAGGAACTATCACTTAGTGGCGGTATGATAGTTATAACAGATAAGGATTCTGGTGAGGTTGTCATAAGACCAATTGAGGATGTCCAAATGATCATGGTAGATAACCACTCCGTAAGAATTACTATTCCACTCATCACAAAGCTGGTAAAGCATAATGTAGGTATTGTCTTTTGTGACGAGAAACATATGCCTACTTCCATGATGATGGATTTAGACTCTAACACATTGCAGTCTAAACGATTCCAGCATCAGCCCAGAAACGTTTTGAAAAATCCATTATGAATATTACTCTTTCGTTGAAGTGAAAAAATGGGTTCATCCCCGAATTGCGTTGGCAAGTTTATATAGTAGTATAGAAAAAGCCGCCAATTCATTATCTTTGTGGTTCCCCAACCATATCAGATATGAACGGCAGCTTATTATATCAGGCATACGGT
>Ga0247609_10001089_pt1 | contig 33793 bp, 52 predicted proteins | sample 172DNAGHGlowgp2_FD_193487 | JGI IMG/M metagenome (GOLD analysis project Ga0247609, IMG submission 193487) | Sheep rumen microbial communities from Palmerston North, Manawatu-Wanganui, New Zealand - 1728 DNA GHGlow gp2 | ecosystem: Host-associated > Mammals > Digestive system > Stomach > Rumen ... | reverse complement strand
TCTTCCGGAGCGCGACGTTCCCGCTGTCGTCCTCGACCTTCGCGATCGTGATCTGGTGTCCCTGGACCGTCGCGGTGTAGGTCCCTGTGCCGGTCCAGTCCGTGCTCGGGACGATCGTCCCGTTGATATAAAGTCTGTTTGTGCCGTCGTCAACGGTCGAGAGCAGCGTCTCGCCGCTGGCGGCGATGTTGAGAGCGTTCTTCATGCTTTTATCCTCCCTTAATCTTGCCACAGAGCTCCGTCAAGGTGTATCCCCGTGGATGTCCCCGATTTTAGTCGTCGTCCGGCCTCCGGTGCAGGCTCCTCTCTGCCTCGAATCCGTCCGGATATCTTATCCGGAGCTTCTCGATGTTCGTCTCCGCGACGTCGGACAGGAGCCAGTGGCGCGATGTCGCGAACTCGGCGATGAACCATAAAAGATCCCCGAGCTCCCGCTTCAGGTGCTCTTCGTCCATCTCGTGGCCCTGATAGGCCTTCTGATAGATCCCATGGATCTCTCCGAGCTCCGCGACCATGCCATGCAGCGCGTGCGCCTCGACGCAGCTCTCCGGGAGACTGTTATCGATGGTCCTCGCGGCGAGGATCTGATAACCGTCCATCGTCCAGGGCACGTCAAATGCCTTGTAAGTCATTCCTCTCGCCTCCCGACGATCTCGTCGAGGACGTCCTCCGGGAAGAGCTCCTGCGCGAGGATCCGGATCAGCCGCGCCCTCTGTTTCGATATCGTCTGGTACTTCGCACCGTACTCCTCGGCGATCTCGGCGATGGTGAAGCCGTCGAAGTATTTCGAGGGAATGATACCGGCGTACTCGTCGCCCTGGATCCGGTCGAGGGCAGCGGCGACGCGCTGCCTGTCGGGTTGGTCCTGCGGGAGCTTCGGGAAAAGGTACAGGAGGCGCTCCGTCTTCTGGTAGCTGGTAGCCGGCACATACGAGATGCGGCCGAGCTTGCCGAGACGGCGCACGGTCTCCGCCGCCGCCTTCTTCGCGGCCCTGTCCGTGATCTCCTGGATAAGGTCGTTCATCTCCCGGAGCTTCTCCAGATCCTCCGGCGTGATCTTACTCATCGTCATCCTCCCCGGCTATGTACGCGAGGGATGCGATGAACAGGAGAAAGATCCCTATTAGAACGATGCCGATTAGTATTTTCATATTGTTTTGTCCTTTCTGAGCTTTTCGTGATATGCTTTAATGCGCTTCTTCGCCACCTCCGGGTTCCAGCCGCACGTCTCGCAGGTTTTGCCCTCCTCGCTGCACTCGACCCAGCTGTTATATCTGCAGGTCCTCGGCTCCGGCGTGGACATGTACGCCCGGAAGAGCTCGTGGACTTCCTCGGCTCTGGTGACCGGGACGCCGATGTCCTTCCACTCGTAAAACCTGCTCTGTCCGATATGCAGACCGCGCGCGACTCTCGTCGGTCCCAGGACCGAGGCCATCTCCCACAGCTCCTCCGTGGCTTTGCTGTCTCTCTCAAGTTTCTTTGCCATTTATTCCCTCCATGAATTCCTCCAGACTGTGCGCGACGATCGCGAGGCCGCCGGCCCTTGCGACGAGGTCCAGCGTATGCCGCTGGATCTTCGTCGGGTTCTTGCCTTTGACTTTGGCCTCGCAGGCGAAGAACCGGCCGCCGACGCATCCGACGATGTCGGGGATCCCGACGCCCTGGACGCTGTCGGCGTGGATCTTGACGGCCCAGATCCCGGGCGTGGTGCGACAGTAGTCCATGATCCTGTCCGTCACCTCTCTGCGCTCCCGCTGCGTCATGTCGTCTCCTTTGGGGCCATCATTGTCTCGACCCTGGCGCAGGCCTGCGCGTGTACGCATCTGACTTCCCAGATGGTGATAATGTCGCTGTAGCGCGAGTAAAGCTCGAGCTCGGCGTACGTGCAATCCTTACACATTCCTTCTTTGACGATCCTTATCATCTCTTTGTCTCCTCCAATCCTCGCTAATTATGCGAAACGCTTCTTCTGCGTCCATTACCATTGGACAGCCTTCCACTGATCCAAGTTCGCCATAGGTTTCAATCAATCCCTCTTTTCGACCGAATGAGCCATGATGCCATATTGCATCTAGTTTCCAGGTGGAATCGCTTGTTCTGCCATAGATGATTTGATTTCTTCTGTATTTATCCGCTTCACATTCCATGTAAGGGATATGTTCAACATCGAACTTTTTGATAATGCTTTCATATGGTATGTTTGCCTCGTCCAACATATGTCTTAGTTTATCTATCTCGTTCATTCTTCCACCTCCAGCTTCCGGAGGTCATCAAACGACCATTTCTGTCCCTTCTCAACGAATTTAAACATCGTTGCGTCAATCGGGATCTCCATCGCGTTCAGAGTGATCGTGGGATCGTGCCAGATCACCACGAGCACGCCGTACTGCCTTTTGATATATTTATTCACAGGATTGAAGCAGTCAAGGAAGTCGCTCTCCCTCTTCGTCAGCTTCGGTGCCTTCGGTGCCTCCGGGTGCTCATCTGACCATCTCTGGATGATGTCGATAGACTTCTGTGTAATACTTGAAGGAATGCAGCCTATGCCTTTAAATACACATTCTTTGCAGTTGGCATACATGGCACACATCCTGTTCGTTTCATGTGAATAGTCTAGGGTCTTCGTGCAATCATATTTTTTCATCTTGTCTTCCTTCATTTTCCCTCCTCGAGCCATGACGTCAGTTGCTCCCTCGTGTTCCAGATGCTCGCGAAATATTCCCGCGATACCGGCAGCGGTTCTCCTCTGTACACCCAGTCCGTCGCGAGGTGATTCCCGCATTTGCAGTGGATCGCGAGGCGGGTCTTGTTGTAGTGCCATTCCTGCCGGATCTTTACGTTTCTCCCGCACTTGTGGCACGGCTTCAGCTCAGTCATCGTTTTCCTCCTCTTCCGGCCCACGGGGTTCTCCGTCTTTACAGAAGAAGTCCGCCGGTGTTGTCCGATATATGTTTATCTCCCAGCTCTTCGATCTGTACCCATGCTTTGCCGCATGGCAATACCCGTATGGATGCCCGGGTTCGAACGGATCCCACCACAGGCAATTCTCGCAGCGGGTTATTTTGGTTTCTGACAGATGCTCCAGCCATTGCTCTACCCTGAACACTGCTATTAGATTGGCTCCGTTGGTGTAGATTTGTTCCCTGTCCACGAAAGCATACTGTTCAGCAAACTCCTCCCATGTTTCCGGAAAAATCATTATGTCGCTCATCTTCTTCTCCTCCTCGGGTTCACGATCTCTCCCGGGCTGACTTTATAGCCCAGTTCCTCCAGCGCCTGCTTGACTGCTTCGTACGGCGCCGGCAGAAGCTGGTCCCTGATCGCTCCGTCCACTGTGGCGCAGCGTGCGATGGTCTTGCCCGGCGTGTCCGCCTCTCTGATGCTCAGGACCCTGTCCAGGTCTATGTTCGTGTCGAATAACAAACTCATTTAATCCTCCTCTATTTCGACGCATTCGTATGATGATGATTTGAGATCTCCGCGCCTCGCGTGGGAGACGCTGGAGCAGATCGCGTTCGTGGTCGTTCCGCAGATCCTTGCGAGCTCCGCTGCCGTGTCGGCCATGGCCACCGGAAGCCTCAGCTCGTCCTTCGTGACCTTGATCCAGACGCGGGTCATATCTCCTCCTCGAGCCATGCCTTCAGGCAGTCCTCGCAATTAAACTCCGGCGGGCAGGTGTATGCGTCGAGAAACTGGTCATAACCGACATCCTTGCACCACTGCGGGCCCTCTCCCACGTCGTCCGCCCAGTCCTTGGCGATCGTCACGACGTCCTCCGGTGTCAGTGTCTGGTAACGCTTCCGCTTCGGCTTCCATCCGAGGTCCTTCAGATACTCCTCCGTTTTGTCGCTCTTCAGCGGGCTCCTGCGCGGCGGCAAGTCCGCGGTCTCCGCTTCCTCGATCAGCTTCCGCAGGCTGATCGCCGGGCCCTTCCTTGCTTCCTCGTACCTCGCGAGGAGGTCTGCCTTCTTGATGTATTCCATGAGGTTCTCCTTTCTGTTTTGTTTGATTTTTAGGTGTTCGCACTTGTTCGCACTTTGTTCGCACTCTGTTCGCACTTTTTTTGGCTTAGGTATGCGATGTTCGCACTGTTCGCACTTTTTTGGCGAGGACACCTATATATACACGTGTGTATACTGTGTCTTTTTTTCATATTCGCTTCGCGCGCACATGTATATGTCCTATCGTAAAAAGTGCGAACAGTGCGAACATTTTATATATTTATATATATATTTATATAAATAATGTCTTATTTAAGCCATTTTTAGGTGTTCGCACTTGGCTCTCAAAAAGTGCGAACATAGTGCGAACAGGTGCGAACTTTTTGTACTATTCTTCCGTACCTGTCGGGATCTTGACCGAAACGCACATGGCGACGGCTCCCTTGATCCTGACTCTCCGGGTCCTCCGCTTCCCGTCGTTTGTGACCAGATGGCCGAACCGGGACAGCTCGCTCTTGACTGCTGCTGGATTAAAGCCCGCGTCCTGCATAGCTTTGTCGAAGGCTGTCGTCAGGATGTCCACGGTCGAAGTGTTGTAATCTATCCGGCCGTAAACGTCGCCGCGCTGGTCGTTGTCATCCTCTCCGTCGTTAGATCTGTTGACCCTCAGGAAGTGCTCCGAGTTCTGAACGATCCATCCGCGGAGATATTCGTATGCCCTGATCCCGATCGAGATCTCCTCGGTGGTCGTGAAGAACGGCGCCAGCTCCTCAACGGTCAGCGGGTCCTCGGCACCGGTGATCATCCGGAAGAGCTTGTCTCCCAGAAGGATCATCGCGCCGCTGTCCTGCTGTTTCTTCTCCGCATATGGTGCCAGGTCCTCGCGGATCCCGGCGTACCATCCGCGGATGACTTCCCGCGGGAGCTCCTTCAGGAGCTTGACGAGCTGCGGTCCGACGTGCCCGAAATTCTCTTTGACTGTGTCTGACACATCCGCCGGATGCTCGAAGATGTCCTCCGTGCACTCGATCTCGAAGACGCGGTTCTTCGCTCCGCCTCCGGAGCTGAACGATGTGATCGGCTGCTCTCCGTTGGTGAGGAATACCGTTTTCCACTCCGCGACTCTGTCGATCCCTCCGGCGACATTCCCGCGGACCCTGCCGATCCCTTCGCAGAGCATGTATATGACCTGGTCAAAGTCTGTTTTGGTTCCTCTGGTGACCTGAAGCTCGTTGAATCCTATCGGGAGATTCCCGGCAAAGGCTGCCTCCCTCTCCATACCGACCATGGTCGAGTTGAAAGTGCGCATCAGCCTTCCCTCTCCCGGATCTCCCCAGACGGAAAGCGCGACCTGAAGCGACACCGTCTTCCCTGCGCCGGATATCCCCCAGAGATGGACGAAGAACGGGAGCTTCTGCGTGATCGTAAGGATCGGCGCGGCGCAGCTCGCTGCGAGGAGTATCTTGACGATCGGGCTCTTCGCTCTCGCCTCCAGCACGGCCTCCTTCCACTTGTCGAAGGAGCCCTGCGCTCTGACGGCCTGGAACTCGTTCCGGTCGCTGCTCTTCTCGCCGTCGAACTTCAGGTTCTCGGTGTAGGGGCTGAACTCCATCTCTCCGTCCATGCTCATCCATCCGAAGCGCCCGATGCTCGCATATTGCGGGATCGTCTTTAAGTTCATGTTCATGGTGTCATACAGGTATTGAACGAGCAGGGCTGCGTTCCCGCTGGTGACTGCGACGCCCTGATCCGCGAGCTCCGTGACGATCTTCCCGCGGTCTGAAATCTTCGAGATCTGCGAGACGGTCCTCTTCCACGCCCTGTCCTTCCAGAATGCGAGGACGACGCGCTCGAGGCCGTCATCGACGTTTACGTAACGCTCAACAGGAAGGATCGGATGCGTGCAGGCCACCTCGGTGATGGTGTCTTTCCCTCCGTTGACCTCGCGGATCCGACGGATCCCCATGTCGTCGGCGATCCACTCGCCGCAGCTGAGCGGCTGGATCGGGCTGTCGCTGAAGTCTGTCTTCAGGGTCTCCTGGCCTCTCCGGTTTTGGACGTACTCGGTTTTATACGCTGCCAGCATCTTGTTGAACGTCGTGACGCAGTGATTCTTCCTCGCCATCTCGCGGAACTCCGCGATCTGCTTCTCCCGCTCGAACCTGTTCGGGATCGAGTAGAGCTTCTGGTATAGTTCGAGGCTCGTGAAATCGACGCCGTCCGCCTCCTTGACTTTTGCGACCTCCGCGACGGCCTTCTCAGTCCGCTGCTCTCTGTCTTCGCCCTTTTCGTATCTGAGCGCGCTCTCGACGATTCTCTTGACCTCATTCTCCGGAAGCGGTGGATCGCAGACGCGGGTGTTTTCCGCCATGACGGCCGCCATGAGCGCCGCGTCGCTGAGCCCTTTTGCCTGGAGCGAACTGGCCAGCTTGAAAATTGTGTCGTTCCGCTGCCCTTCGCCGACGGCTGCGGGAAGCTCGAAGGCCGGGCCGAAGTCCTGCCTCTCCGGGCGTATCAGCATCCAGAGCTCCTCCGGGAGCGGTGCCGGCGGGATGTCTTCCGTCGCCACGTCCCATTCGTACGGCCTGCCGTTCGGATGGACCGAAGGAGGCACCACGACGTAGCCGCCGGTCCCTCTGACGTCGACGCCCGGAAGGACGCCTGCGCGGTTCCTGACGTCCTTGTCTGTCCTGAACCAGTAATGCGTCCCGCCGGATCCTGTCAGCGCTGTCTTCGTTCGGGGCAGCGGTTCAAACTCGCTTTCCCAGTCCCTCAGGCTCTCGGATCCGTCCGCCTCTCCGTGCACGTCGATGTCGAGGACCACGATCCCGCTCGGCTCGCCGGTGGCCATGCCGATGTTCGCGTCCGGCCACTTCGTCCACCAGGCGCGGATCTGTGCGGCGTCGGTCGTCGCGTCCTTGCATCCGTGCGGCGTCAGAGGCTCCTTCCCTCGGGGCTTGCAGGGAAAGACTGCGAGGCCCTTCCCTGCGTAAAATTCAGCATATTTTTGTAACGTGGCCATCTTTGGCCTCCTTCGTTAAAATGCTACTTCCGCGAATCCTTCCGCCTCGAGCTCCTTGGCTACGCTGTCGCGTGCCGGCGCTGCTGCGATGCTGTGAGCGAGGACCTTGACCTCCTCGCGCTTCTTCCTGGCGAGCTCCTTCGTCTCCGGATCCAGGAGGCCGACGCAGCGGAAGACACACTCCGCGTAAGGCTGGCCGGCGGCGTTGGTGACCTTCTTCAGGCTGATCTCCGTCACGATGTCGCAAATCTTTCTTCCTTTCATGACCTGTGAGGTCTTGTATCCGCGGTATGCCTTAAGGCTCGCGGGGCTGACGTTGATCCTGTAAGGCAGGACGCTGCCCTCCATGATCATGTAAAGGCGCTCGGTGTTTTTGCAGGCCTTGCCATGGCCTCCTTCTCCGCTGCCGAAAGCGTTCAGCGGGCAGCTGGCGCACTCTCCTCCGGGTCTGCCGACTCCGGTCACGCCGTCGCTCGAGACGCAGTCGGGCTGCTGTCCTTCAACGGGCTCACCGCCTCCGTCCCACCATGCGTTTGACTTGTGGTGGTAAACGATGACGCCGGTCAGCGTCTTCTCCATCTCGGGGTTCTCCGGATCGTCGGAGGGAACTTCGAAGGAGGTTATTCCTCCCGCGGGGATCTTGATCGTCGGATAATCCGGCATGTCGCCTCCCATCTCCTCCCAGACCTCCTGCGCTGTGAGGCCGAAGCCTTCGTCGTTGAGTGCGGGGTAATTAGTCTTAATGATTGCGAGTTCGTTTGCCATTTTGTTCTGTTTCTCCTTTTCTTTGTGGTTTTGTTATTTTGTGAGGCTCTGTACGCCTCTGTACGCCTCTGTAAACGGTTTTATATTCTCGGCGTAAACTGTTACGCGTTCGCGCCGTTCTCCGTTCGTGGCCGCGCTGACGCGGTCACGCGGCGTTTATTTGCTCTTGCGTATTCCGACCTTGGGCGCTTTGTAAAGCGTCACGAGGCCCTCCAGCCATTCCGGCACGGTGACGTCCTCGTCTCCGGAAAGCTCCTTGACCAGGGCCGTCAGCGTCTGGCTGCTGACGTTCGGCCGGATCATGTCTCCATAGCCCTGCTCGATCAGCGCGCTCATCAGAGACTCCTTGCGGTCCGCCGGGACTGTCACGCTGACGGTCTCTGAGAGATAAAGCGTTTTCCCGCTTTTGTTGAGGCTCTGCAGCTCCATGTCGGCCATCTGTTCTGCGAGCGCCTGCATCGTCTCCTCCCTGGCGGCCTTTGCGACCTTGAGCTCCTCGTCGAGCTCCTTTACGTGCTGATCCTGTGCGATGTACTGATCAGCCAGTTCCATGATGTCCATTGTTTCTCCTCCTCTATTTGATTATTTCGCGCCAACGGTCTACACAAACCGTCGCGACGTCCTTCTTGTGCTGTAATGCGGCGAGGACTTCCTCGTCGACCGATCCGCGGACGATAAGGTGTATATAATTCGTTACATGGCGCTGTCCAATCCTATGGATGCGGGCTTTCGCCTGCTCATAATTCGCGTACGAATAATCCGCGCTGAAGAATATTGCTGTATCTGCAGCGGTCAGCGTGATCCCGAGGCCTGCCGTCTGGATCTGCGCGACGAAGATCCGGACCGCCGGGTCCTTCTGGAATGCTTCGACCGCGGGTCCTCGCTCCGCTGCCGGCACGCTTCCGTCGATGAGGCGGACGGCGTTCTCGCCGTGCTTCCCGGCGCAGTAGTCGCAGATCTCCCGAACCTCTGCCGTGAAGCGTGCGAAGACGACGACCTTCTTCCCGGGGGTCTCCAGGATCTCGTCGAGGGTCTCCTGGAAGAGTTTTTGTTTCGCGCTGGATATCTTGACGAGCTTCCCGGCCTTCGGGTCATCTTCGAACCCGTCCACGTCGGTCTTGATGTATCCGCCGCAGATCTGCGAAAGCCTCAGCATCCTCACGATGATGTGCTGCGCCGTGACGGCCGGGAGCCCTTCGATCTCTGCGATGGCGTCCTTCTTTAACTGGTTGTATGCCTTCTGTGCCTCGGGCTCGAGCTCGCAGTAAAGCCTCTGGTCGATCTCCTCCGGCAGATCCAGCGCCTGCTTCTTCGTGACTCTGTACGCGATGGCGTGGGCCTTCTCGGTCAGCTCCGCGAGGTTACGGTAGCCGATGACCTGGTTATAGGTCTGGCCCGTGCTGCGGTTGACTCCCTGGCCCATGACTGCGTAACGTGCGCGGAAGGCGTACCAGCTCTCCCCGAAGATCCGCGGATCTAAAAACTTGTACTGGCTGAAAAAATCCAGCGGACTGTTCGTGACCGGTGTCCCCGAAAGGATCAGCTTATAGCGGACGCTTTTGCTGATCTCGTGGATCCCTTTGCTCTGCGCGCTGGTCGGCTCCTTGATCCGCTGCGATTCGTCGCAGATCATCATGTCCGGCTTCCATGCCTCCAGCTCCGCCTTCAGCCTCCAGCTGCTCTCGTAATTGATGACCGCGACCTTGAGGCAGTCCGTTTTGTCGTCTGTGAGCCTCTGTAAGGCTCTGAGGCGCTTTTTCTTGTCGCCCTCTAATGTTTCTACGTGATACGGGAAACCCGCGAAATCAGCGAACTCAGAGGGCCACACGGGGACGACTGCGAGCGGTGCGATCACGAGGAGGCGCTTCACCTTTCCCTCTCCGAAAAGCTGACCCGCGACCGCGACGGCCGTCAGGCTTTTGCCGGTTCCCATCTCCATGAGGAAGGCGTAACCGGTGCCGCCTTTTGCAAACTCCTGCAGGGCGCAGGCGTACGCTGCCTCCTGGTGCCTGTACGGGCTGATGCCGCGCTTCAGCGGCAGCGGCGGGTGCGGAGGTACGGGCTGATGGATGTTGTCCGGCTCCGGCATGAGCTCCGTCTGGATGGCCTCGTCGGCGCTGAGTCCGGGGACGCTGAACATCAGGTCCTGCCATGTCTTCTGATTCCAGGGGAGATGCCAGCGCTTTGCCACCGGATCCCACCGGGCGCCGGTTATCGCTTTGATCGCGTCTTTGTACCGGAACTCCGCCCGGACACCGATCCTCGGCTCTCCCTGATATGTGCATTTTTCTGCTGTTGACATCAGACTCCTCCGAGGCTTATAATGTACATAGCGATGTACAACTGGCGAAGGACCGCCAGCGTAAACGCCGTTATTCCAAGGATCCCGAGCCACCACGCTGCGGATCCTTCTCTTGTATAAACGCGATATTTTCCGATTCTCATACCCAGTTCTCCGTTTCCGAGATCTGCGTCCCTGCGCCTCCGTCCATCATGTCGTCCACGATGTGTTTGATCTCCGGATGGTCCTCCAGGACTCGATCGAAAAGCTCGAACGCCGTCACCATGATCGCCGCGGCGTCGATGCTCGTCAGCGAGCCGATGAAGCCGCCGCTTGCGAGCATTCCCTTCCCATCGTCGGCCGGATAAACCACCAGCGCGGCGCTGGTCATCACGTTGAGGTCCTTGCGTCCGTCCTGTCCCACGAATACGTGGATGTACCTTTTTTCTTCCTTCACTGCTTTCCTCCTTGCTTTCTTCCATCTTCTGAGTTTTTCTTCGACGGTCTGCATCATCTCAGATCCTCGTCGTTCACGACCTGGCGGATGATCGCCATTCTGGAGTTTGCCGCGATGTTGATCAGCTTCGTGTATCCGTCTTTTCAGTGGACGACGACCGTGTCATTGTCCGCGAGGTAGCAGTCGTAGATGCCTTCGCGGGTCATGGAGAGCAGCTCTCCGAGCCAGGCGACGAAGAGCGCCTTGTCCTCGGTCTCTTTCCCTGAGTAGAAGCCCGCCATTTCGTTGGCCCTCTTTCCCAGTACCATCTTGGCCCTGGCCTCTCCGTTGATCTCGTTCCAGTCTCTTTCTTCTGTGGTCATAGTGTTCCCCTTTCTGTGTGTTTTCCGGTCCAGCCGGTTTTGTTCCATCTTGTGCAGACCCGGCAAAGATCGCACCGGTGTCCGTGAACCTCGCACAGCGCGTCCCAGATGTGCCGTGCCTCCTCCTCCGCTCCGGTCGCCCTGGCGTAGCTCAGGAGCGTCTTCAGCGTCTCCGCGCTGAGCCCTTCCCAAAAATTGACGCCTCTCATGCCATCAAATCCTCCCAGTCCAGTTTTAAATACTGGTGGAGCTTTCGAAGCTCGAACCGGCTCAGCGTGTCGGGGTTGCCGAGGCGCCTCCAGAGCGTTGACTGGCTGATCCCGAGGACCGCTGCCAGGGCCTCCGCGTTCATGCCTGCGAGGACCATCGCCGCGCGGATCCGCGTCTTCAGTCCCGGGGCTCTCATATCGGCAGGCGCCCGATCCGGCTGTAAAGATACATCCTCAGGCTCTCCTTCCCTCTCGGTGTGATGAGCGTCTGGACTCCTGCGCGGTCTCCGTCGTGGAAGTCCTTCAGGACGAACATATCGCCGGTGAATTCCTTCCGGGGCCTGATCTTTCCTGTCGGTGTCCTGTAAATGAATCCGCTCTCGAGGCAGAAGTCGATCAGCTCCTTCTGACCGACGCCGAGCTCTTTGGCCGCGTCTCTGAAGTTTGTCAGCAGGTTTGCGTCGACCAGCGCGTCGAAGTAGTCCGCCTTCGGCTGCATCAGCTCGACCTGTCTCGTCTTCTCTTCCAGCTGGCGCTCGCGTTCTGCGATCCTCCGTTGGGCGACCAGCAGAGCCTTCTCCAGCAGTTCCTCGTCGCTCAGCGTCTCCTGTCCCTGGATGTACCCTCCGGTCTTGCGGATGCTGGGGATCACTTCGTGCGTGATCCAGCGCTTGAAGGCTTTGGCCTCCGGGAGCTGCGAACGCAGGATCAGAGAGTAAAGGCCGGACTCGTTGATGATGACGGTGTCCTGCATTCCTCCAAGGGTGTCACATTTCGTTACCCCCTTGTCTTCCTCATCGACATGATCAGCAAGTGCTTTCCTACTGTTCTGGTACCCCAGCATGTTGGCCACGTCTTTCCCGACGAACCACGGCTCGCCGTCCTGTTCCAGGACTCTCACCTGCCCGAACTCGGGGTTCTCAAACAATTTGATCTCGTTCATTTTGATCTCCTTTCTTAGTATCTGTAAGGTGTGTTGCTCCAGAAAAGCTCCACAGGGATCTGAAACAGTTTCGCCAGACGCTGGAGCTTTTCGAGCTTCAGATTGTACTCGCCACGCTTCCACTGAGAAAGAACCGAAGGCGAGATCCCTGTCTGCTGTGAAACCTTGTAATCCGTGAGCCCTGCTTCATCCCTGAAGTACGTATACACCTCGTAAGCTCTGGTCTTGTTCATTTGTGCCTCCTTCCTTAGGTATTGACAGTATTTAAGTTTTCTTATATAATACTTATGCGATTGATATTATTGTTGATAACTCTTATGCTGTCGGTATGTATTGTAGTTTTCTCTAATACACGGATATATTACCACGGCTTATTTGTGATGTCAACAATATATTAAAGATTTCTACAACAAAGAGGCAAAAATGTATAGAAGGTTTGAAATGTTGTGTGACTCCCGTGGTGTTACTCCGTACCGGGTAGCAAAAGAAACAGGAATTTCTCCGTCCACGCTCTCCCAGTGGAAGATCGGATCCTATTCTCCAAAAATAGAAAAGCTCCAGAAGATCGCCGACTACTTCGACGTCCCTCTGGAATACTTCACAGGTAAAGTTCCAAAACAACCGACGCCCACCACGCCGTACACCCGCTGGGTGCCGATCCTCGGTCGTGTCGTCGCAGGTATTCCGGCTGAGATGGTAGAAGACATCATCGGTTACGAAGAGATCCCCAGTGCCGTCGGGGAGGCCTTCGCGCTCATGATCGACGGGGACAGCATGGCTCCGATGCTCCTGAAGGGCGACGTCATCGTGGTCCGTAAACAGGCCGACGTGGAAAGTGGTCAGATCGCCATCGTAGCAGTCAACGGAGATGATGCGACCTGCAAAAAATTAATCAAAACGGAAGATGGCGTGATCCTCCAGCCTGTGAATCCGGATTATGATCCGATCTTTTACTCGAACGAGGATATTATCTCTTTACCGGTGACCGTGCTCGGCCAGGTCATCGAGATCCGGAGGAAGCTCTGATGGCGACTGCTAAGAAAATGGCCAGCGGCCGCTGGAACATCCAGGCATACAAGACGGTGGACGGAGTAATGAAGAAGAAGACGATCACGGCCGACTCGAAGGCCGAGGCGGAATATCTCGCGCAGCAGTGGCAGGCCTCCGTCGTGGACGAGGCCCGTCCTGAAAATAAGACGCTCCGGGAGATCGTAGAGATGTACATCGAGCTCAAGCGCCCGATCCTCTCGCCGACGACCATCGCGGAATACGAAAGGATCCCCCGGAACTACTTCGAGGGATACTGGGAGATCCGCGTCGGGAAGCTGTCCCGCCTGAAGCTGCAGGAGATGGTCTCGAAGGAATGCCTCCGCGTCACCAGGCGGGGGCAGCGGGTCAGTGCGAAAAGCGTCGCGAACGCGTGGGGGCTCGTGTCCTCCGCTCTCCGTCAGTACGGCTTCGAGTTCGAGGTCCAGCTGCCGGAGCGCCCTGACCGCGTCGTGCAGGTCCTCTCTCCGGAGATCATCCTTCCGCTGATCCGCGGGACCGCGGTCGAGCTGCCGTGCCTCCTGGCGTGCTGGTGCGGCCTGACCATGAGCGAGATCCAGGGGATCCGGCCGGAGGATATCCGCGACGGCCTCCTCGTGATCAACCGGGTCGTCGTGGATGTGAACGGCGTCCCGACAGTCAAGGACCGCGGGAAGGAGGAAAAGCGCACGCGTGCCGTCAGACTCCCTCAGTACGTCCAGGAGCGGTTTTCTGACTGGGATGGTAAATGGTTACGGCCGAAGAGCATATACAAGGCATGGGCCCGTCTGCTGCGTGACGCGGGGCTTCCGCACATGACCTTCCACCAGCTCCGGCACGTCTTCGCCACCGCCGGCGCGATGCTCGGGATCCCTGCGCGCGTGATGCAGGATAAGGGCGGATGGAAAACGCCTTACACTATGCAGCGGGTCTACCAGCACACTTTCACCGCGGACCGGATCGCGGCAGACGAAAAAATGGATGCCTTTTTCGAGGGATTCCTCGGAGATGAGTGATTGCGTTGTCCTCGCGTTGGCTTCGCGTTGCTTTGCGTTGTTTTTCGCGTTGTTTTGCGTTAGTAAATGTGATAATTTTAGTCTTAAATTTGATTATAAAGTTATCAGATTTGAAATGTGAAGGCATTAAAAAACCGCATAACGATGCGGAGAAAAAGAAAAAACCGCATTGCTGCGGTTGTTATCGAGATGGTGCGAGAGACGGGAGTTGAACCCGTGTGATTTGGCTTTCTGAAGCCGTTTTATATTGCGCTGCGTTGTTTTCTGCGTTATAATGAGGGTGACAGAGCCCTCCGGCGCCTGCGGGTCTTTTGGCATATTTCTTACCCGCGGCGGACCAGCGGAGGGACTTATCTTTACCTCCATATGATGGTATAAACGAAAAGGACCGGCGCCTGAATCGCCGGTCTTTTCGTTACTTTTTATTTTTGTTCAAGTTGCATATTTTTTTTAAAAAAACGCCGAAGCCCGCAGGCTCCGGCTATGACAAGGAGAAATCTTCCCGCTCCCCTGGCGGGCGTTAGTTGTTCGGGTCGTATCCCTGCGTCACCGCGAAAGTAATCACGGCTCCGGGCGAGACGATCGGCGTCGCAAGTGTGACGGTGCCGTTCGTGTTCGTATACTCTCCCGGCGCGAGATGCAGTCCGTTGATGTAAATGTCGAGTATGTCGTACGCGTAGGAGTACGTCGGCACGTGGTCCGTGATCACGAACGTGTCCTCATTGCTGTTCACCGTCTGATAGATCGCTTCGATCCTCCGGATCGCGAGGACCTCCTGGAACTGCGTCCGGACGGACTCGAACCAGTCGTTAAAGGCCGCCTGCTGCTGTTCCCAGAGCGTCGTTGTGTCGATCTGCTGTATAAGTCCCTGAACGATCCCGCAGAGGTTTGAGTTCGTCCTGGTGTCGGTGATCGCTGCCGCCGTGATCGCCGCAGCCTGTTTTGCGACGTAGATCTGCGCGAGGCACATCTCCCAGCGTTCGTCGTCTCTCTGAAGCGCCGGCGCTGCCGGTGTCGCTCCGAGGGCTCCCTTCTTGACCTCGATCCCCATCTCCCTCGCAGTGTGATCCACATAAAAGATCACGCTGTCGATCCTGTTCAGGACGACGTCAGACGCTTCGATGGCGAGCGTCAGATCCGCGGTGTTCACGAGCTTGTGCCCGTGGATCCAGCCGCTGCCGGCTCCGACTATGACGTTCATCCCGCTGGATGCCCTGACCTGCAGCGAGGTCGAAGGCGTCGGGAAGACGCCGTTTCCGACGAGGCCGTCGAGGTAGCTGGTGACGTCCTCCGCGTTGTATTCTCTGTCATAAGTGCCGCCACTTTCGACGGCGTTGAAAAAATAAAAGTTAATGGCCATTGCCTTCCCTCCTTAGATCCCGAACGTCGGGATGATGCTGTGCTCGCCGGTCTCGCTGACGCTCTCGATGACCTCAACGAGGCGGCTGTTTATGTAGATTCCCCAGGCGCTGTTCTCCACGACACAAAGGTCGCCGAGGAAGACGTCCTGCTTGTATACGATATTATCAAAATAGACCGTTCCGCTGAAGGCCGTCGTATAGTCCGTCAGAGACTCCTTCCCGGCTTCCTCCAGCATCGCCGTGTAATCGTCGGCGCTGATCTCTCCGCCGTTGCTCCGGAGCTGCCGCTGGTCCTTGTATGCCTCGCGCCTCTCGAGCCCGGTCTCTCCTCTGCTGAGCCATGCCGTCCTCCGGTCGAGGCCCTCGCCTTCGCCGGCGACGAGGACGGCCGTCTTCAGTGTCCGATAATTCTCTTCATATTCCGAGCTTAGGAGATTGTCGTATTTGTCACTGAACACGACCCACGGATTCTCCGTCTGGTCGTACGTCCGGTCCGTCCCCTTGTAAAGGTCGAAGACGAACCGGTTGACGCTGTCCAGCGTGACCCGCATCCCGAGGCCGTAGGTCTCGCAGATGTCGCTGACTGTCTCGAGGAGGTTCTTCCCGGTGTACTGCGCACTCATTGTCCCGCCGACCTCCGTCTCGCCGAGGACGAAGTTCGCGATCTCCCTGTCGGCGAGCGCCGGGGCTATGATGTTGTCCTCAAGGAGCTGCGCCACGCAGTCGCCGATCGTTCCGTCGACGCTGGTCTGCGTCGCGATGATGCGCCGCTCCAGGATACTGGACAGGAAGCGCCCTGTAATGATCATAATGTTCCGGCCGTCATCGTCCCGCTGGAGCTTCACGGTCTCGATGATGCCCGTGTTCTCGTCGTCGTCTCTGACAACGTAATAATCCGCCTTTATTATCTCCATGTACTTCGCATCCGCCGGGAGGACGAGTTCGAAGTCTCCGGGCGCGTAATACCTCGCAGTCCATATGAATGATATATAGTCATCGATGACGGCGATCCTCTCGAAGGTTGTCGTCATGATGACCGGAAGGATCTCTTTCATGGTTCAGACTCCTTCATAAAGGTCCGTGTGACGGAAGGTCACCGTCAGGTTCGTCGCGCTGCCGTCTCCGACCTCATAGACGAAAGTGCTCCCGGCCGGCTCCAGCTGGAGCCATGTCGAGCCCTGCTCGACGTAGTTGATGATGTTCGTCTTCACACCGGCACGCGTCAGGGTGACGCTCTTCCGTCCCGGTCTCGTGTCGATCGTGATGAGGTCCGCTGCCTGCATTGCGTACACAAGGCCGAAGTATTCCCTCGTGATGTAGTTGAAGATCTTCGGGTCCTCGACCGCTGCGGCTGCGTACAGCTCGATCACCATCCCGCACTGCAGGTCTCCGGCGTTCTCGATCGTGATCCCGAGCTCGTTCGTCAGTGCTCCGAAAACGATCTGCGGGTCCTCCGTCGAGTGGAACGGGAACCGGAAGCGTTTCTCGACCTGTGTCAACAGGTCGACTTCCTCCGATGCTCCGAGGAAGTAGGGCTCCGGGCAGAGGATCTGCACGGTGCAGATCTGCTTGTTCGCCATCATCGTGATGTTTACATCCTGCACATATCCGTCGATGTAAACGTCCCGGAACTGTCCGCGGTAGATCATGCGGATCTTCTGGGCGCTCCGGATGACGCTGTAAACCGTCACGCGGTGCGCCGCTGCCGGTCCCTGGATCGCAAACGCGAGGTTGATCACCCTCGTGTCGAGCTTCGAGGAGTTGTATCTCGCGCCGTCCATCAGCGCGGCTGCGCTGGTGTTTATGATCCCGGGAGGCGGGTCGATGCCGTTTATGTCACTGAGGAGGAAGGGGCCGGTCGCTCCGATGCGAAGCTCGGCGCCCTCTGCGTTTCTAAGTATCAATTCGTTATACATTCTGCAGTCCCACCTTTGCCGAGAATAATAATCCGTTGGTCTGCCTGTACAGGGTCAGCCTGTCGAGGGCCTTGGGCGAGTAATTGTTCTGGGTGAAGTTCACGACCTGACCCGCTGCCGCTGCTCCTCCTCCGGGCGTGCCGTCTGCGGATATCCTCAGGGCGTCCGCGCTGAGGCTGACGCTTCCCTTCAGCTGTCCGACGGCATCACCGAGAGTCTGCTTCATGCTTGCGAGAGCTTCGGGCATGTCTTCCTCGAAGCCCTCCGCCATGCCAGCAGGGAGCCAGCGTCCGATCTCGTCCGCCATGACCGTCGAGGGGGAATGGATCCCGAATATCCGCTTGAAGAAGTCCGTTACGTTTCCGACCCACGAGCGGATCTTGTTCTTGATCCATTCGGTCCCGTTAGAGATTCCGCTCCAGATACCCTCGACGATGTTCTTACCGATGGAGACGACCTTCCCGGGGATCGCGCGGATCCCGTCAATGATCCCGGCGCCGATCTCCTTGACCTTCGCCCAGAGCATCCCGAGGACGGATCCGATGCCCTCCACCAAGGCGACGAGGATCTGAACGCCCGCGTCAAGGATCTGCGGGAGGTATTCTCCCAGTGTCGTGACGATCCCGACGATGATCTCCGGAAGCATCTCGATCAGCTGCGGGAGGGCGTCCGCGATGCCGAGCATGAGCTGGACGACGATCTCGCCTCCGACGCTCATGATCTCCGGAAGCATCTCTGCGAAGCCTCCGACAAGGACCGGAATCGCGTCCGCCAGCGCTTTCGCAATTCCCGGCAGGGCCTTGATGATGGCGCCGGTGAGTGACTTGATGATCGTCGTCCCGAGCTCCATGAATTTGGGGATCTGATCCGTGATGATCGTTGTGAACCCTGCGACCGTGCGCCCGACGACGTCGCCGATCGCTGTCCAGTCTCCGTCTGCTTCGATGATCCCGCGGGTGAAGTCTCCGATCAGGTCGACGCCCTGCGTCGAGAGGTCCTGAAGGGCCGGCAGAAGGATAAGCCCGAGGGCTCTCTTTCCTGCCTCGCTTCCGGCTTTCAGCCTCTGGATCGCGTCATCGAAGGCTCCGAGGTCTCCGAGCTGTTCGTCCGTGAGGACGGCGCCCATCCGCTGCGCCTCGTCGGCCAGCTCCGCGAAGCCCTCGCTTCCCTGTGCGATCAGCGGGTTGAGGTCCTGCGCGCTTTTCCCGAAGAGCTGCATCGCCAGGGCGTCTCGCTCCGTGGCGTTCTCGATGTTTCCGAGGGCGTCGATGGCCTCCCAGAAGACTTCCTCCGAATCTCGCAGCTCTCCGTTCGCGTCTGTGACGCTGATCCCGAGACGCGCGTATGCGTCCGCGTATGCTCCGGAGCCTTCGGCCGCGCTGGCCATGCCTCGCGTGTTACGTGCCAGGGCGCCTGTGACGGTGTCAAGGCTTACGTCGAGAAGTTCGGCCGCATAGCTGTACTCCTGAAGCGTTTCCGCACTGAGTCCCGTGACGGTGGACGTCGTGAGGATCTCGTCCGCAAAGGCAGCGGCCTCGACGGTCATCTTCCCGAGGGCCGTGACGGCTGCCGTCGCTGCCGCGGTGAATGCGGCGAGCCCTGCGGCCGCGGCTTCTGCGGCCGCCTTCCCGACGTTGGTCAGCGTGGTCTTCAGCTTCCCGACGACGGCGTGCGTCTGGTCGGAGCTGTCGCGCATGTTCTTGAGCTCGGCGTTATATTTTGAGATCTGAGCCTCCGTCTTCGCGACGGCTCCGCGCTGGTTCTCGACCTGGATCGCCAGCTTCTGCGCTTCCGCGCTGTCCGCTCCCATCTCCTTGGCGACGAGGGCGTACTGTGCCTCCATCTGCTCGAGGATCTTCCGCTGCTGCGGGAGGATCTTGTTGAGCTGCGAGATCTTCGCCTCGAGGCCGTCGGTGGATTTCGACCACTTGTCGATGCCCGCGGTCGCGGTCTTAAATTCCGCATTGGCGAGGCTTATCGCCCGCCGTGCGTCGGCCATCGCGGCCTTCATGTCCGCGATGTCGACCTTCCATTTCATGGTGGACTCGTTTTTGTCGACCATGTCATTCTCCTTTGTTGTCGTTTTTAATACCAGTCATCGTTTTGCGCCGGCCGTCTGATGTGTTTGTCTCCTTTATCGTCGTACCAGACGGTCGTCTGTTTCTCTGCTTCGGGCACCGAGGCGCTGATCCGCGAGATCAGGCGCATGACTTCCCCGAAGCGCTCCCTCCGGATCCGGAACGGGTCCAGGGACGGATACCTCTTGCAGAGGCGCTCGGAAATTTCGAAAAACATTTCATAAAGTGACTGGCTCGTATCCGCGGCAGCGGTCATCCCGCTGCCGCCTGTCAGTTTTTTCCGCTTGTCTGGAAGCTCCCTCTCACATATGTGAAAAGCTCAACGAAGAGCGGCAGGAGCTCCGCGACCTTTATCTTCCGGAGCTCGTCTCTGGTGAGTCCTTCTCCTCCGAAGATGTCGAGGAGTAATTCTTCCAGCTTGCTCCGGTTCTGCTTTATCAGCTCGCCGAGGCTCTTCGTGTCCTTGAGCGCGTCCGCGCTGTCCAGTATGTCGCAGATGTCCTCGACTGTTCCGTACATGAGATCGTACGTGTCGACCTCGTAGGTCTTCGCGATCTCCTTCTGGTTCTTGTAGATGTTAAGTTTCATGATCCTCTCCTTGTCTTATGTGTGCGAGTGAGCCGGCTGGAGGCCCACCGGCAGCCGCCTCCCACCAGACGGTTGTCCTCGCATGAGTTTATTCGATGTGGCGGGATGCTATGGTCTTTATGTCCTCCATGTCGACCTTAAGGCCTGCGATGGTCAGCTCGTCCGTGACCTGCTGGTCCTTCAGCTTCTCGATCTCTTCCTCAAGCTCCGCGACCTGTGCCTCGAGCTCGCGGATCTTCTCGTCCTTGTCGTCTCCCTTGCCGGCGTGGAATATCACGCCGTCGACGCAGGCGATGTAAAACCCGCAGACCTTCAGCCAGACGTAGTCCTCCGAGGACTCGCTTCCCTCGACGTCGTAAAAGCCGGGGATCGCGTAGCCCATGATCCGGGAGCTCGTGCTCGGCTCCAGTCGGATCCTCAGGTCGTCGATGGTGATCTCCGCCTGGTCCTTCGTCTCGTCGGGCTGCGCCTGGATGAACTTCGGCTCTATAAGCTCGCTGTCTCCTTCGACGTTCGCCGCGATCCAGTAGTTCTCGACCTTCGCCCAGGTGTAGCCGTCCGCCTCGGTCGTCTCTGTAACGTCGTAGTATCCGGGGAGCGCCGTGCCGGCGGTCTCGGATGAAAGGCCGGGCGCCTTTCTGATCCTGAGGTCCTTCGCCGTGACGAGGACCTGTCTCTTCGCGACGTCCTCGATGACGGGCTGAATGATCATGTGACGGATGTTGTAGTCGCGCTGCGTCTCTGCGTCGACGACGTGCCAGTCCGTCGCGTAAACGATGGGGATAAAGTCCACGCCGCCGTGGCGCGTGAAGCTCGTCCCCTTGCAAACTTCCAGGTGGATGTGATCTCCGTAGCTGTAACCGCTGTTATCCATCCGACAGACGGGCTGCAGCTGCTTTACGGTCTCGCCGACCTTGACCATGAAGCTGTCCTTCATGATGTGCGCGTAAAGGCTGCAGTATCCGAGCTTCGGATACTTTATGATGATATAGTTCCCGTATCCTTGCCAGTCAGGCTCGTCCGGATGGCTGTTGACGATCTGCGTGACGATCCCGTCCGCCATGGCGTAAAGCCTCGGATGCCTGCCCGTGTCCTCCGGCATGGCGGGATCCGTGTCCCACCAGCCGAGGTCTAAAGCATTGTAGCCATGGTCCTCATAATCTGCGCTGATCCAGATCTTCCTCACGGGGTAAAGTAAACAATCCATGTGTGCCTCCTGTCTCCGGTCGTCAGCCGACTCCGTGATAGTGGTCCGTCGTGTGCGGATCCGCTTTTTCGATGTATTCCGGATCTCCAGCTGCCGCCTGTTCCTCGACGGCGTGCATCGTTACGTCGCCGGCCTGTGCCGAGACGGTGTAGGAGTTGTTCTTCCATCCGGCCATGATCGCGGAAACGATCAGGGCGATCAGGGAGACCGCCTGGTAGATCTGCGACTCCGTGAGCTCGATCTGTCCGCGGCCCAGGACCGCGAGGACCTGGTTCGCAAGGGATACGAGGAGGAAGATCGTCCTCGCCCATGTCTCCGGTGTTACTCCGGAAAGGTTCCATTTCTTTTTCTTCATTTCATGCCCTCCAGCTTAATTATCCTTTTTTCGTGATTGTCCAGTGTGTCGTTGAAGCTCTTGTGCTCCTCCGCGTTGTCCTTCCTCAGGTCTTTGACCTGCTCCATCAGGCTGTCAAGCGTCGCCTGCAGCTTCGTGATGGCGGTGTTAAGGTTGATGATCGGCTTCCCGATTGAGAGAAAAAGCCCGACAAGCGCGGCGATGACAGTCACTATCGTGTACTCGTTCATTTATTCTGTCCTTTCTAAATGAGCGCGGCAAAGCCGCCGCGCTCGGTGTGTGTAGTATTTGCTTGTCAGGGTTTCGCCGTGAGGGTGTCGCAGGTCGTGACCTGATCGAAAAATCCCGTCAGGACCGCCTTGTCATCCCTCTCGTCAACGACGAGGGCCTTCTGCGGCATCGGGTTGCCCTGGCTGTCGGTGGCCTTCGTGAATTTGTGGATCGTCGAGACGCCGGTGTAGGTCAGCTGCTGTCCCTGGCTGTCGGTGCCGGCATTCTTGGTCTGTGATGTCTCGTTAGGCACCGCGAAGCTGCCCTTGTATCTCCAGACGTATCTGTAGGTGCCGTCGGTCAGGCCGAGCCTATAGCCCAGCGCGAAGTTCGGGCTGGTGCCCTCTCCGTCGAGGAGTGCGCCCGTGGCGGTGTCGTAGATCTTGCCGGTTATCTTGGCCAGCGTTGCCAGGTCAAGGGCCGGGATGTTCAGGGTGATCGTGTCGCTGCCTTCCGCGTTGATGGTGAAGGCGGCCACGTTGTCGTAGTATTTAGTCTCGCTCGCGGTGGCGACGCTCTTCGAGATCTCGGCGACAGGCGCCAGCTTCTCGACGGCGCCGGTCACGTATCCGTGCCCGGTTCCGGTCTCGTTGTCGTCAACTGTGACTTCGGCGATGTAAAGCTCGTCGGTGCCGCGGAACTCGTCAACATATGCTCCCATTAGTTAGTCTCCTTTCTTATCGATGAAAATGATGTTGATCCCGCGGCCGGTGTGTGTGACCTCGTCGCTCGCGACGTCGTAGCCCACGCCGGGCACGGTGAATCCTGCGTCCTTCAGGACGCTCACGGCCTCGAGGAGGACGGTGTTCACGGCCTCCGGGTCCGTGCTGTAAAAATTGAGATCCAGGTCCCAGTCGGTCCGGGTCTCCTCGTTGTCGTAAAAGCTGGCGTATGCGGTGTCGTTGTTCCAGTAGGTGAAATAACTCGGATACTCGTCGCCGGTCGCCAGCGTTCCCTGGAGGATCACCGGAAGACCGAAAGCTTCCTGCAGCGTGTCGATCAGTAACTGTTTGACGTCCGTCATCCTTGCTCTCCTCCTATGCTCAAATATTTACGCAGGACTTCCTCCTGCTTCTCTGCGATCTTTTTCTTGACGCGCGCGCCCTTTATCGCGTTGTAGACCTTCTGGTCCTTTGCCATCTTCGGCGTGCCGTACATGACGAAGATCGAGTGCATGAAGCCTGCTTTGTTCTTCGCGGCGCTGAAGCCGGTGTGAACTGTCGCAACAGTGCCGGCCCACTCGACAGGCTCGCTGTCGATGATGCTCTCGTACATTTTGCCGGTCGCATATCCCTTACGGCCGGGACGTCCCGGTGCGTACGGTGCGGCCGCCTGTTTCAGTTCTCGCTGCACGATGGTCTGCGTCTCCGTAAGAGCCTCGTCTACGGCTGCGTGGAGGTCTCCCTCCGCTCTGTCGATCTGCTCAGCCAGCTCCGCGAATCCGTCGAAGATGATCTGCATTCTTGCCATCAGGTCTTCCCTCCGGCTCTCCGGACCTTGATCTGCATGAACTGATGCCGGCGGTCGATGTCCTCCGGATCCGCGACGATCTCGTAGATCTCGCCGGTCTCCGCGAGCTCGATCCGGCAGTCCGCCGTGATGTCCGGGCGGTACCAGGTGTCGATGGTCGCGGTGTTGACGACGCTGTAGACGCCGTCCCGGACGTTCTCGGTCCCGCCGAAGGTCCGGAAGGATCCGTAAAACAGCGGCGGGTCCTCCGGCATGGTCTTGACGGCCACGCCGTAGACTCTCTCGGTCTTCTCCGGAACAAGGAGGCGCATCGGCACGGTGAAGGGCGTCGTCGGTCTGTAGTTTCTCGCCATTTCGTTATCCCTTCAGCGCCAGCTGCGCCACGCGCATTTTGAAGTATTCGGAGAGGGTGCCCTCTCCGGCTCCGTAGTTCCACAGATCGGAGACGCCGCGGGCGACGACTCCGTCGGTGATCGCCGCCGTCTTGACGCCCGCGTCCTCGATGAAGGCGATCACTTCGTTGTAATAGATCTCGATCGCGCTCTCCTGGTACTCGCCGGCGCCGAGCGCCGCCATGACTCCGCTCAGGGTTGCCATCGTCCGCTGCCTCCTTTTCTTTTTAGTTCTCGGTGCCGCCGCCGGTGGAGGGCGCATCGAGCCCGATCCTGTTAATTATCAGGTTTCCGCTCTCGTAGACCGCCGAATAAAGCGAGCATCCGTCGGGGTCGACGGAACCGGAGACGGGTGTGATCTTCGCGTTTTCACCATCGAAGAATCCCTCGAAGCCGTAATCTGCTACAAAGTAAGCGAATCCTGCGGTTCCTGCAAACACCATCCTTTTTACGGGCTCGTTACAAAGAAAGAGCCCGTCGCCGTCGCTGATGATAAAGAACCCTGCGTTATCATCGGCAACGCCTAACTTCTGGAGGCCTTCGTTGTTTTCTGTATCCTGCTTCAGGATCACGCCATAAAGGCTGATCAGGTCGGTCGCCTGGACCGGTACGATTCTGTCTTTATTAATCATTTCGTTTTATTTCCTTTCTATATTCTTTCTATATTCTTTTTCTTTACGAAGGCAGATCCGCCTTGTCCCACTTGCCTGCCACGACGGTGAGGACCTTGCCATTGTCGCTGGTTGTTACCTTCGGCAACTCTGCTGAGATCGCCGCCGCAATGACTGTTGATATCAGATGGATCGCCTCGTCGTTCGTGGTGGCGGTGAAGTCCTCAGCGCTGCCGCCGAGGGCTATGTATACTTCTTTAAGGGCTTCGACATTAGTCATTACTGTGCCCTCCTTATGCCTTCTTGATCAGGTAATATCCTGTAGGATTGAGGACCTTTCCGTCAACCACGACGATGGCCTTGTCGACCCACTCGTTCGTCTCCTCGTCGAAGTAGCGCCTCATAGTGAAGCCGAAGTTTTCGTTCACGGCGTACTCCTCAGGCTGCCAGTAGATTCCGATGACGTCGCCGGATGCTGCGCTGTCAAAGTCTGTGATGAGGTCGGGCTCGACCAGGCTGATCCTTCTGCCGAAGAAGCGGCCGTTAGGATCCTGCGCATCGCCATCGTTGACTTCGAGGCCGGTTGCCTGACGGAAGACGGGGTTGTTGTTGCTGTCGGCCATCGTCTCGAGGTAGCTCTCTACGGTGGAAAGCGGGAAGATGAACTCGCCGGCTCTGTATCCGAGAGGCAGCTGCGAGAAGAATCTCTTTCTCCATTCGGTCCAGTTGCCGATCTGTGCGGCGGTGAAGGTCACGACGTTGGTGACTCTGGAGTCGTTTTTGATTCCGAGCATCTGGCCGTCGCCGGTTCCTGCTACGATGCCGTAGTCCATGGCCTCGAGGTATGCCTCGGCGATGACTTCCGCGAGAGCGGACTCAAAGGACGAAAGGGTCAGCAGATTGCTCAGGAAGGTCTGGGCGACGCGGATCTCTGCGACGTTGTACTTGAAGGAGACCTTATCGAGGGCTCCGGGCTTCTGTCTGGGGCTGACGGTGGCTTCGGTGATCCACTTGAACTTGGCGCGGAGGCTTCCGACGGGGAACTCGACTCCGCCGGGGACGCTCATCCTGCGGACTCTGGCGTACAGGTTGCCGTAACGGACGCGGACGGTGTTGATGACTTCGTTCATCACGGTCACGGGAATCGCGGCTCCGGATTCGACGGTGCTGATGACCTCGCCGTTCCTGGTGATGGGCGTGCCGTTGATCGCGTAGTTACGGAATGCGTTTCTGTATTCCATGCTTGCGAAGTAGTCTTCGTCTTCGCTTCTGGTCTCTGCGGTCTCAAAGGATCCGCGGATATTGCCGTTTACGAGCTCGGCGCCTGCGGGGGCCTCTCCCTGTGCGGCTCTCTGCTCCTCGGCTTCGAGGTTTGCGATCTGAGCGGTGATGTCTCTGATCTCTGATGTTACTGTCTCGGCCTCTGCTGTGAGGGACCTGACTTCGTTCACGTCGCTGGATGCGTTTATTGCACTACGGATCTCAGCGAGTCTGGCCTGTCTCTTCGTGAGCAGGTCCTGGAGGAATTTCTTCATTTCCTTTTGCTCCTTTAAAATAAGATTTTTGCGAGGGCTTTCGCTTTCGCTAATTCCAGATCGCTGTCCAGTGATCTCTTCGCGCTCTCCAGCACGGCTTTGGCGCTCTCCAGCGCCTGACGGTCATTCTCCAATGACTCTTTATATCTTGCGGATATCGAGGTTCCGTCATACGCGGGGAATGTCACCGCGCTGATCTCCACGATCCGCTCGATCGCTAAAATTGTCCGGGTCGGGTGATCTGTGTCGAGCTCGGCCCACTTATACTCTCCGATGATGAACATAAAGGACATCTTGTCTATGTCTCCGCGGCGGACCGCAGCGTAATAGTCCTGCGCCTTCGGGCTGTTCTTGACGTCGAGACTTGCTCGGAAGTACATCCCCATATCGTCAACTCCGATCTGCATCGTTGAGTTTTCGTTGTTGTTGCGGCTCCTGGCGTATACGTAGCTCGTATCGTGATTCAGGCAGAGCCTGACGTCGTGCATGTCCGTGTTGGCCAGGGCTCCGCGGTCGATGATCTCGTCGAAGTATCCGAGGTCGGTCTTCTCGTTGAAGACGACGGGGCGCCCTTCGATGATCCCGAGATCTCCCTCTTCCCTTGTTTCAAATGTCGAGAGATAGTCTCTCGTTATCAGCTTTGATGTTGTCATTTATTCGTACCTCCTTTTTAGGATTGTGCTTTATAAGTCAGCGTAATCTCTCCATCCGATGTGATGACATTGTCACCCTGTAAGAGAGCGAGGTCTTGAGGGGTGAAGGTGAGGGTGATGGGTGTGGCAAGTTCGTAGACCAACTGCTGACCGATGAGAACGCTTGTCACTTCTGCGACCGTTTTGCCGACAAAGCTGGCATCACGGACTCTCAAAAGTTGCGATGTCGATACATTTGACAAGCAGATTGTTCCGTACTCGATATTCATGTATCCTCTTGGAGTTGTCCCTTTAAGGATAGAGGATTGTACCGCTCCATAATAGGCACCAAGTGCAGCCACTTGTGGCTGATTGACTCTGAATAACCCGGGAACAATGTTATCTTCGCTGATCCAAGTAAAACTCCCCAAGTCCACCATCGCCCTATCCACCACCAACTCGCCCTTCACCACATCAAGTGCCCCACCATACACTACGTCCCCGAAGGGAACTGTGACTGTGACACTCTGCTGTCCATCTCCGTCTGTCCTCACCACACTCACCGAATCGTGTCCTGTTATCGGTCTGATGTTTTCAGGTGACGGATCGCCTGTGCCTTCCTGTATCGGCTCTATTGCTACGGACAGAGCCACGGCTTCGGCCGCGATCGCGTCCGCGATGCTTATCGGGTTGCCTTTGACCGTCTTCTCGACGTATACCGGCGCGGCGTTGAGCCACTGGATCAGCAGCTCCTCGATCCTTGACTGCGGCGCCTTGTCGTAGCTTCCGCCGTTGATCTTCGCGATGAGGATCTCCTCGTTCCGCGACTGCGGAACCATGTCCGTCGTCGTTCCGTTCAGGATGCAGAGGAGGAGCTCCTCGATCCGGCTCTGGGGTTCTTCGGTGTAGCTCGTACCGTTCAGGATGGCCTGAAGGATCGCTTCGTTCCGGCTCTGCGGAGCCTCGAGGACGTTATTCGCTCCGAGGATGTTCTGAAGGATCGCCTCGTTCCGGCTCTGCGGAGCGTCGAATCTGACAGATCTGGCGGCGATCTTCTTCGCTGCCGTTTTCTTTTTCCTTGCCATCTCAGACGCCCTCCTCTTCCTTGTTCTCGTCGATCACGTCCATCTTGACGTTCCCGATCTTACCCATCTGGTAATCTTTCGCGATGTCCGTATCGATCCAGTTGAGGCTCATGTATCGCTTCCCCTCCAGCTCCGGCAGCGGTGTCAGGCCGAAGATCACGCGCTTCTCGTTCTCGAAGATCGCGCCTGTCGGTGCTAAAATGCTGTTGACCAGCTCCAGCTTCTGACCCATCGTCATGAAGATCAGGTCTTTTGTAAAAAACTGGATTTTGTTCCCGAAGCTCTGCTCGCGGCTCGTGAAGACTTTCTTCGTGAAGGCCTGCCCGTATGAAATGATCAACGGCTCGAGGGCTTTCTGGTAAAACGCTTCGTACTGCTCTTTCGAAAAATCTCCCGTCAGAATGCTGAGCGGTATCCCCCAGTTCCGGAGGATCTTCTCGTCGATGAATTTCAGCGTCGCCTCGTCGACGAGCTGCGTCTGCCTCGGGAAGGGCACGAACTCCGCCTTCAGGTCGATCGGAAGGAATCCGCTCTGGCTGTTCTGGAGCTTCTGCTCCAGCGCCTTGATGTTCTGTTCCATCTTTCCGTCGTCGAGCATCGTGTTATATTTCACGATACCGTTGACGGCGTAGCTCGAGTTCATGGCCTTCGCGATCCCGTTCAGGAGAGTCCCGTTGAGCTCCAGCGTCTTCAGGATCGCCGCGTTGTCCGGTCTGCCGAACTGGTCGCCGCCCATGTATTCGTTGACTGAATAGTTGTATTTCAGGTGTATGACGTCGTCATACGGAACCGTCGTGTCCCATCCGGTCGCGAAGTAGAACTTTACGAAAAGCCTCCCGCCGGCATCCTCGATGAAATCGACCTGTGTCGGTTTGATCGGCCACAGCGCCTCGTAAGAGCGCTTCTCCTCGCCTGTGGCCCTGTCTGTCCATCTCCTGTATGTGGGGATGATAAACGCGTTGTAGTTCATCAGGAGGAGCCAGGTGGTCTTCTCGATGAACTCCGCGGTGGTCATCAGCGGGTTCGGGTTCTGAAGGACCCGCGCGATGCTGCTGTCGGCCACCGGGACCGGGTCGTTGCCGTTCATCCGGATGTGTACCGGGCGTAGCTTTGTCATCTCGTCGACGATGCACTTCAGCGCCTGGACGACGACGTCGCTCGCATATATGTTGTCGCCGTAGTAGGTGAAGAGCGGCGCGAAGCCGTTCATCGTCATCGCCCACTTCGTATCCTTTGGCCCTCTTTTAAAGAGTTTGTCAAATATTCCCATTCGCTTCTATCCTATCGCGTTTAGTATTTCTGTTTTGTGGCGCCGGAGCATCTCCTCCGCCATGATCATCGTGACCGCTCCGTCGATCCTTCGCGCTGCCTGATTCTTTATCTTCACCGGCATGATGTGGCCGGTGTTGAACATCTGGATCGATGTGTTCAGCAGGCACCACTGGTCGATCGGGTTGTTGTTATAAATGATCTTTTGATCCTTGAGATCTGCCTCCACGAGCCGCATCGGCGTGCTCAGCACGTAGCGGCTCTGATAGATCATCTCGGTCTCAAACCCGTATTCGTCCATTCTGCGAAGAAATTCCTTCGCGAAGCGCTGGTCGTATCCGGTGATGTAGGTCCGGATCCCTGCGTCGCGGTAAAGTTCATAAAACCAGTCCGCGACGACGGCCACGTCGACTTCGTTCCCTGGGACGATACGGAGATATCCCTGCTGGGCCCATTCCTGATAACGTGCGCCGGCCTCCCGGTCGTCGGCCTTTTCGAGTTTGCTCTCCGGGATCCAGTACATGCTGTGTATGTATTTGACGGTTGGATCCGTGGGCCTCAGCATCAGTATTTTCGCGGAGCACATGTCCGTGGTCTCCGCGAGATCAACTGCTCCCAGTGCAATCGTACCTCGGAACGTGTCAAGGTTGTACTCCCCTTTATATTCCACATTTTCTCTCAGGAGCCACGCCTGGCTGTCCGTGACTTTCATGTTGAAGTCTTTACTGAGGACGAACATCCGGTCCGCTTTTGACTTCCTCGCTGCGTCGACCTGTTCTCTCATGTAGTCCCAGCGCTTGACGGTGCCGAGGCTGGGGTTCGACTTGACCCATGTCTCCTCGTCCTGCCAGATCTCCTGCTCGCTGTCCTGCGTATAAAGCCATGGGAGATATCTCTCCGCGCTGATCGAGTCGTCCTCGCCGTTAAGGATCGCGCGGGCCCGCTTTGTCTCCTCGTCCAGGAAGCCTCCGTTGACGAAGCCCTCAGTGGTGATCAGGACCAGCTTCGGGTTCGGTTTCAGCGACTGGGACTGCTCGATCGCTTTGACGATCGTATTGTCCTTCATCTCGTGGACTTCGTCCACCACGGCCGTATCCACGTTGCGCCCTTCCTTGTTGCGTGTCCTGTCACTGAGCTTAAATATCTTCGTGTTCGTGATCTTGTTCCGGATGTTCTGCTGATTGCGCCACGTGTCGCGCTGTTTGGGATCTATCATCAGGCGCATCGTGTCGATTGCGATGTAAAGAATGTTCGCCTGGGCGTCGTCGTTGGAACTGCATACGATATCCGCGCCTTCCGGGCCGATGATCAGCTCCGTCAGGCCGAGGGCGCTGCAGAGCTCACTTTTGGTATTTTTTCTGGATATCAGGAGGAGGGTCCTCCGGAACCGGTCCGTCCCGTCTTCTTTCATCTTGAAACCGTAAAGGGCAGAGATCCAAGCCTTCTGCCATAACATCATTTTCATCGGTTGCCCGTAAAACGGGGACTTCGTGAGGCGCACGCAGTGCTCCATGAAATCGATGCGGCGGTCCGCTTCGGTGGTGTCATATACATATCTGGGATCCGTCAAACCTGCGATCAATCTCTCGAGGCCCTGTTTCATCTCCCTGCCTGCGATGATCTCACCGCTGAATACTTTGTCGGCGTATTCTTCTAAAAATCCATTTGTGTGCCGGCTCACTCGTCGCCTCCGAGGCTGTTAAGATACGCGCGCAGCGGGCTCTCCTCCTCTTGTCCGTCTTTTCTGACGATCCCCGTCAGAATTTTGATGCACTGCGTGTACTGCTGCATCAGTTCCCGGTATTGGCGGCTCGCTGCCGTCGGTTTCTGCTCTGCGGGGTTCTTAGGGTTGATCCTCAGGAAAGGAAGGGCCCGAAGCTCCGAAAGACGGCCCTCCAGGAAGACGACGTCGTCGATCAGCGGGATAATGATCCCTTTCGTGTCCTGGATCCCTTCAACGAGGGCCAGAAGCTCCTGTTTTCGGTCCATTTTTGCCTCCTTGATACGGAAAAAGAGCAAAATATGCACTAAATGCGCTATTTGCTCGAATCTTTCCGGATTTTGTTCAATGAAATTTCAAAAAATTCGATTCTGCGAGAAAGAGGCTCGCTCCTTTCACTCCTCCCTCAGCCTCAAAATTTTTTCAGGCCGGGGGGATGTTCATTCTTCCTCTTCCTCTTCCGCTTCCGCTTCCGGCTGGAAACTCTGGAACCACTCGCGGATATATCCGCGCCACTCGGCGCGCTGTTCTTCGTTTATGCTTCTCGCGCCGATGCGCTCGAGGCACTCTTCCTCCGTGGCGTCGATGAATATCATCTCGTCGGCTCCGATGCGCTGCATCAGCCTCTCGCGGTCTCCGGCCAGCGCTCCGCCGGTGATGACGTAAGCGTTCGCCCACTTGCCCGATCTGTACTTGATGATGTCGTACAGCTTGTCCCGGAGCTCGAAGACGACGCTCTTCAGCGCTGCCGGCTTCTGATACTTCGGCATGATGGTCACCGCCTCCCAGATGTCGTCGAGATCCACGACGAGGTCGTCCTCCGTCGCGACGCTGCGCACCCAGGTGCTCTTCCCTGCGCACGGCGATCCGTAGACGATATAGACGTGCTTCCTCGGCTGTTTGTACGTTGCCGCGTGTCCAGCGACGAAGCGGTTGTGCTTCTGGTTGTGGCAGCGGAAGTGCAGGATCTGGATGTTGTCCGGGTTCAGCGCGATGCTCGCGTCGTTCGCGCTGATGTCGTCGAGCTCCTTGATGTGGTCGAGGACCATGTCGTACTTCTTCAGGATGGGCTTCCCGCACATGGCGCAGCGCACGAACCCGTCGGGCTCTGTGCGCTCTTCGATGATCACCTTCCTGAACTTCGTCCAGGCTTTTGATTTATAGAATTGTTCCTGAGTCTTCATCACTTCGACTCCTTCCAGGTTCCTCCGATGTTCTTCCAGACTCTCGCGGCTCTTCTCCAGACTCCGTTGACCTTGCGCCAGACGGTGCCGGTCTTCCATGTGCCGCTGACGTCGAGCTTCATGCCTCCGCCCATCGTGAGGACGTTGGACGTGATCCACGCGCTCGGCAGGCTGCCGTTCATGGCGCGGACTCTGTATTGCAGCGTCTTGCCGGCGCCGGTCTTTGCGATCGCTGCGTCGTTGATCGTGTCCACGTAGCTGCCGCCGGTTCCTGTCGATACGACTGACGCGAGCGTCGCCCAGTCTGCGCTGCCGCGCTTGACCTGGATCTCGTAGCCGCTGATCGTGCCGGATGCTCCGCTCCATGTGATGAGGACGTCTTCGCCGAAGCCTGCGAGGCTCCCGTGGTTCGCCGTCGCGCTGAGCGCCGTCGGTGCGTCAGGGTTCCTGGCGATCGGATCCAGGGTGAAGTTGCCCTCGCCGGTGCAGTTGATCGCGTAGGTCTCCACAGCCGCCTCGAGACGGATCCCGAAGCTCTTCGTGCCGTCCTCGTTGTGCGGCACGTCAGTGGTCCCTGAAACGCTCCAGGTCGTACGCATATCGATGCGCTCGTCGTTCCAGTACACCCAGGAGCCGTTGATCCTCAGCTTGACGGGCCCGGTCGTATACCATCCGTCGTTTCCTCCGATAGCGTTGATCGTCCAGCTGACGACTGTCTTGTTCGCCGCCGCGTCCGGGACTCCCGTCCAGGATACTTTCATATATCGCCCGTCATGGGCGTTCGTTGATACGCTTCCCGAGAGTGCCATGGTTAAGCCTCGTACTGAATGTAAATGTCGCCGTCCTGTCCTCCGGTCGGCGCCTCGGTGCCGCTGGTGATCACCGGCTGATAATCCGCCAGGATCTCCGCGATGTTTTTAAAGCTCTTGTCCTGTCCGATGATGTAATAATTCATTACCAGTCCTCCTCTTCTATCTTTTGTTTTTTCAGCTCCAGCTCCTGCTTGCGGAGCTCGAGCGTGGCCGGGTCGTTCGTCCAGCCCTCGTCCCTCGCCCAGTGCTTGAGTAATATCATCGCGCTCGCCGGGTCCGGCAGCGCCTGCTTTTCGTATATCTCCGTGCGGACCATCTGGCGCTTCCCGATCGTGTCGATGTCGACGCCGAGGTCGATCAGCGTGTGCTTGAGGTCGTCTGAAAATTCCTCATACTCGATGACCGTCTTCTTCTCGGTGTAGGTGAACCCTGTCGCCCTGCGGAAGATGGCCGATTTTATCTCGCCGACTAAGTTCTCCCGACTTTTTTTGATGAGGTTTAGAAATTCTGGGAACTGCTTCTTGTAGGCGTTGAACGTCGCCCAGCTGATCCCGAGCTTCTTCGCGACGTCTCTCTCTTTAAATCCGCTTCTGAGCCAGTTCTCTATCTCATCGAAGCGCGGGACGATCTGCGCCTCGTACTTCGACGGCCTGCCTGTTCTTGCCACATCCCTGACTCCTTTACAATTTAACGCCGATTATTTTACAAGGGACACAGTGTCCCGTATTATTACCGCTGCTAGCACTCGTTACATACCATCCCGTTGAGATGACACAGCTTGAACCGCTTATTGTGAAATCACGGAAGAACAGCGTTGCTCCTGTCGCCACCTGAGGCGCCATGCACGAATGCTTCCGTCCGTCATTGAGGACGATGTTCGTGTGATAGGAATCGCTCCATGCGGCCGCTCGTACTTGGATGAGGAAGTAATCGAAGTCGGTTGTGTCTTGGCTCAGCGTCAAGGTCTGCGCTCCGTAGTATCCCGTCGGGTTGCCTGTCCACAGCGTGACCATTTCTCCGCCGGCTCCATACTTCTCTGAGAGCTTCTGTCCTCCCTCCGAGATGTCTCCCGTGACAGCGAGATTCCCTGTCACCTCGAGATCTCCGTCGATGGTCGTCCCGGTCTTGATCTTGTAAAGTTCGTAGGTATAATCAGCCGTCTTCCGGAGCGCGACGTTCCCGCTGTCGTCCTCGACCTTCGCGATCGTGATCTGGTGTCCCTGGACCGTCGCGGTGTAGGTCCCTGTGCCGGTCCAGTCCGTGCTCGGGACGATCGTCCCGTTGAT
>Ga0247609_10001088_pt1 | contig 33815 bp, 31 predicted proteins | sample 172DNAGHGlowgp2_FD_193487 | JGI IMG/M metagenome (GOLD analysis project Ga0247609, IMG submission 193487) | Sheep rumen microbial communities from Palmerston North, Manawatu-Wanganui, New Zealand - 1728 DNA GHGlow gp2 | ecosystem: Host-associated > Mammals > Digestive system > Stomach > Rumen ... | reverse complement strand
ACAGTGACAAGGCAGGTCGTCAATGGAGGGAAAACGCGGCCAAGTATATTGCAGGGGTTGAGGACTGCGCACACCTCTACGCGGAAGAAATCGGGGCGGACGGCAGCGGATATGACATCGGCGACCTTATTTGCGATTTTGTGAGGGAACGGCAGTGCGAGGAACGGGAAACCATGGAACGGACATTGGACGACACGGTGATCTCCTTTGGTTTTCCCGCAGGATATAGGCCCAAGCATTGGCTGTTTTAGGCGGCACGCCAAACGCCAAGCAAACAGACAAAGCAAAGCCTCCAAAAAACAATTTAACTTACTGGTTATCAATATCTTGCCCTTGGTTAAAAAGAAAACCATATAACTTGCTGGTTTTCAATATCTTGCCTTTTTCTCTCACCTTATATATAGAAAGAGAGAAAGAAAGAGACATTCATATATATACCCATACCCACCACCCCCGATGTAAGGGGGTGGGTATAGGGATAAAAGAATATGATAATTATGATAAGAAAAACTCGGTCGTGCTGAGCTTACGAGTACGAGACATCAAGGTTCTAATGCCATAAGGTGTGGAAACGCGCCTCCAGTTCTTGGATTCGCTCCAACAACTGGCCAAATGGCAACTTTTCGCCATAAATCATTGTTTGGCACATGTCGTTGTAGTCCGTCTCCCATGCGGCTATCACATTGGCAGGCGGAACCAGCACTATCTCTTTGCGCAAATCTTTGGCGTAGTCCACGTTTTGTACTGCGGTATAAATGCTTCGATGGTGTCGGATGCTCTCCCACAAATCGTTGTCGTTAATGGCAGCGACGGCAAAAGGCATGTCCATCATGCGTTCCAAGTCGTACAGATGTCGTGACCGGTGGTTGGCTTTTCCTGCGTGTTCGTTTACCGAAAACAGCTCGTGAAGCAGGAATGCCTTTTCCAAGAATGTTTTTGCGGGTGTTGAAGTGGCAATTGCCGGGTCTTGGACGGAAGTTCGGATATTCTGGAAATTGGATTCTACAAGGCTCTTCACATGCAGCAAATGGACGGGCTCCATCAGCGATCGTGCCCCAATTTCAAGTACAACCGTGTCTTTCAAATAATCATATTGCTGCGACACGATTGACGGATAACGTACAAATATGCGTCTTGGTTCCGGATAAGTGGCATCACCTTCCCCTTCGGGTTCAACTTCGACCGTCAGGAAAGGGTGAAGATTATTTGATTGGATAACCTCACGGAGTTTTACGGCAAGAGTTTGCTCTACAAACAGTGAAGATGCTTTGCGAAGACGTTTGATCTGCTTTTTTGTCAAGTCCCCGCTAAAGCCCAAAACAGCGGGATTGATGGCGATGTCAATGTCTTCCGAAAAACGCTGTATGAGATTGCCAGCTTTGCTTAACGAAGTTCCTCCTTTGAAAAGAAACTCCGCGTGGATGTCCATGCTGAAAAGCAACTGCAAGACACAAGTAACCCACAAATCCTTTTCTATTGCAGCGGCAGGCAGGCCGATTTTGGTTTCTGCGGAAGACAGGATGAGGCGTTTCCGTTCCAACGGAAGTGTGTAAAAATCATTCATCATACAATTCGTTTATAAGTTTTCTAATCCAGACAGTCATTAGGCTCAAGTCCTTTTCCGATATGCGCGGTTGCTCGTGGAGAATACGTTTAAGCGTGTTTTTTTGCTCGGAATCGAGATTGTCTTTTCCGATTTCCTTGAGTGCTACCGAAAGGAGTTGGGCGAAAGAATTCTCAAACGCGAAATTTCTCGGCGCGGCATGTTTGAAGAGGATGCCTCTGCCGTTACGTATCACAACTTTGCGGCTTTCTCCGCTGGTGAGGAAAACGACATTCATAGGCACCTGTGTGCTGAGTCCTAATTTGTTCACGGCGTATGCGCCCGCAGGAACAATCTGAGCCTTGTCACGTTTGGCAATAGCTTGGGCAATCTCATCAAAGCCGGGATAGATGACACCCAGTCCCAAGTCCGTGTCTGTTTTCGGGTAGCAATAGATACCCCTTGCCACGCGAATGATGCGACCCTCATCGGTCAGTCTTTCAAGTGCTTTTTGCACCGCGACTGCTGTCCCATACTGCGAAAAACGCGAAGGGGTGAAAACAATCCCTCTTCCGCATTTTCTGACAGATTCAAGTATCTTATCATCAATAGATTGCATATTGTTATACCTTAAAAATTTGTCGCAAAAATACAATATTTTTGCGACAAATTCAAAAAAACGTTTTTTTACGTGAGTAATTCTTGTTCAAAGCTCTCATGACGTGTATTCCGTAAGGGCAGAGGTTTCCAAGAACGGCAAGCGGCGTGTTATCTTATGCAAAAAACAAATCCGAGTGTTCTATTCTATATTTTTATCATTTTTTGCACTTGAAAAATTATCAAAATTTCAAGGGTGTACAGATAAGATTCTGCCTCTGAATAATGCCATCATTCATCATCCAAGACACTCTCCTCGTTCATATCCGGCAACAGTGCTGCCGCCTGATCCGTCGGGAGGGCTTCAACCTCCCGAAGCTTACGGTTGATGGCTTTTGTACGTGTACCTTGAAGTTGAAAAAATTGCAGAATTCGGCTGCTAAACAAATAATTTCTGTAATTTTGCCGTCGGATAACATAGTGGTTAGTGTATTTTTTGATGCTACAACATATACAAAAAAAACATCGCTATATTATTCATTTTTAACGAATTAAATCATATCGAATTCACGTTAAGATTATGGATGCAGCAAAGATAAAATATGTTTTTAACACTTCGGTGCTGAAAAAAGGGGATATTCTTCTTATCAACACATACGATGAGCGTATGCACAGGCTTCAGAATAGCCAGCACGACCATGCAGCCTTATATGCTGGCGATGCATCCATTATTGAGTCGGATGGTTGTGGTGTTACATTGAACCATATCTTTTCGTATGGGTTCAAGAGCCCAGACGATGCCATCGTGTTGCGTTGCATCAGTGATTCGGAATTGATCAGAGAAGGGGTCGTTTTCTATGCACGTACAGCAATGGGGATGGAGTTTGGCCCGGATGAGGCAAAAAGGGTACGTGAGTATGAAAGCACTAACAATCCTGCTGAGGAAAACAGAATGTTCTGCTCAAGATTGGTTGCCAAGTCATACGAAATAATGGGAGTGCAGTTAGTACAAAATTCCAATTACTGTCCACCCGCTTCTTTTTTAAAATCAAACAAACTTATTCGTGTTGAAAATGCTCTTGAGCCTGCCAACGATGATTTAAGACGGATAGTGGCAATTCATTCGAAGGCAAGGGAAAATGCAGATAATGTTGAAATGCTGGTTGATTTACTTCAGGAGATGAGTTTGTTTTATGGGATGGATATTCAAAAAATGGAACAACTTATAGATGCGGCAATCCAACATCCTGAAAAAGACGATGAAGCTGTGAATCAATTGCTGCGAACAAACTATTACCTGAAACGGAAAGAGGGTCGTAATCTTTATTGCCTAAACGATAAAGAGACTTTTGACAAACAATATCCAACTTTGGAGAAGAAGGTTTGGTTCCTACTAAACCAAAACAACCATCTTGAAAAAAGTTGGATTCCTGATATTTCAGGCAATGTTCGTGCTTTCTCTATTTTGGCTTTGCACCATCCTAATTCAAAAGTGATAGCGTTCTTCAGAGACCTATTTAAAGAAGTGCTATATGAGTATATGGATTATCAAATATGGATAGACACGCTACTTGTTGAAATAATGGATAACGACCCTGAAGGTTTTAAGCGTATTATAACAGAAGGATAGAACAGAACTGACAAATAAAAATGATGGGTATTGACGACATACTTATTAGCTTTGGAATGTCCTACCTTGCGGGAAATGTGCCGCGAATAAAAGAGTGGATTGATCAGAACAAGGATGTCCAGGAGCAAATCGACGAATGTTACAACAAAGCGTTGAAACGCTGGTCGGTAAACTGTGGTGTACGCGAATATGAACAGTTACACAAATACCAGCATCTTGATGAACTACAACAAGCTCTTTCGGGCAAGAAAATTGAAAGTTCGATTTATGCCGAACTAATTCAGCTATGGCTTGACGAAATGCGTAAGAATGATACTTGTTATCACTTCATTCTTGAGCATAAAATGGATTTGCAATCAAGTAAGCTTGATGCTAGTTTCTCGTCTTTGGCTCAACTGGTTAAAAAGGCGGCAGAAAAGACCGAACAAAAATTGGACACCATGTCGGCTAATATGGAACAACTCATGGCTGATATGGCGGAAATAAAAGCCGGGATGTCTGCCAATAGCATTGAACAGACAGTTGAAAAACTGAAAGAACTCCTTTCAGGTTCAGTCAATGAATTGATTGAAAAACTGTTTTTTAAAAGCGCCTATCGCTTGATTAAACAGATGGAGGAACTCTTTGCTGATGAAATTAAGAAGGACAACTCTTTAGCAGCTCAATTATATCTCCTCAAAGGCAATGCATGTTCTTTAGATGAGAAAGCGGAATGCTACGAATTGTACCACAAGGCGTATCTTTTGGACGCTAATAACCCATGTATAAAAGAAAAAGAGGTGGTAGTACTTTTGCGCAAAAGCGATAAAACAGGCGCAATAAAATTGGGCAACTCTTTACCAGATGAAAGCATACTTAAGCAGGCTATTTTAGTGGCTTTTTCGGATAATCCAGAGCAACAATATGCTAAACTTGATGAGAATAAGAAGAAAAACTATTCGTTGAGGTATACTATTTTTTCTTTTCTTGCCAGTAAAAATATCGACGTGGCTTTTCTTTTCAGCGACGACAAGGTTAAGGTTGACGATACTCTCCATTACAGGAACCTATTGTCGTGGTTATATGTTGTCAATTTCTATAATCTTAAAACGGGCAACTATCTTTTTATCTCGCCAGTATTTCAGACACCATCTGTTTTTCAGAACGCTTTTTACGCAGCCAATAAGCTATATGAACTGCTTTCAAAAACAGAGATTTCAGACCAATTCCCGATGCTTAAGGCGCAATGTAGCTACTGGGGGTATGTTGTTGATAGGCATCCTTCGCGTATCACACTCATTCAAGAGGTTGATCCAAACGAGCTGAATAGAGAACATAAACAGATGCTTGCCATGATGCAGGCTTCAATGCATGCTATTGCTGGTGAGTATGATGAGGCTGTGTCACTATTAGCTGCCTATGATGGTGACATCAACAACGATATAGTAAATATGACTTTTCTTTTAGCCTATTATTCAAATACTGTAAGGTATTTAGAATGGATTATTGGGGTAGTTAAAGAAAAGGGGATTAAGATAGAATCGTTCACAGCTAGACATCTTGCTTCCTGTATTAATGAAAAATCTGCTCATACGATAGGAGGATTGTTGACCAACTCAATCTTTAATAATCAAAACGATGCTGTTGTGCTTGCACAATTATGCAACTACTATGGTGGTTTAGAAGTTGATGTAGATACACTTAAAAGGGTTGCTTCAACTGTTTCTGACGACATGTTACCTTATGCGGCTTTTGTTTTGGCCAATCGGGAAGAAGAAAAAATAGCCCTAGAGTTGCTGAAACCTAAGGTTGACTTGCAAAAGAACGACACCATGCTTCGGGTTTACATTGAGGTGCTGAGCAAAATACCGGAGGAAAAACCAAATTTATATCACATTTTGGTTGACAAGAGAAAGAGTGGGGTTGTGTGTGACGATGCTATGCTTTTCAGTGAGTTTACCTTGGATGTGAAGGTGGCGGATTTCCAAAATGCTTATGAGGCGATAAGCATTTTATATACACGCTATCCCGATGATGAGACAATTTTTGTCAACTATTTGTGGCTCTTGGGCAGGCATCATCCTAAAGAGCTTGAGAAACTGAAAGATAAAGTTTCGAAGTTTGAATACAGCAGCCCTCGAAATGTGATAAATATTTATATGGATTATGCCGACAACGATTATATTGAGTTTGCTGCGGAATTCTTGTATAACCACACTCGAATATCTGACGATTGGGCTCTTAAAGACACCTATATTAACGAAGGCCTTATGGGGAAGCTACGTCCCATTGTTCAAGAAAGATTTAAAAAGGCGGAAGAGGGCAATTTTGTGCTTTGTGTGATGCCTAATGACAGCCGTAAAATATATCAGGCAAAGAAAGGAAATCCAGTTGGCGAGCTGCTGTTGGGAAAGAAAGAGAACGATGTAGTTAAATGTGAGATTGCTGGCGAAGACACCGAGTTGACCATCGTTCACATAATGAACAAGTTTGGAAAGTTGTCGTGTGAAATTACCCAAGAAATTATGGATGGCGACAACCCTAATTCCAGACCATATAAGATGGATGTCAATAATCCGGTGGAGAGTGTTGAGGCATTGATAGAAAAATTAAGCCCAGGGTCTTCCAACTACTATAAGGACAAACTGGAGGAACAGAAACAGTATGAAGAGGGAGAGTTGGGACTTGTCAGTATGATTAGCCCAAATGAAATACTGGAGGGTTATTATGGCAAGCTTTTGTCGTCTTCGAAAACATACGTGATGCCTTGGCAGCAATGCCAGTTGCTCTTTTTGAGAGGAAGAAATTTGGGAGAAACCCGATATGTGCTTGACATATCGGCTGTAGTTATGTTGTTTGAGTTCCAGTTGCTGTCGGGATATTCCTATCAGGATAAATTCATTGTTGGCACAAGCCTATATGAATATCTGGTGGCATGTTCGAAAAACACCATCCGCCTCACTTCTTCATCTATATTTGAGGCGTTCAAAAATCCATTGTTGAAACGCTACGACAAATATGTTGATTTGGATTTGCGACAAAGAATCCCAGCTTTGGTGAAATGGATAGAGGATTCCTGCGAGATTGTTGTTCCTGACAAAACACTGGCGATGACGGGAAGAAACATCAGTAACGAATTAGGCAGAATAACCACAGATGCTTTGTCCCTTATGTTGGAAGAAAACAGGGTGTTTTTGTCAGACGACCGAACACTAATTAAGATGATGAATTACTCGGTGCCTATAGTGACCACCGAAACATATATGAGACTCAGAACCCAGGTGCGAGTGAAGGCTCAATACAGCGAGTTCTTGATGAATTGCAATTACATGGGCATTGAAATCAGTGCTGACAAGATATCATCAGAATATTTCAAAATGGAGTCGGGCGCAGACAACAAGTTCTCTTACATTATCCAGAATGCGGCCTATAATCCGTATCTAACGACGGAAGAAGTCAAAGGTTGTGTGGAAATAGCTCGTGCGGCAAAAAACGCGCAGCAGGCCAATATAATGATAACGTATATGATGGTTTCCATGATTAAATCGTTGGACGTTAAACTGAAAAGCTCCGTTGTTTCAAAAACATTGGCTTATCTTTCGTTCAATTACCCAAATTTTGCAGATGTGAAGCAATGTCTTCGCGATGCGGCAAAGATTTGCAATGTGATATTATTACCACCTATATTCATGAATTAATGCCAGATTACGACTTCCTCATACTTCAGTTCAATGAGTTCGAATGCTTGTCACGTGATTTGCTGCAGGCTCGCGAGAATATTTTCATCGAGAGTTTTGCCGACGGGCGCGATAAGGGAATTGATTTCCGATTTGCCTACAACAAGGACAAAACTTGTGTTGTGCAGTGCAAACGGTATAAGGATTGGGGTGAATTGAAAGGACATCTGAAGAAAGATGTTGATAAAGTGAAAAAGTTGAGTCCTCAACGATACATCTTTACAACCTCTGTTGATTTGAGCGTGAATCAGAAGGATGAAATCTTTCAAATGTTCTCACCTTTTATTGTGAATACGGCAGATGTTCTGGGTAGGAAAGACTTGAACAATTTGCTTGGACAGCACAAGGAAATAGAAAACAATTACCACAAATTATGGCTGGCCAGCACCAATGTGCTGAACCAGATTGTCAATAGGAACACTGTAAACTGGTCATCGTTCGAGTTGGAAAAAATAGAGCGCGATGTTAGACTCTATGTGGAGAACGAAAGTCTCAATCAGGCACTTAACATATTGAATGAGCATCACTATGTGGTAATTTCTGGCATACCTGGCATCGGAAAAACCACACTTGCCTATATGTTGGTTTATACAATGCTGGCACGGGATTTCGAGGAGTTTGTGTATGTGACCGATGATATGGATAATGCGACGAAGATGTTTGAAAAGGAGAAACGACAGATATTTTTCTTCGATGATTTTTTGGGTAGCAACTCATTTGTGCAGCAGTCGGTTAGTTTTGAGAACAAGCTCATAGCCTTTATTGAAAAAGTTAAAAACAGCCCCAATACGCTGTTTATACTCTCAACACGCGAATATGTGCTTTCGGAAGCATTGACGCACTACGAAAAGTTGGCTTTGAGTAATATAGACCTTGCAAAATGCACCATCCAACTGGAGCATTATACCAAAGCAATTAAAGCCCATATCTTATACAATCATCTGGCGGAGGCCAATATTCCAGCAGAATATATCAATACTTTTCTTGACAAACACGGTTATCGCGAACTAATTGAGCACAGAAACTTTAATCCTCGTGTAATTGAATCAATAATCAGGGAACAAATTTGGAACACAATTACCCCTGACGATTTCACAACCAAAACCAAAGAATTCTTTGACAATCCTATCAAGGTTTGGCAATTTGCATTCGACCAATTAGATATAGCCACCAGATATGCACTATTAGTGTTGGGAACGATGGGGAACAGGGTGATGCTTGATGATTTTCAAGAGGCCTTCAAAACGTTTTGCTCGCTGACACGTGATGAGTTAGGGATAAGATATGACGATGTGAAATGGTGGCAAATATTAAAGATTTTGTCGAACTGTTTCATTAAAACCGAATTGAGATATGGTGTTCAATTGGTGTCAATGTACAACCCATCAATATCCGATTTTGTGGTCTTTTACTTGAATCAGAACCGCAACACGGTTGTGCAACTGCTGAAAGGAGCATGCTTTATTGAGCAGATTTACACCGTTTTCGCCGACAATGAGGGGAGTGGCGACGTCAAAAATCAGGTTTTTATAATGGAGAGAGATTTTCCATTACTCTATGATTCATTCAACCGCATTTGGAATCAGTGGAAAACATGCCAGTTGAACTTTAGAGGTTGGAATGAGGTTAAAAAAGAAGGATTCTGGGAGTCTAGAGTCCTTTATGAATTTGTCAATAAGTTTCCGGCTTTCATTCAACATTATGATGGTTTTGTAGAAAAACTGTATGATACCGAAGAATTATCTTACGGAATAATCCCAATGAAATACAGGGCTGGGTTGATGGAGTTACTTGATTGGAGTAAATTGTATCCAAAGGCGGATGAATATTTGTGTATGATACTGGATAATGAAACTCTTGATACTGATGATTGGATTGAACTTGCGGCAGCAATTAATAAGCTTGGTCTGGAAAAAGAGGTGATGAATAAGTATTATTATGACAAGCTTGATGACGATTTGTATGAGGACATTAGAGGTTTGTCTGATATTTATGATTGTGATGAGCAAAACAAGAAAATAGACAAAATCAAAGAGTTCCTTCCTGATTGGTATTGGTATCACGTTTCGAGTAGAATTGATGATATAGAAGAGGAATTGAAGGAAAAAGAGGAAGCTGAAAAAGAATCATCAAAACGAGCTGAAATCAACTATAATGACTGGAAATCAAAAAAGGAAAAAGAAGATTCTCAAATCGACGAGATGTTCAACTCGTTGAGAATTTACAGGTAACATTCTGATTTAATAGTTGTAGATGATGCGGTGTTGGAAGTTCGATCTGTGCGATGATCTTCAACTTGTCATTAACGGACTTGATGACGGTTCTGTTCCGCAAACAGACTTTGTCAGAGGCACTCATTAGGCAGTTTTTCATATTGCTCTTGCCCATTCTGCTATGTAGATAGAATGAGGCGACAATTGTGCCGACAAGGATAGCAAGTGGAAAAAACGGAGCAAATCCGTTCACTTCCGACGCGTTTCCCTACCATTTTGTCAGAGAATCGAAAGAATCATTGCGTCTCCAACCGCAAACTCCGACATGACGGACGTGGGCAAAAATACAATGAACACCTACTGGGCTCAACCGACTTGCGGAAACGGCATCTCGTTTTGAACGAACTGGTGACAGTATGGGAAATAATCGTATTTTTGCCGCGCCAGGCTTGAAACGTTAACTCAAGTGGGTGGTTATCGCCGAAATGCCTGTGTGGTTATCACTGAAATGTTTAACAGTAAGTTGCTGTCAGATGCTGAACATTCAAATTAAGACAAAACAACAACTCTCGAGATTTCTCGTATTTGCTTTGCTTTTTTGCCCCTGCTTGCTTTTTGCTCAGCAGAAACATGCTTTGCTGATAGGAATATCCAACTATCCCCAACACAAAGATGCAGATGCTTCGTGGACTAAAATACATGGCACCAATGATGTGCAGTTAATCTCTCCATTGTTGGCAAAACAGGGGTTCAAAATTATAACATTGACAGACAATTTAGCTACTCATAAGGGCATAGAAAACGGCTTTATAAAGCTGGAAAACAGTGTGCGTCCTGGAGACATCGTTTACATCCACTTTTCGGGTCATGGTCAGGCTGTTGAGGATGAGAATGGTGATGAAGCGGATGGCTGGGACGAAGCTTTTATTCCATACGACGCACAACATCGTTACATGAGGGGTGTGTATCAAGGGGAGAACCATTTGCTGGATGACGAGTTGAACAGTCACTTGAATTCTATTAGAAAGAAGGTCGGCGAGAAAGGTATTGTTTATGTGGTAATAGATGCTTGTCATGCAGGTTCTTCTTATCGTGGCGAAGAGGAAGATGACAGTGTCTATGTTCGTGGAACAGATATTGGATTCAGCAAGAACAGAAAACCTTATACCCCACCAATAGACAAACGCGGGAACATCCGCGTCTCATCGGGGAAAGGAATGTCTCACATATACATGCTGGAAGCTTGCCGGTCTTATCAAGTGAATACTGAAATAAAAGAGAACGGTCAGTATTGTGGCCCTCTGTCCTATTATATTAGCCAACAGTTGTTGACCACTAGACTATCATTTGACACTAAATGGATAGAAGAGGTACGGAAAAACATGGAAAATGATTCTCGGCTGAAGTTTCCCAGGCAACAAAACATGGTAACTGAAAGTTCACTATAATCATGCCAAACATATCATTAAACAAGAAACGTGATGAAGTCTTAAACGACTTTGCGAGAGAGTACCGAGAACGTACGCTCTCCTATCTTCGCAATACTTTCTCGTTAAGCAGAGAGGATTGTGAAGATGTATTTCAGGACGCTTCAATTATACTATATCATGCTGCTGTTGACGGGAAATTGGACAACCTTTCCTCTTCGTTGTACACCTATTTCATTGGAATCTGCAACAACAAGGCTCACGAACAATTACGGAAAAATGGCAAGATGCAATTGTCGTCAATAGATGCTTTCTCCAGCGAAGATGGCGAAGAACGATACAACATTATCTTGAATAAGGCAGACAAGATCCTTAACATGATAGAATCCAATGAGAAAGCGGATGCCGAACGAAACAGCATTGTTCAGGAACTGGTCAAAAGTTTGCCATCCCCGTGCAATGAACTGCTATGGTCCTTCTTCCGTGATGTTCTATCAATGAAAGCGATAGCGCAGATGTTCGGCTATGCCAGCGATAGCGTTGCCAAAGTGACCAAACACCGCTGCCAGGAGAAATTCCGCAAGAGTTATGAGAATGTATTAGCTAAAATGTAAAAACAACCACAAGATTATGGACGACCAACTATATAATAATGAGGAAAGAATAAACCGATATCTTCATGGAGAGATGTCCCCTGAGGAGGAATCTGTATTTGAAACCGACCTCCAGAAAGATGACACCCTAAGACAACAAGCCGAATCAATGGCAAGAATCGTTAAAGGGATGGAGGTTGTTGGCAAAGAGCATGACAAACAGCTGTTGGAAAAGATGAAGGCCTCGTCTGGAAAAAAGACCTCTTCGTTGCGATGGGTATCTATTGCTGCCAGTATCGCACTTGTTTTCACTGTCAGTTACTTTGTTTACGATTACTCTTCCACAACCAGACTTGGGAAAGAATATGCGTATGCTTTCCCCGTATCTGAAGTTATTCGAGGAGAAGAAGATGAGGAGGTGGTAAACACTCTAACTTTATTGTTCGACAATGTTGTCAACGGGAAAGATATAGATAATACAATTAAGCAACTTGAGGAGTTGTGGGCGTTGGCTCAAAGCGATACATATAATGGCTATACCACGTATGAGCCATACATAGGATGGAATCTTGCTATAGCGTATTTGCGGAACTATGACAAGAAAGAAGCAAAGGTTGTTTTGGAGCAGTTGCAAACAACGTATCCGGAAGGAACAACGATAGGTGATGAAATTGCAGAATTGCTAATGAAAATTTGAAAATGAAGAAAGTTGCATTAGCGCTAATATTATTATTTTATTTCGGTCATGTCTGTTCAGCACAAGAAAGCCCAAGACAGAATTCTGTTGACATTGCGCTTTATGATAGTTTGTGCCCTGGATTTGAGAAAAGATATGTGACTATTCAAACATGCAAATATTCAGACGAGTATGGCATAGAGACATCAATTATCCTCTTGAAAGATGTTCTATCGCAAATTGAAAACAGTGATGGATTATTTGATGATGTAAATTATTTTGAGGCAATTCGGTTATTGTGTACTAAATATTTATTGATAGGAGATTACAGGCATATAGATTCAGTCTTGTTTGCATCAAAAAAGTATTTGTTTGAGAATTTTGATAATCCATTTGATTTTAAAGACATCTATAAATTTAATCGTGTTGCATCTTGGGTGGAAATAAGAGATGGAAGATATGAATCCGCTCAAATACTATTGGAAGATGTAATTGCGAAGGAAACGGATAGAGTTGAACATTTATCAGCCCTACAAGATTTGTCTATTTGCTATCTGCAGACAGAACAATATGATAAATTCTATAAAACCGCAAAGCAATCCTTGTTTATTTCCAACCATTTACCAACTAACGGAAACACCTATGTGTTTAAAGTAAGTTCAAAGAAACTAAAAGCGTATCTTTATGTTGTTTCGGAAAAAAACATAAAGAAAGGGATAAAGACATTAGAAAGTTTAGCACAAGAACTGAAAAAGAATGAAATGATGCAGCGATATAGATGTTCTGTGCTAGATGATTTGAGCTATCTATATCTTAATAACAATCAGTTGGATAAATATATTCAAACAAAAAAAGAAATACTAAAAAACGACATTCTTTCGGATGAAGAAAAAGTTGATGTTTTAGAAAGCATTTTCGGGGCAGAATGGATGTACGCCTTGGACGAAGATATTATTACGCATGTGTTAATGCATAGTAATATGGTAAAAAAAATTGCAATAGACAATCTAAAAGTGTTTCCGGCGACAAAAAACATCTCCTTTTGGCCACAATTGTTGGAAAGAATTGATAAAGACTCATATATATTAAATAGATTTCCAAATAATAATGAAGTTTGCGGTTTGTGTTATGATAATCTACTATTTCTCAAAAACCAACTGTTATCATCCGATTATGCCATAAGACAATATGTATACCAATATGGTGACGTTAATTGTAAAGATCTACTATCCGAAATAGATTCACTTAGAGAGTATATTGTTTATCAAGCTGCCAAAGAAGAACACGGAGAATCCTATTCATATGACTTGTCCTTTTTCGAGACTAATTTGATGAAAAAGCTACCTATGTCAAAGATTATTGACGATCAAATCACGACATGGGAAGACATTGCAAGGGTCCTGAAAGAAGATGAGATTGCTGTCGAAATAACTGATTGTATCATACCGTTTCCACAAGACAGTGTTTACAGTCAATTAATGGCATTGATTGTAACCAAGAATTGCGTTTCTCCAACATGTATTAAACTAGGGAACTATTATGAAATATCAGACGAATTAAGATTACTGTTTTCGGGTGATGCGTTAGATATTAACAATGTTTATTCCTCTCGGAATAACACAATTTACCAACTGCTATGGGGAAAGCTGGAAAAACAATTGAAGGGAATGAAAACGGTTTACATTTCAACAAATACACTTCTGTCTCTTGTTAATGTTGGGGCGTTGATGGCTCCTGATGGAAAAAGAGTGTCTGATAAATATAATATAAGGATGTTGTCGTCCACAGCGGAGATTGTTGACGGTTTTGATAGTGAACAATACACAAATGCCGTCCTATTCGGAGGAGGTGATTTTGGCAATAAGGACACATTAGATGACAATTTATATGCAGAAGTGGTTCGTGCGATTACGGATCGTGGCGATTTTAAAGAACTAAAGGGTGCGATTGACGAGGTGAATGCTATATATAACGAGTTAAGCGAGAGAAATGTTCAAACTCAACGTTTTATAGGTGCTGATGCCACAGAAAGAAACTTTAGATTATTAAATGGAACTTCAAACCAAATAATACATATTGCAACACATTGTTTTTCCATAACGGACATGGAGAATTGCAAGTTCTTATCGCAACTAATGGCTATAGACACAAGAGAAAGTGCGATGATTGGGACTGGTTTCATCTTAGCAAACGCAAATATTTCATGGAATACAAGTGCTAATTATAAGTCAATCGAGGATGGAATACTTTTGTCTGAGGATATCTCAAGACTTAATCTAAATGGCTGCGATTTGCTTGTTTTGTCAGGATGCCAATCGGGTGAAGGTAAAGTAGATAAAGACGGTGTTTATGGCTTGCAACGAGCTTTTAAACGTGCTGGGGTTAAAACAATGCTATTGTCCTTGTGGAATGTTGATGACAACGTCACAAAAGAATTTATGGTGTCATTTTATAAGCAACTAATGTTAACGAACAATAAATATACGGCATATTTCTTCGCCCAAAACGAGATAAGAAGAAAATACAACGATCCGTACTATTGGGCGGCCTTCATAATTGTTGATTGAACTAAAACTGTAATGAATTAAAGTATGACTAATACGCTTTGTGAAATAATCCAAAGAAGAGAAGATTTATCTGATTTTGTTTTCCATTTTACAAAAGGACCAAACGCAAAAGAAGTCTTAAAACAAATCATTGCGGAAAAGAAAATAAAAGACAAACGGGGACGAGGATTTGTGTGTTTTTCTGAATCGCCTATTACAATGTTATCTCCCATGTTTAATTATTTCAAACAGTGGGATTCACCGATGTATGCACCATATGGGATAGGCATAAAAAAAGAATACTTATACCAAATAGGAGGAAGACCTGTAATATATGGAGATAATGATGATTTGAATAATATTGCCGAGCCACTAAAATGGCGATTTGTACAATATATTCCAGGAAAATACGATTTTACTTGGTTGCGAGAATGGAGACTCCCCTTATCTTCAATAGACCTCTCGTATGACAATTGTTTCTTCATTGTTGAACAAGAAAGCGATTGTAGAGACATGTTTGATTTATTTATGGATTTAAACGACATCGATATTGACGCAGAACCTGAGGATGGCGGGGTGTATACAACATACACAGGATACTTTACTAGAAAGTACAAAGTGATTTCTTTAGAAGAAATAATGGTGTTGTCAAACATGAACAAAGAACAGTTTTCCAAATTGTTGGGAGTACAACAACGAGAAGAGGGTGTCTGCCTGGGTTCTACATGGGAATAGAAGTTGTTAACCTTTTGCCTGTTTCTGTCATAAAAGGGCAGAAACAAGCAAAAAGGTTAGCATTATGGAGAACATAGAATTCAAGATTGACCAGACGAATGTCGAGCAGCAGAAGGCTTTCGACCTTGTAGCAAACACCAATACCAGTCTCTTTGTAGCAGGTAAGGCCGGTACCGGTAAGACCACATTCATTAAAGGTATTCAGAAGCTCATCAAGAAAAACTTCTTGGTGCTGGCTCCTACTGGCATCGCCGCTATGAATGTGGGCGGCCAAACGATTCACTCTTTCTTTGGTTTGCCGTTTGAGGCCATTGGACCTAACACGAGATTAGAAGTCTCAAGAGAAAAAAGAGATGTGTTAAAATACACAGACACAATCATTATTGATGAGGCATCAATGGTGCGTTGCGATTGGGTGGACAGTATCGACCGCTTCCTGCGTTCGCTAATGGAAACGCATTTGCCATTTGGCGGAAAACAGGTGGTTTTTGTTGGCGACCTGTTTCAGTTGCCGCCCGTGGTGAAGTACGGTTCGGCTGATTATGAAATGTTGTGCGACATGTATGGAAGTGGCACCCCGTACTTCTATAAGGCCAATGTGATAAAGCGGATGAATCTGCCCAAGATTGAGTTCCAAAAGGTGTATCGGCAAAAGGATTCGCGATTTTTGGACATACTCGACCGGATGCGTTTGGGCGAAAACACGAATGAGGATTTGGACATGCTGAATCAGCAAGTGAGCTCGAACGATAAGGTTGGTGATTTTGCGGTCATTTTAACTGCTTATGTCAAATTGGCTGATGGTATCAATGAAAAGAAATTGGACGATATTGATTCGGAAGAGTACTGCTACGAAGGAGACGTTGAAGGTGATTACCGCATTTATGATACACCTGTTCCGATGGAGTTGCGACTGAAAGTCGGAGCGCAGGTGATATTCTGCCGCAATGACTTTGGCTACGGTATAGTAAATGGAACAATAGCCAAGGTTGTTGACTTGAGTGATGATTACATTAAAGTGGTGTTGGACAACGGCAATGAGATCAATGTGGAAAAGATGAGGTGGGAAAAACGCGAAAGCGTGTACAACAAAGAGACCAAGAAAGTGGAAACAGAAATTACAGGGTCGTTTACCCAATATCCGTTGAAGCTTGCCTGGGCCATCACCATCCACAAGTCGCAAGGCATGACCTTTGACCGTATGCACTTTGACCTTACTCGCGGGACCTTTGCCCCCGGTCAGGCATACGTAGCGATAAGCCGTATGCGGAGCCTTGACGGTCTGACCCTCAGCAACAAGATTCGTCACAATCATATTTTGCAAAACACAGAGATCAAAGCTTTTGCCAATTCGTTCAACGACATTCTTTTGATTGATGATGAACTAAACCATGGCCGTTTACTTTACAAACATATCCAAGACAAGGATTATGACAGTGCCGCCAAAGAATGCTTGCAATGGTCGTTGGAGAAAATGAAAGCAGGAGATTACCGCAATGCGGCATTGTTGGCAAAAAAGATGTTTGACGTAATGCTCGATGACAAATGCCTGAAAGGTTTAACAAAAGATGTTGCCTTGCTGAAAGATTGCAGCATGACGTGTAATTTTCTCAATGCAGTTGTTTGTTTGTATGGCGATCGTCTGGAGGAGGCCATCGGCTATGCCAACTTGGTGCTTGACCGTCGCGCCTGTCTCGAAGCCTTGTTCATCAAAGGGAAAGCTCTGCAGGGACTGAACCGCTTTGAAGAAGCTATGGAAATAGCCAAATTGATTCGTTCTGCCGGTGAAAAATCGGATGACAGAATAATTGTTGATAAGAAACAATACTTGTTCGAAGCAGAACTCAATGAGCAACTTGGCAATCCGAATGTTGATACGTGTTTGCACCTGATCAAAATGGTGCCCAAGTATCTCCCGGCATATCGGATAATCCGCAAAGTAGCCATGGCCAACAATGTAACCATTGAGGTGAAAGAAGATGAGGAAGAGAACAAACTGGTTGTTGCATTTAATGATATGGCCGTGTCTGAAGCTGATTTCATAACAATATTAAAAGACTCTGTCAAAGAGGATTCAGTGTTCAAATCGTTTTCTTCAAAAATTCGAAAAATAAATTTGTCGGCTTGTTAACCTTTGGAGGTGATTTGTCATAAAGAGGTATAACAAATAAAAAAGAATAAAATGAAAAAAGAAAAAATGACCCCTGAAGAAATTGCCGAATTCAACTCCAATGTAGAATTCAATGAAAGTGTCGCCAGTTGGGTGATGGACATCCTGTGTAGTATCATCGCATGGCCAATGATCATACTGGCTATCCGGCGAAGAATGAAATATAGCGAGAAAATCGAAATTGATAATACCAAAACTGATGTTGAACATTAAAAATGGACATGATATGAAACTCGTAGATATGACAAAAGAGCAGTTAGTGAACATCATTTTGAGGAAAGATGATATTGAAAAGAGACTTAAGGAGAAAGTCAATTTATTAGAGAAAGAGAAAGAACAGTTGATTGAAGAAAGTGAAAAGATGAGCAGAACAAGGAAAAGAACGAGAATGATTTGCCTAATGCTTGCATTATTGTGTGTTGTTTCATCAGTTGTTCTGGCATGTAATCTCCTAAAATAAGGATCCTGATATTTAGGGTGTTTTCACGAAAGATCAAAATAAAATCTGTTGGCTTGTTAACCTTTGAAGGAAATTTGTCATAAAGAGTTGTAACAAATAAAATAAACGAATAATGGAAAAGATCATTTTGTTAGTAATTGCGGTAAGCCTCGCGTATGGTGTCGGCTGCTTGGGTCGCACTCGGAAAATAGGTTTTGGACTGGCATTCGCCATTTCGCTGCTCAATGTCATCATCGGATTGATTGCAGTGCTTTGTTCAAAGAAAATTGATAATGTTGAACCTGAAAAAATGGAGGAATAGATCATGAAAATTGCAGGTTATATTTTTGCAGCAATAGGTGGTCTCGCCCTCGTAGGTGGTCTCGCTGCTGGACACAGTGTTTTCGGCCCTTTGTTTTGGCTGGCTTTGGGCATTGTTTTGATATATTTTGGGAAGAAAAAAGAAGAAACACAGGAACCGGCGGAGGAGAATGAAAAAATCGATCATCACCCAACTAAGGCAGAGGAATCTACTTGCCCATCGAAAAATGAAACTCAAGAGATCGTTAATGACAAACCGATGACGGACATGGAGAAAGTTACTGACACGGGCATCGATAAGATTGCACAAAAGGTTGTTTTGGCTTTCAACACGGAAAACGCCCAAATGCTCAAAGAGGAAACAAAGGAGATGCTTCGTCAGATCAATTATTATGAAAGTATGTTCTCCATCGTAAAACATCCCTTTTTAGTGGCCAAGAGTCTTTATTTTATGCTGACCGAGGACTATTTGTCTGAAGAAAATCAAATGTCCGTAATTAAATTGACATACTTCTGCCTCTTGAAAAATTTTCTTGAGAACTGTAATAGCAAATCAGATGATCCCAAATATGAAGAGTTTGTTTCAGGGTGTAAACTTGCTTTAGTGCTGATTTCCATGCAGAATCAATACCTTATGTATTCTGTTGTCGCAGGTCAAGCACGCTATGTTAATCCAGACACTCATATCCGAAACCAAGTGCTTTTGTTTGGCGGAATTGCTAAGGAGGCAGAAACATCACATTACAATTTTCCTTTGGAGGATGTAATCAATAGGTATTATACAAACATTTTCAAAGGACTTAACACCCACTTACCTACGGGAAAAGATCTCGCCTCACTTAAGGAAAAATGTATTCCGGTCATGAAAAACATCAAAACAAGTATTAGTGTCAATCTTAATGGCAGATGGTCAGATGATTTTTAGTATGAACCCCAACAACGAAACAAACTACACCACGGCCACCCCAAGCAAAGCACACAAAGCCGTTTCCTTGATAATGACCATCGTGACTGCGTTGCTTGTTCCCGTGTTGTTGCAAGGCCATCTGAATGTTATCTTCAGAAATCTGTTTAACCCTTCGGGTTGGATTGTCTTAGTGCCGGGGTTGCGGGTGGTGAGCACTTTGGTGTGTTATGGCATTGCCGCTGCCGCAGGAGGGACTTTGCTCCGCATCGCAAGAATACACAAGCGCTGGCTTACCGTTCTTTTCTTTGTGCTGACGTTCCTTTGGACCGGCTTGGTGGCAGCGGCATTATATTTGGCCATCGATTGAAAGAAACCTCTGGTCATATCGACACCCTAACGAAATCATACAAAAACCACCCCCATCATGAAACTGAACCAACTCTTGTCTCTTGCCCCTAACAAAGAGTGCGAAACCGTTGCTACAGGCTTCCAGCACCTTGACCACCTTACCGGCGGATTGCGAACAGGGCAATTGTGCACCATAGCCGCACAGCCCGGGATGGGCAAAACGGCCTTCGCCGTGTCCCTTCTGCGCAACATCGGTGTGGTTCAGAAAGTGCCCACGGCGTATTTTTCCCTTGAATCGAGCGAGTTGGAGATCAAGGAAAGGCTTAAGGCCTCCATAACAGGCCGTTTGGAATGCGTGCCCAAGCCTTCCGCGGAAATGATGGATGTGATGAACATGATAGGGTTTCACTATCGGGATATAGACCAGGCGGCCATACAATCGATAGAAGAAGCCCCGGTTTGGATAGAAGACGACTTGGATGCGGATATCGATGAAATTGTCCGTCGCATGGGGCAGTTGCGTCAGGAAAACCAGGTTCGGCTCGTGATCATTGACAGTATAAGCTTGCTTATGCTTGGCCGCAATCAGATGGAACAAACGCAGGCAATCAACAAACTGTATGAGACCGCAGACAGACTGGAACAGGCGGTGATACTCACTTCTACGGTAAACCTTTCACAGGAGGTGAACAAAGAATGCAAACGCCCACGCTTAAGCGATTTGTGTAATTGGGAGCGAATCGGTTCTTTTTCTTCAGTGGTGATGTTTGTCTATCATCCTGAATACTACTATTTTGAGATTTTTGAGGATGATTGTGACTCCTATGATTTTGAATTATCAGACAATGGTATTACCCATTTGTATAGAATATGTGACACGTTTGAAGATGGTACCACCGCTATAGATATGGCCGACATCATGGTGGAAAAGAACGACTTTGGCGATACCGGTGATGTGCGCATGTGCTTTGACAATCATGTCAGCTTTAGAGAACATTCTACAATAAAAAAACAAAACAACAATTATTATGGAACACAAAGAATTAGTGGCAATTGTTGCCAAAGCATGGGCATCTTTGGATGCAAAAATGATCGAACCCTTTCTGTCGAAAGATTTTGAGTATGAATCGTTCTGGGTTTTTGAAACGATGAAAGGTAAAACCAATTACATGGATTATTTGACAGGAAAATTTCAAGCCATCAGACAGTCTGGAAATGCAGTCGTTGTAAAAACTCTTTTTCAGGCTAGAATTGATCAAGACGTTGTCGTATTAGGGCAAGGTGATTCTGAGGCGGCTTTACAAATCTGGACTGAGGAGGGCATGATAACAAAAATGTGGATGCGTCCGATAGATTTGCTTCCGGGATAGTAGCGGTGTCTATATTTCTGTCAAAAACTATGTTTTTTTGACAAGAATGATGTATTTCTTGCCGCAATCGCTTGTGCCTTTAGTGCAATCTCCTCTCTCAAAATCTTACCGTTTAGTGCAGTTTACAAAATTAAAAATTTACCGTTTAGTGCAATTTGGATTTGTAATTCATTGAAAAAGTGTATTTTTGCGGCGGATTAAAATATTGCGGATATGAATGAATTGGAAAGAGTGTTGCGCGACCAACGGGAGGAACTGGAAAGCACCAATTTCAGCCAGTTTGTCACCCGTAGGGAAGAGTCACAATTGGAACTGGACAGCCCTGTGGCACAAATCGTTATCGGGGTGCGGCGTTGCGGAAAGTCAACCTTGTGTCAGAAAGTGCTTAAAGAGAGCGGCGTGTCTTTTGCCTACGCCAACTTCGATGATGCCGTGTTGGCTTCCCTGAAAGCCACCGAGATGAACCTCCTGATGGAGAATCTCTATCGGATCTACGGGGAGTTCGACTATATCTTCCTCGATGAGGTGCAGAATATTGACCAGTGGCCGTTGTTCGTCAACCGACTGTTACGGCAGAAGTTACATCTGATTCTGACGGGAAGTAACGCCAATCTGTTGAGCGACGACTTGAGCACCCATATTACCGGACGTTACAATGAAATACGTCTCTTCCCTTTCTCATACGAAGACTATTGTGTGGCCAAAAGCGTTGACACGCAAGGGCTGACCACCAAAGCGGAAGGCTTACGGCAACATGCACTTGACAACTATCTGATGTCTGGAGGTCTGCCCGAAACCTTCAACATGAAGAATCAAAGCAAATACGTCCGCTCCCTGCTTGATGCCATCATCAACAAAGACATCTGCAAGAGATATAAGATTCGTTACAAGAAGACGTTGCAGCAAATCGCCAACGGCCTCCTCGACCGTTTTTGTCAGGAGGTTAATTATCAGGATATTCAAGAGACCTACCGGCTGAAATCGATTCATACGGCCAAGAATTACGTCAACTATATCGAAAAATCCTACCTTGCGCGTTTGGTTCCGCGCTATTCGTTCAAGAGCATTGAGCGGCAAAACTACCGTAAGGTCTATGCTGTTGATACCGCATTCGTTACCGACCACTCCGATGTGCTGCAAACCGACAGCTGGGGGTGGCGTTTGGAGAATGTGGTGTGCGTGGAACTGCTCCGCCGCATGGAATATGCCACGCAAGAGCTGTTTTATCTGCGAGAGAACCGCAGTTATGAAGTGGATTTCGCCGTTGTGGATCAAGGGCACGTCACTGAATTGGTGCAAGTGACCTACGATTTCAGCAATCCCTCAACAAAACTTTACAACCGTGAAATTGGTGGCCTTCTGAAAGGTGCCGCCGCTACACGGTGCCGAAATCTCACCCTCGTCATGATGCAAGGAGAACAACGTGATATTCAGGTGGGAGAATATACTGTGCGCTGTGTGCCGGTCACCGATTGGCTGCTGAAACATTAGGATATGAGCGATATGAGCCAACCGACATATCAGGAGCTGATAGCCGAACGGGATTGGTTGAGAAACCGCGTCCGGGAACTTGAAGAGGAGAATGCGAGGCTGAAGGGAAAACTCAGCAATGTTGTTTTGGGCAAAAGGCAAGAGCCATCAGCCATGCTGACACTCTCGCCTTTGGAAAAGGTTGAGCTGTTCCGTAGTCTGTTCAAGGGTCGTGAGGATGTTTTTGCCCGAAGGTGGTACAGCCGGACAACTGGGAAAGCAGGTTACCAGCCTGTTTGCGGCAATGAATGGGATCGCCAACTCTGCAACAAGAAGAAGTTCAAGTGTGCGGAATGTCCAAACCGCCAGTTCTCTCCGCTTACTAATGAAGACTTCTACAAGCATTTGTCTGGAAAAGACGAGGATGGACGGGATGTGATAGGGGTTTATGCCATCATGGATGACAACTCCTGCCATTTTCTGTGCGCGGACTTTGATGACAAGAACTGCGAGCATGGCTATCAAAATGACGTGCTTGCCTTTACGGGTGTCTGCAAACAGTGGCAGATTCCCTTCTCCATTGAACGCTCGCGTTCCGGCAAAGGTGCCCATGTGTGGGTGTTTTTCGATAGCCCGGTGCCAGCAGTGAAAGCAAGAAGACTTGGCAATGCGATACTGACAGAAGCCATGAGTCAGGATGTCGGCATCTCTTTCAAATCTTACGACCGCTTTATCCCCAACCAAGATTATCTGCCCTCTGGCGGATTCGGGAATTTGATAGCGCTTCCCTTGCAGGGAAAGGCACGAAAGAGCGGGAACAGTGTTTTTGTGGATGAGCAATTTCAGCCCTACGGTGACCAATGGGAATACTTGCAAAGCGTCAGGAAACTGTCGGAGAATGTGCTGGACGAGATTGTTCGCAGGTTTGGAAACACGCAACCAATGGGCGAACTCTCCACAACCAGTGAGTCAAAGCCTTGGGAAGTTCCCGCCGCTCCACAAATATCACCATCCGACTTTGCCGCGACAACAAGCATCGTCAAAGCGAATATGCTTTTCATCCCGACAAAAGGAGTCTCAGCCAAAATACTGAACCACTTCAAGCGCATAGCCTCTTTCAAGAATCCTGAGTTCTACAGTCACCAGGCGATGAGGCTTTCAACATACTCCATCCCGAGAATCATATCGTGCGCCGACATAACAGATGACTATTTGGGGATTCCTCGCGGATGCGAAGGTGCCGTCCGAGATTTCCTTCAAGAAAAAGGAGCAAAGGCGAAATGGATTGACAAGACCAACCATGGCCAGCCCATATCGGTGACTTTCAATGGGGATTTGAGGGAAGAGCAGGCGCAAGCGGTTGAGTGTCTGTGCGGTGAGAACAATGGGGTCTTATCCGCCACCACTGCCTTTGGAAAGACCGTGACAGCCATAGGCATGATTGCCAAACTGAAAGTGAACACGTTGATCCTGGTTCACACCAAAGCCTTGCTGGACCAATGGAAACGGGAACTCGAAAAGTTTCTGACCATTGAATATGAGCCGGAGGAACAGGTTCGGAAACGTGGGAGGAAGAAACGGTTCTCGCCTATCGGAACGCTCTCTTCCACAGGCGACACCCTTCATGGAATCATTGATGTGGCCATCATGCAATCTTGCATAACCGACAACGAGGTGAAGCCGTTTGTCAGGGACTACGGCATGGTGATAGTGGACGAATGCCACCATGTCTCCGCCGTCAGCTTTGAACAGGTGCTGAAAACGATTACTGCCCAACGTGTTTATGGCCTTACGGCAACACCTACCAGAAAGGATGGCCATCAGCCCATAATCTTCATGCAATGTGGGCCAATACGATACAGTGCCGATGCCAAATCACAGATGAAGAGCCAGTCTTTCGAGCGTTTGCTTGTGCCGCGTTTCACTCCTTATCGATTGTTGAGCGAGGACAAGCCGTCATACGCACAAACAATCCAGCAGCTTTCTGAAGACGAGTTCAGGAACCGTCTCATTGTCAACGATGTGTGCGAAGTCTTGAAAGAACGACGGTCACCCATCATCTTAACCAATCTGACATCGCATGTGTTTGCCCTTGCTGAACTCTTGAAACCGTATTGCAAGAACGTCATCACGCTTGTCGGTTCAGAGTCAGCCAAGGAGAAAAGGCAAAAACAAGAATGGCTACTCAGCATACCCGCCACGGAGCCGCTAATCATTGTTGCCACAGGCAAATATGTGGGAGAAGGATTCGATTGTCCTCGCCTGGACACACTCTTTTTGGCACTGCCCGTTTCGTGGAAAGGTATTGTGGCCCAATATGCCGGACGGCTTCATCGTGAATATGAGGGGAAGAAGGAAGTACTGATTTATGATTATGTGGATATTCACGTGCCTGTTTGCGAAGTGATGTATCGCAGAAGACTAAAAGGTTATGCTGCAATAGGTTACAGCATCAGGTCAACTGAAATGTTCTTTTCGGAACTGACAACCACTTCCGACATCTTCTATGATGGCAAAAGTTTCGTCAAACCGTTTATTGACAATTTGTCCAAGGCAAAACAATCCATCATTCTGTCCTGTCCAAAGATCAAGATAGGCCGTTACTCACTCATTGCTGACAAATTGGCTGAGATGGTAACCAACGGAACGGCCATTCAAATTTTCACCAAAGACGACAATGCTGATGTCTCCAAGCTCCGTACCTGCGGAATCACGGTCAGATTGAAGCCCGACATTAACTTCAATTGCTGCCTTATAGACCGTAGCGACATTTGGTATGGCAGCGTCAACATTCTCGGCTACCATTCCGCCGAAGACAATATGATAACCTTTCACGATCCGGAAACAGCGAAAGACCTCTTGGATTTGCTATACAGATAGGGAAGGGGCAGAACTCTTATCACTACTCATAGCAAAGGCATCTTGTGTGACAATCTTTTAAAACCGATTATCCTTCTCGCCCAAACTGACGAGATAGTTGTTGACGACTCTGTTTCCGAGATTGTATATCATTGTCATTTGGAATTGAACGTTCCTTTCGGATGCTCCGCCTGCCACTGGTTTTCAATCGCAGACCCTGGTCGGGTATAGAGATAATCGCAGACGGGGTCGCCGGTGGCCAAGGTCTTGTTGCGGTGCAGGTTGGCGCCAATCATGCTCGCAACGGTGTAGTCCGTGCGGCACATGATGGGGAGGATGTCCATGTGCCCGGTTCTTTTGGCGAGGGCGCACAGTCCGCAGGTGGTGAAACGCATCGTGCTGAAATCGGGCGCGCCTTTCCCATAGTCGGAAGTCCAGTTGTATTCCGACTTGAACCTATTTGCTTTGCCAATCCTTCTTGCGTATTTCTCCTGGGACTCCGGGCTGAAGAATTGCATGTTCCGAAACTTTCTGACCATCAATGGGATGGCGTATGTGGCGTTACACATCTGGCTGTAGAGTTCATCCGTCATACGGCCATACAATTCCTCCACAGCCTCATAAATGGAAAACCACACGGCGCCGCCGGTCAGGTTCATCTTCATACAATTCTGGCGGTGTGAGCCAATAGAGGGTGTCTCCTGCAGCATCTTCTTGAATCTCGGTTTTGCATTGCGCGTGATGGCGCGTCCATCCCATTCAGGATGTACTTTCAACAACTCCTTCACGCAGGTTTTGCTCACCACACTAAACGCAATCCGATCCATTATCTCTATTTGCATACTTCTCTTTTTTGATGCCACAAAAGTACAACTTATATCTTGCAAGCGGGTTGCGAAAACACCAAATCATCTTCATGTCCCTCGACTAACGGCTTCCCATAAGCGATTTATATACAAAACAGATATGACGAAACAAAAGGTGATGCCTCCTGAAAAGATGGGAACCCCAGTTTCCGGCTATCACCTTTGCCATTGAGGAATGCCGCCGTAATTTTTTCCGCCGGATGGCGGAAAAAATTTTTTTGGGGGGATATGGCACAAAAAAAGGCGCAAAAGTTCCGTTTTTCGGATCTTTGCGCCTTGCTGGGTTGGTGTTTCCGCCCTTATTGGGGCGGCTGTATTACAATTCGTTTGGGGGCGTGTAACGTGACGTAAACAACATATTTTCTGAATGTCTCCACCGTTTCGGCGGGTGCGTGGTTGCTTTCCAGCATTTCGGCCAGCTGTGCGCCCGTGTAGCTTCCCACTTTCGGCAGGTGGTATTTTTCCGCCTTTAGTGCCTTTGTTATCCTGCTAATCATTGCCGCGCCTCCTTTCTAAAAAACCGCTATCGGCTCGGGTTCTTCCATCGGTTCGGGCTGCAGGAACGCGGCGGCGGCTTCCTCGGCGGGTGCTTCCTGCGCCTCTGCTGTCTCGGTCGGTTCTTCCGTGCTGGCGGGCTGGTCGCGGCGCGTTACTTGCAAATTGCTGAACAAATAACACATATTGAAACGTTCGCGCTCGCTGTGGGTGCTGCCCTCCTCGCCTGCGCCGTCGGCGTTCTCCATCAGCGCGGGAGTTGGCGCGGGTGCGCTGGCGGTCTCGCCGTCCTGCTCTTTCTTCTCGCGCTTGGTGGGCTGGCTCCACACGGGGAACGCTTTCGAGCCCTTAATAATGGTGTAGCCCTCACTTTTCCACTCGTTGAACTTTTTAAACTCCGTTGTGCCCTCCTCGGCGGGTGCGTACACGAATTTCAATATAAAGTAGTTCAGCGGCTGGGATTCCAAAAATAAGACCTGCGCCGCGCTTTTGGCGGTGTTAATCATAAAATCGCGGATTTGCCGCGCCTCCGCGCTGGCGGCCAAAAGTCTTTCAAATTGGGCGGCGCGGTTCTTTTCCTTTGCTGTTAACGGCCTTGTTTGCACCTTTTCGGCGGTTTCCGTTATTTCTCCTGTTATTGTATTGATATTTTCCATATTTTTGCGGATTGTTTTTTTGTCCCCTTGGGGATTGAAAATTTAATTGTGAAAGAGGCGGCGCGGGTCTGAATTATTGCGCCGCCTCTACTTTTTGCCATTTTACGCGGTCAGTAGTTCGGTTTCAATCTCGCCGACTTTGGCGCAAATTTCCGCGTTCATAGCCTCGCAAAACTTCTTTACTATCGCCGTGTTTGAAACGGTCATCACCTTTTTGAACTCCTCGCGGTTCAGTCCGTCTTTCGTGAATCGTTCAAAGGATAGGCGGCAGATACTTGTTTCAAACTCTTCTTCGTCCTCCAGCTCTTCGATATAGTTTTCTATATCCTCGCGGCATTTGATGAACATTTCACGCTTTTCGGCGATTTCGCGCTTGTGGTTCAGGCGTTCAAGTTCTTCGTCCAAACGCTTTTGCATTTCCGCGAGGGATTCGCGGCGTTTGCGGTCGGCTTCCTCGGCGGCGCGTATCGCGGCGGCGGCGGCTTCCTCGGCGGTCATCGGCGCGGGTGCTGGTGTCGGTTCTGCGGGCTTCTGCTCCGTCTCGGCGGCTGGTGCTGCCGTGGCGGGTGCTGGCGTTGCCTCTTTCGGGGTCTCCGTCTTGGGGGCTTCCTTGGTTGCCTCGGCCGGTTTCTCCTGCTTTGTCTCCGCTGCTGGTTTTGTCTCCACCTTTGCAGGGGCGGCGGGCTTGGTTTCCGTCTTGGCAGGTGTCGCGGGTTTCGCCTCTGCGGGTGTTCCTCCAATCGGGGGAACGATTACCGATTTAACAAGACGTAGCGCGGGGGCTGCGGGTGTCGCGGCTGCTGCCGTGGCGGTCGGGGTTGTGGTTTTCGCTGCGCTCTTGGCGGTTGCGGTTGCGGTTCTCGTTGCGCTGGTTGCGCTCTTGGTGTTTTTTTCCATTGTTTTGAAAATTTAAGTGTGAAAAAATAAGGTTATTTAATGCGGGCGGGGTTCTGTCCTGCCCTTTCTTTGTCGCTTATATTATGCCCTCTTCAACGAATGAAAAATAATTGTCGGCGGTTATTATTACGCTGTCGGTTAGTCGGATGTCGAAAAGTTCGGCGGCTTTCCGTATCTTCTCCGTCATTAGTTTGTCGTTTCGGCTGGGGCTTGTGCTGCCGCTCGGGTGGTTGTGGCAAACTATCAGCGCGGCGGCGTTGGTCATTATTGCGCCCTGCATTATGAATTTAACATCTACGGGGGCGGCGGTGGTCGTTCCCTCGCCTATCTTGTGGAGGGCTAAAAGTTTGTTGGCCTGGTTCAGATAGAGGGCGAAAAACATTTCTTTGTACTCCATATTCCGCGACATTTCGCCGTTCTCGGTCATTATGTTGTAAACATCGGGCGCGTTTTGGATTTCCGGACGCTGCGCCGGCCTTACGGCGGTTTTGTAGTGTATTTCTATTTCGGGGGCTTGCGCCGTTTCCGGCTGGCTGTATTTGGTTGTTTGGTTCATCGTCTTGGGTTTTTGATTGTGAAAGAGGCGTTTTTTTGTCTTTCCTGCCGTTTATCAACGGCGGGGAGGGTCTGAAGTTCCCCGCCGTGGGGCTGTGTAGTTTTATTTTTCGTTTCTTGTTGTTAATCAGTTTTTTGCACGCTTTTTTTTTGAAAAAAGGCCGTTAAAGTGTAACGTGTCCCGCCTCTCGCCCTGCCTGCCGCGTTTATAAACGCTTCGCGCTTCGCTGGAAATATGACGGCGGGCGGCGGGCTGGGTCAGTCCGTCACGCTGCCCAAATATTCGTATTTGTAGCCGTTTTCATCGTCTTGTTTCAGTTCGTACACGTCATTTTGTTTATAATAGTAGATTCCCGCCTTGACGGATTCCGCGCCGCTGGCGGTGGTTATCCCGAAATATTGTGTGTTGGTGGTGTCGGGGTAGTCTTCGGGGATGAAAAAAACATCTTCGGGGGTTACGTTCTCATTCTCCAAAAAGGAGCAGAACGCCGCTACATTCTTGAAAAAATCGTTGTTTTGTCCGTTCATCGCTTCGGGGTTTATGGGGTTTATAATGAAATTAAGTTGTCAATCACTTGTGTGTAGGTGTCCGCGCTCATTCGGGATTCTACGCGCTGAATATCGGCGTACACGTCATTTTTGCGGTCATCGGGGATAATGGCGTACAATCTCCAAAGGTTCTTTAACAGGTTCGTGAATCTCAAAACATCATCAACTTGCATAATCTCTATTTTTAAGGGTTTGAAATTGTCGGGGTTTGTTATCCCCTTTGTTTTATGTCGCTAATATACAACTTTTTACGGAAACCACCAAATAAAAATGCACTTTTTTTGAAAACTATTTTATTGATTATCAGATAGTTAGAAAAATGTTGAAATAAAATTTGTTGATTTACAATAAATTAACGGAATTTTTCGCAGATTTTCGGCACATTTGCCGCGCTGTTATTCTATTGATATTCAGTTATTTACACTATATAAACAGCATAGACGCGGCACGAAGGCGGCACGATGGCGGCGGCGGGCTGGAAATAATTGTAAACAAATATTTAAGGAACAACGCGGCACGCGCCGCCGTCCACGTTGTAAATATCAAGCCGTCCACATTCAATTATCATTTGTTCCTTTGCGGCGGTTCAGCCGTTGGGAAACGGCATCATCACCGCCGCCGTCCACCGTCCCGCAGGGCGGTGTTTCGGGGCATTCATCCATATCGAAAAGGGCTTGTTTTGGGCGCAAAAAAGCCCGTTTTGGCGGCTCTTGAGTCGCCAATGGTACATTGATTGTAAATATATAAATGCCTGAAATTCCTGATATTTGGACCTTTTCGTAAGGAATCCGTCCACTGTCCGCAGGACGGTGTTGACAAGGTGATAAACAACGGCGAAACGCATTCATGCTGGTCGAATGCGTTTCCCCGTTTCCGCAATACCGCGACAACGATAGAAATGGTTACGAGCGGCCTGCCGCGAAGTTAGAATGGATAGCGTGCCCGGTCGCCCTGAAAAAATAAATTAGAACTTTCTATTAAAATATGTGACTTTTTCAAAGTTTTCTAAACAATAACTTGACATCATTTTTCCATTAAGCGTGTGTGTTAGTACTCTTCGCATTTCTGCAATTTCATAAATCTCAAGACTGAAATCAACCCATTCCCCCGCATCTTTTGCATTGATTTTAACGTTTTCTTTAACAAATCTATCATTATTTATGGCAGACCGCATTTCGTCAAAACACTTGAAGAATTGGACATTGAAACAATTCATTCTGATAATGTCCTCAATTAGTGACTTTTCGTTTTCTTCCACATCCAGTTGATAATAGTGGAAAACACAATTCTCGGGAAGTTTATTCATACCCGATTTCTTCATTAGTTCAATTTCTTGCAGCGAAAAAGATTTGTCGCAATAATATATTTTTTTCATAACACAATGTATATATTCACTTCGCAAAAATACAAAAATTTCACTTTCCTACCCTTGCAGGAACAAAACTCCCGCCCTTGTCTTCAGTTTCTCTACGAATTTCGTCAAAACAATCTTGTCTGCTGTGTCCAAGAAGTGCGTTGCCTCCTCAACAGCACGCCGGGGCTCTCAGCCTACAGTCTTTATCTCTCGTCAATAGGATGTCCGCTCTCTATCTCATTGCACAGTTCATCAAAAGAAGCGCGAAGCAAGGTTGTTAATGCTTGCTCAATAATCCGTCCACTGTCCATTGCTTGCTATGCGGTGTTGACAAGGTGATAATCAACAGCGAAACGCATTCATGCTGGTCGAATGTGTTTCCCCGTTACCGCAATACCGCGACAACGAGTGGAACGGTTATGAGCACGGAGTGCGAAATTCGAGTGGAAAGCGTGCCCGGTCGCCCTAAAAGAGAAGAAAGAAGCAGTTGAAACATTTAAATATATTGTATTGAAAAAAAGCATACTTTTGCCACCGATATGCCGAGGCATATTCACTTTAAATCACGGCACCGCCAAGCCATTTTTGACGGTGCTTTTTGAACCCAATTTGTACCCCGCGTATGCCTAAAATCGCGTATCAATATGAATATCAAACAGATGTGAAAGATATAGAATTTACCCCACACAAGCAAAGCGCAGTGTGGGGTCAAATAGAAGTACCACGCATGGTGCGGAGCGCAGTGTGGAACGTAACAGAAAAAAGAATATGAACGAAAACATCAACAATGTCAAGCGCCGTTTCGGGATTATTGGATTTGATCCCGCGTTGGATCATGTCATTGACGTAGCCATGCAGGTGGCCGTCACCGACCTTTCGGTCTTAGTGACCGGCGAGAGCGGCTCCGGCAAGGAGTCGGTGCCGAAGATCATCCACGCCTATTCGCCGCGCAAGACGAAGACTTACATTGCGGTGAACTGTGGTGCCATTCCCGAGGGCACCATCGATTCGGAACTTTTCGGGCACGAGAAGGGTGCCTTCACGGGGGCTGTTGATTCCCGCAAAGGTTATTTTGAAGAGGCCAACGGTGGCACTTTGTTTCTCGATGAGGTTGCCGACCTACCGCTCTCCACGCAGGTTCGTCTGCTGCGTGTGCTGGAATCCGGCGAATATATCCGTGTGGGTTCCTCCAAGGTGATGAAGACCGACGTGCGCGTGGTAGCCGCCACCAACGTCAACATCGCCGACAGGATTTCCAAGGGAAAATTCCGTGAGGACCTCTATTACCGCCTCAACTCGGTGCCGATCCGTGTGCCCGCGCTTCGCGAACGCCCTGGCGACATTTACCCGCTGTTCGTCAAGTTTGCCGCCGACTTTTCCGACAAGTACCACGTCCCGACCATCGCGCTCACCGAGGAGGCGCAGTCTGTGCTGCGAGCCTACCGCTGGCCCGGCAACGTGCGGCAGCTCAAGAACGTAACCGAGCAGATTTCCATCATAGAGAAGGAACGCTTGATTGATGCCGAGACATTGAAACCCTATCTGACCGGCCCCGTCGGTTCCAATTTGCCTGCCGTGCTTCCTTCCGACAACGAGCGTCAGGACAACATGCAGCGGGAGATTGTCTTCAAGTTCATCGCTGAACTGCAGCGCGAGGTGCGGGAATTGAAGGTTACGGTAGCGCAGCTCGCCCAAAATCCGCAGATGTATGTTCCGGGTGCGCAGCCGCACCATGTCCTCCCCGACAGTGTCGTCTCTCCCGATGGACAGTATCCGTTTGTGACTGCCCACGAACATCATGGTGCGGAGCCTGAGCACTACGATGAATCCGAGGTCATCGAAGATGCTGCCGACTATTCCATGGAAGGCTTGGAGAAGCAGGCTATCATCGCTGCCCTCCGCCGCAACAAGGACAACCGCAAGCTCACCGCCCAAGAACTCGGCATCTCCGAACGGACGCTGTACAGGAAGATTAAGGAATACGGGATATAATATTGGTTATTGGTTATTGAAACTGATGAATCGGAGCACCCCTATATTTGTAAAGGATTTCCTTGAGCAGTCTCGAAGAGACAAAACGCGCGAAGCGCAATTAACCCCACGCAAGGCGCCAGCCGCAGTGTGGGGTAGAACACGCAACCACGCTGCAGTATGGGGCGTGACACTACTCGCTGTCCTGCTTCTTACCGCTTGCCGTATGTCCGTCTCCCTCACCGGCGGCACCGTCGATGCGCGGGCGAAGACCGTGGCAATCACCACGTTCCCGAACAACGCCACGCTCATCAACCCGACGTTGAGCCAGAGTTTTACGACGGCGTTGAAGGACAAGATCCAGGGACAGACCCCGCTGACCATCGTGGATCGGGACGGCGACTACACCCTTGAGGGGGAGATTACGGGCTATACGGTGAATCCGTCGGCCATCCAGGGCAACGACACGCCCGCCCAAAACCGCCTCACCATAACGGTGCGGGTTCGGTTTTTCAACAAGTTTGACGAGGAACAGAACTTTGACCAGACGTTCTCGCGCTACGCCGACTACAACAGCTCGATGAATCTCAGCAGTGTGGAGGCCACCCTCGTCTCCGAAATCAACGATGCGCTGACGGACGACATTTTCAACAAGGCGTTCGTGAACTGGTAGAGATGTCTGGCTGTGTACCGTCCATTTTGTCTATCACATTGAGAAGAACTAAGTCGTAACCAAGTAGTTGGCAAGTGGATGGCAAGTGGATGGCAGGTGTTTGTGTCGTCATTTCTTCGATAGTTTGTCTTACGCTGAAAAAAGTTGACACAAACGTCAACAAAAATGAACAAAGAAACAAAAAGAAAGAGGAGGGCGAAATTCAGCCTAGAAGAAAAAATGGAGATAGTGAAAGCGCA